>ERZ842401.1775-NODE-1775-length-29906-cov-6.254363_pt1 | contig 29906 bp, 29 predicted proteins | sample MGYA00521270_ERZ842401 | MGnify/ENA primary metagenome ERZ842401 (study PRJEB31892, sample SAMEA3878208) | bioreactor metagenome | biome: Moose rumen | place: Sweden | collected 2011-10 | study: EMG produced TPA metagenomics assembly of the PRJEB12797 data set... | reverse complement strand
AAGATTTATGGGACTTTGAGCTTAATAAGTGTTGCACTTAGTTTGACAAATCACTGTTTTTGATTTCAGTTTTAGTTATTGGTATTAGTTTTCGTTATTATCCGAATTATCTGTCTGTGTATTTACCGCCTCGATTTCACTGCTCTTCCTTTTAATAACTATTACTATAGCTGCCGCCGCAATAATTACAACTGCCGCGCCGATAATTATATAAACTACCGTGTTATTATTACTTTGAGTTGAGGCTGTTTTTGCCGTGTTTGCTGTCTCGGTTGTGTCAGCAGTGTTTGTTACCGCAGTATCGGTACTGCCTGAAGATACAGCGGAAGCAGTGGGCATTTCGCCCGAATCCGATGTGCCTTCAAGGGCTGTTCCGTTGACGTAGAGAGTGTAACCGTTATTGATAACATTTGCTGCGTTGCCGTTAAACTCGGTGATATATGTGTCCGCGGTCAATGACCATTTGCTCGTGTCGTCAAGAGTTACGCTTACCGTGCCGACCTCGGTTGATACCGTTGTTCCCTTTGCATTTGTGATTTCACCGCTGACGGTTCCCGTGAATGCGGAAGAGTTCGTAAGATTAAGCGTGAGAGTTGAGTTGTCGCCTACAAGAATCGTTCCGTTAAGAACCTGACCGTCAGCATTAAGAGTTGCAATATTGGAAGAACCGCTCCAGCCGTCATCGCAAACCGAAAGAAGCACATTTGCGCTGTCCTCATTGTTTATTGTAACGCCCGAAAGATTTATTATTGCATTCGTGTTTGTTACGTGGAACACATGACCGCTTTTGCTTGTAAGCGTTCCGCCGCTCATTGTAAAGGATGAGGTACCGCTGTCAGCGTCGCCCGACATTGACTGATAAATCATAATCGAGTCAAGGAAGGTTGCGTTGCCGTTCATCTGGGTATTGTTTGCAGTAAGAGTGCTGTTGTTTATCGTCACGCTGTTCTTGCCTTCAATACAAACGCCTTCGGAAAGATTTGAAACAAGACTTGCGTCGTTTACGGTAATATCAGCCGTCGAATAAATGGCAGGGGAGCCGAGTCCGCTTGTTGTGTAGCTGCCGCCGGTTACTGTTACGGTTCCGCCGCCTCTGTCAGTACGGATGGCTGCAGAGGAACGTCCGGAGGTGGTAATTGTGAGGTTTTCCGCCTGGGTAATTCCGCCGCCCGTAGTCATTATGCCGCCTGCGTTGTCGCCCGTAGTATTGATAACGGTATCTTTGATAATAACTGTTGTGCCATCGCCGTCTGCGCCGTTCTGTCCGCCGTTGCCGCCGTAAGAAAATACGCCGTTTGCGCCCGTTGCGGTTGTTTCAACCGTACCGCCCGTAATGGTTGTTGTACCGCCGCCTTTTACCATAATTCCCGAGTTGATACCGTAGAAATTACAGTTGTCTCCGCCGTCCGAATCGCCCGATTTTGTAACCGTGGGATTTGAAATTGTTACGCTGTCGGAGGTGTCGATTAAAAGCGAATTTTCATCGGCTGTCGAGGACGAATAGGTTTTGTCTGACTGCGAGTCGGACGAGGTTATGCTCGTCGTACCGCTGTAGCTGACTGAGGATGAACTCGAGCCGCCCGGCGCACCGCCCGGAGGAGAACCGCCGGGAGGGGAGCCGCTCGGCGGTTCTCCTCCCGGACCGCCCTCCGCAGAGGCTGTGAGTGCTAAGGTGAATAACATTGCCAATGCTACAAATATAGCTAAAATTTTCTTTTTTTTCATATCTATCGCTCCTTGTGCGTTTTTTTGATTTTTAAGTTTATACTCTTCTTGAGTACGGCTTAAGTATATTACCCAAACCTAAAGAGAACCTAAAGGAATAAAAAGTTTTTAAAAAATATTGAATAAAGCTGTATTTACCGACAAAGCAAATGTTTACAAGGAAATATGTATTTGCTAAAATAGAATACGGAATATCGAAAATGCGGTATTAAAAAATTTTATTTCATTTTTTATTATCTATGCAACTTTTTTACCGTTTCATTTGTTTATATAGTAGAAAGGAGATGGTTGTGTGGGAAAACTGACTTTTGACAGTAACGACTTTGAAGCAAAATACAATAAATACTCAAAACTGATTTTTCAAACGGCATATCAGTATATTCTGAACTTTGACGCGGCAGAGGACGTTGTTCAGGATGTGTTTGTAAAGCTTTTTACAAAGAAAAAGGTTTTCAACAGCGACGAGCATGAAAAAGCATGGCTGCTTCGCGTGACGATTAACCGGTGTAAGAATCATTTGACCTCCGCTTCGTCAAAGGTTTTGGAGTTAAGTGATGAAAACGTCAGTGACGGCATTTTTCTTGAGGAAAAAAGCGAAAAGCGCATTGACATTGAAAGAGAGCTTAACAAGCTTACCGGTCAACAGAGAATCTGTATATACCTGTATTATTTTGAAGATTATAAGATTAAAGAAATCTCCGATATGCTTAACATAAAGGAAAACACGGTTAAGTCCATTTTAAAAAGAGCAAGACAAACGCTCAAAAACAACTTGAACGAGGAGGATGATTATGAATTACAATGATTATATAAATTCCCTCAAACCGAGTGATGAATTGAAAGAAAAAACCGTTGACAGAATTGAAACAGCTGTCAATGAGCATAACAAATCAAGCGCGAGAAACAGAGCCGTTCTACTTTCGGCGGCGTGTATTGTGCTTGCGGCAGTATCTTTTTTAACCGTTAAAACAATATCCCAAAAGGGCAATAAAACGGTCATTAAAAATCCCTCCACTGTAAATTCGGATACTTCATCTCCCAATGAAAGCACAACTGTTCCGGAGGAATCCACAACGAATATTACCGCGCATATTCAGCGTTATAATTCCGCGTTCAGTTACGATTTAAAACAGAATCAGCTTTCTGATTTCGATATTGCGTTTTTGAAAGCCGAAAATATTATGGTCAATAAGGTTTACAGCCCCCTTTCGATTAAGTTTACGCTTTCTATGCTCAATGAGGGAACCGACGGTCCGACAAGGGACCAGATTTCAAAGGTTCTCGGAGACTATGTTGTTACTAAATACAACTCGAATGACAATATGTCTTTCGCAAACACTTTGTTTGTAAGAGATTCCTTTAAGTCCGGCGTAAAGGACAGCTTTATTTCCTCTCTACAGAACAGGTATAACGCCGAGGTTGTTTTTGACCCGTTTGAAAACCCCGTAAATATCAATAAATGGGTTAATGAGAAAACCCTGAAGCTTATTCCGGAAATGCTTGGCAGCGTTGACAACACAAACTTCGTGCTTGTCAATGCGTTGGGTATCGATATGGAGTGGGAAAACAAGTTCTTTGACCAAGACAATAACTATGAAAAAGGCTTCAGAACGTCGGTTTCATATAACCACGAAAGATATAATCCCGGCTCTGTATTAAGCGGTCTTGAGGGCGATAATGTAAAACACCTTATGTTTGACAATGAAAAGCTGGAAGTATCCGGAATGGAAATCTTTGCGTCGATGGATAATTATGATTTGGTAAATATTCTCGGCGAGGACAATGTAAGAAATACAGTTGAAACGGCGTACAGAAATTTCATAAGCAAAAAGGGAAAAGACGCATGGGGAAATCCCTTGACCGACCCTGACGCAATTGAAGAGGAGGTTTCAACCTATATTGAAAAATATATGGAAGAAATAAAGGCTAATTACGTTAATCAGGGTGAAGTAAAAAGCACAGACTTTTCGCTGTATGCCGATGATGAGGTCAAGGCGCTTGCAAAGGATTTGAAGCAGTACGACGGAACAACCCTTCAATACATCTCAATAATGCCCGTCAAGGATGACCTTGACAAGTTCATTGACGAAACGAATGCCGAAAAGCTTAACGAAATAATCGGCAACCTCAAGGAGGTAAAGAGGGAAAACTTCAAGGACGGAGTCATAACGCAGATTAACGGCTTTTTCCCGAAGTTTAAATTTGAATATAAGCTGAATCTTATTGACGATTTATCACGCATGGGCATAACCGATGTTTTTGACAGTAATAAGGCGGATCTTTCGCGGCTGACCGATGCAAAGGGTGTTTATATAAGTGAAGTCGCTCATAAGGCAAATATCGAGCTGTCACAGGACGGAATAAAGGCAGGGGCTGCAACAATAGGCGGCGGAGCCGGAGGCGGAGGCCCCATATTCGATTATATTTTTGATGTTCCGGTTGAAAAAATTGACCTGACATTTGATAAGCCGTTTATGTTCATTATAAGGGATAAGAACACCGGTGACGTCTGGTTTACGGGAACGGTTTACGAGCCGTTTTCATGGGAAAGCGAAATGGTGGAACGTTTCGGAGAAGAATGGCTGAATAACCATTAACCCAAATACTGATTACCTGAAAAACGGTGACTGATTAAACAATAAAAAACAGGGCTGAACGTTTTGTTCAGTCCTGTTTTTGCGTAAAGGAAAGATTACGCAATTGATATATTTTTCATTTTTTTAGTTTTCGACTTTTTTTGAGAAGCTGTAAAGCACAAGATATACGCCGAAAACAAATAACACGGTCAAGGCAATATTTATAAGCATATTTTCCCGAAGCAAAAGCATTAAAGCGGCAAAGACCGCGCCTGACAAAAGCATTGTGATATAAAACCTTTTGTCCGCTTTGCACTTCGCCTTTGAATATCTGCCCGTCAGGAAAAGGAAAAGATAATACATAATTACCGATGTAATCAGGAATACCATTTTCGGCAGTAAGTGAATTTCCTCCTCGCGCATAAATTCAAGCGCGGCAGTAATGTTGTTAAGAAAGAAAATAATGAAAATATGAATGAGAATATAGCCTATGCCGTGAGTATTCATTTCGCGGTCGATAAGGCGGTCGTAAACTACACCGTAGCTTAAAAACAAGCCGACAACAATGAGAAATGCCATCAGGCAGAAATACAGACTGTTAAAATTGAAATTGCCCTCAAAATAAGAGGCTATTGCTATAATCATCTCGCCGAACGTGAAAACGACATAGAGCATAATTCTTTCGGAAAGATGCGCAAAATCAATAAGTCCCGAACAGGTGCTGCGGCTCGAAAAAGAAACGCACAGAATACCGAAAATGATGCCTGCAAGTGAGAAATACGAGGTTGAGAAGGCGCCAAATTCCGGAATTGAAAGCGAAACAATTGCCGCTTCGCAAAAGAGAATAAACGCCATTCTTGTAATTCTCTTTTTATGCTCTGGTTCGGTTTTGTGATGACGAAGTTCAATAAGATACTGAAGTCCGATATTTATAAGAATTAACGCCCAGGCGACCTGATACTGAGTATGAAATTCCTGCCAGTCGCCGCGTGTTCCTTCGCCGATAAAATACAGCAAAAACATATTTACAAACATAAAAATATAGTCTCTTGCGCTGTTCCTGCCGTAGAGATTTATATAATATGTAGTAAAGGTCCAAATCTGAATTACGGCAAGCGTACACATAATGTATGCCATAAACATACCTGCCTGAACAAATCCGTTTTGCGTGTTATGAAGCAGAGTGTTGTTCCTGCCGATAATGTATACGAAAATCAGGTCGTATATCAGTTCAATATACTCAACCTTTTTCTCTTTCTTTTTTAATAGCTCTTTAACCATTTTTTCTCCTAAACTGCTCAAGGTCGCACAGTACCTTGTGAATATCGAAGTCAAGAACAATTGACTGCTTTTCTATCTTGTCAGGTATTCTGCCTTTCTCGGTATTGATACAAATATATGTCGCATTGGGGTTTTCCGCTGTCATCTGCCAGAACGGATATTTGATAATCACGGGTGTGTTATAACCTACACCGAGTTCAAGATAGACAATTCTTTTTCCTTTGTGAAGCTCTGTAAACTCAACATAGTGCCTGTACGCAGTCAGCCAACCCTCGTCCTCGACGAAGGTGTTGTCCGAACGAAGATTCATTGTCATCGGCTCTCCACAAACAGGGCATTTGGGTATAAGCTCGGTCGGGATTTTCATATCTTTCTGACGTTCGTACATTTCACGGACAACATCTTCATTGTCGTAGGTCTTTTTGTGACAGGGGACAGAGCACTGAAAAAGTCCGTAATCGCCCTGGGTATAGAAAAGGCGTTCCTTGTCAAAGCCCGAGCGCTGAAAGCAGTGGTCAACATTAGTTGTCAGAACAAAGTAGTCCTTATTCTTTACCAATTCAAACAGCCTTGAATATGTGTCCTTCGGTATAGGCATATAGCGGTTAATGTAAATATACCTTGACCAGAATGCCCAGAACTCCTCTTTTGATTTATACGGATAGAAGCCGCCATAGTACATATTGTCAAAGCCGAATTTTTCTTTAAAATCGGAAAAGTATCTGTCAAAACGCTCGCCCGAATAGGTGTAACCGGCGGCAGTTGAAAGTCCTGCTCCTGCGCCGATTATTACGGCGTCTGCTTCGCTGATTTTTTCCTCTATTTTTTCAATTATCTGATAATAATCTTTCATAAATATCTCTGTCCAAATCTTTGAATACGTTAAAAATAACCTTGATTTTTGAGTTTGTTTCCTGTTTGTATTTTTTAACCGTGTTTATAGCAATTTCAGCCGCTTCGACGTTCGGAAAATGAAATTCACCCGTGGAAATACAGCAAAAAGCAATGCTTTCAAGTCCGTTTTCTTCTGCGCATTTCAGGCATTCCTCATAGCAGCAGGCGAGCAGCTTTCTGTGTTTATCGGTTACAAAGTGAGTAATTATGGGACCTACGGTATGAATTACATATTTGCACGGCAGGTTGTATGCAGGAGTGATTTTTGCTCTGCCTGTCGGTTCGGGAGAATTTTGCTTTTGCATTATTTCAAAGCATTTTTCCCGAAGCCTGATGCCTGAAAAGGTGTGAATGCAGTTATCAATACAGCGGTGACACGGAACGAAGCAACCGAGCAGCTGTGAGTTTGCGGCGTTGACTATTGCGTCACATTCAAGCGAGGTTATGTCGCCCTGCCAAAACGAAATACCGTTATTGAAATTGAGAGAGGAAAGTGAGGTTATACCTTTCCGCTTTGTTTCCTCTTTCAAAAATTCGCCCTCAATTTCAAGGTATTCCTTGCTCGTGTTTTTAGGCATTCTCACATTGACAAGCGAGCGATACAAATTAAACTGCTGTGTTTCGTCAGACGGAATAACAATTTCTTTGTATCGGCTGTCCTCGTTAAGAAGATAGCGAATAAGCCAAGTAAGTCTTTCCCTTTGCGTCATATGTTTTACAACCCTTTATAATTCAATATAATAAGGACAGATGTTTTCAAAGTGCCTGTCCTTCATCCGAAAGCCCTTCGGTATGGTGCCCAGCTGAATAAAACCGAGACGCTCGTACAGGTGTCTTGCGTGAATGTTGCTTTCAACCACGGCGTTGAATTGAAGAATTCCGAAGCCGAGGCTTTTTGCGGTTTCAATACAGTGGGTGACTAACATTTCGCCGATATGCTTTCCTCTGTGAGAGGAGCTTACGGCATAGCTTGCGTTGCAGATATGACCGCATCTGCCGACATTGTTCGGATGTAAGATGTATAACCCGAATATCTTTCCGTCTTCTTCTGCAACGCCGCAAAAGCTTTGGGATGAAAAGAATGCCTTTCCGGTCGCAACGTTTAATAGCTCCTCCTGCGGAAAAGCAATTCCGTCCTCGACTACCTCGTTCCAGATATCGTTCATTTGAGGAATATCGTTTTCGTTATATTTTCTTATTTTCATTTTACGTCTCACCCTTAAAAATTTAAAAATATTAACTAATAAATTATATCACAACAAGAACAAAAAGAAAAGCAGGGAATAACGCCATTCCCTGCTTTTATGGTTTTTCTTAAAGGGATTCGGTAAGAATGCTTACAAGGTCATCTTCGTAAAGCGGATACCACGCTTCCTCAAGTCCCTCGTTGACAGCAATATGATGAGCCATTTCGTTTATACGGCTCTCGTCAATGCCGACGTCTTTAAGGTGCATCGGAATATTGAGCGATTTCTCAAAAAATCTGTATGTTGCGTCAATTGCCTGATTTGCAATATCAAAGCTGTCCTGATTATCGTCAATGCCGAATACATTTATTCCGTATTGTACGAAGCGGTCAACTGTTTTTTCGCAGAGAATGTGCTTCATCCAACGGGGAGTGATAATCGCAAGCCCCTCGCCGTGAGTGATATCGTAGTAGGCGCTCAAAGCGTGCTCAATTGCGTGGCAGGGCCAACCCGACTGACTGTTACCTAAAGAATAAATTCTGTTACAGCCGTATGTGCAGCAGAGCATCATTTCAGCTCTTGCGGTGTAGTCCTCGGGATTTTTAAGGCAAAGCAACGTATTGCCCATAAGGCTCTTTAACGCCGACTCCATAAAGCCGTCATTAAGACGGGTCGAATCCTCGCAGAAATACTGCTCCATAATGTGGTTCATAGCGTCAGCGCAGCCTGCCGCCGTCTGCTTTCTTGAAACCGAGAAGGTGTATGTCGGGTCAAGGAAGGATACCTTCGGATAGTTAAGCTTATCAATGTAGCCGATTTTATCGTTTGTTTCGGTTCTTGAAATAACTCCGCCGGGGTCAAATTCGCTTCCCGTTGCGGCAAGAGTGATAATATCGACTATCGGTACGGATTCCTTTGCGAACGCCTTATAGGAAATGAGATCCCACGGGTCTCCGTCATATTTTGCGCCGGTGGCAATTGCCTTTGAACAGTCGAGAACGCTGCCGCCGCCGACTGCCAAAATAACGTCAATATCGTTGTCCTTGCAGATTTTTACACCGTCAAGCACGCTCGGGTTGTACTTGGGATTAGGCTGAATGCCCGAAAGCTCGTAGATTTCAAAATCCTTGAGCAACTCTTTAACCTTATCGTAGAGACCTATTTTTTTAATACTTCCGCCGCCATAGGTGAGAAGAACCTTCTTGCCGAACCGGCTCATTACCTCGGGGAGTTGAGAAACAACGCCCTTGCCGAAAATGAGTCTTGTCGGAGTACAATAATCAAAATTCTGCATAATAATTCCTCCTAAATTACAGTTTATTATATTCTTCGTCCGTGACCTCTTCGCACCATTCGGTTGATGCGTCTTCGCCCGGTACTTCTATTGCAATGTGGGAGAACCAGCTGTCCTTTTTTGCTCCGTGCCAGTGCTTAACATTTGCAGGGATAGTGATAACCGTACCCGGTGTCAGGCTGACAGCTTGCTTTCCCTTTTCCTGATACCAGCCCTCGCCTGCAATACATACAAGTATCTGACCGCCGTTTTCACTTGCGTGATGGATATGCCAGTTATTTCTGCAGGCAGGCTCAAAGGTTACGTTTGCAAGCAGCATATTATCCGTTTTTGCGATAGGATTAAGATAAGAGTTACCGATAAAATACTGCGCGTAGTTCACATTAGGCTTGCCTAAACCGAAAATGTTTTCCTTTTCAAACTGTTCTTTATTCATTGTTTTCATCTCCGTAAATCTCTTCTATTAACGGGAATGTGCTCCAAGCCTTCGGCCATCCGCAGTAAAAAGCGAGCTGCGTTACGATTTCAACAGCCTCTTCCTTCGTAATTCCATGCTCTTTTCCGATAGCAAGGTGAGCCTTTAACTGGGGAAACTGTCCTGCCGAAAACAGAGCCGCAATAGTAATCATACTTCTGTTTTTTGCCGAAAGCTGTTCCTCTCTTGCCCAGACCTCGCCGAAAAGCACGTCGTCATTAAGCGCGGCAAACTGCGGAGCAATTTTACCGAGCCTGTCCCGTCCTGCCGTCTGTTTTTTCATAATAAATTCTCCTTTGCCCATCTTTCAACAGTTGATTTTGAAAAAGCGGCGTCTGCGCCGTGAATTGCAAGTCCCTTGCCGACCGTTGCGCCGTTACAGTATTTTTTAAGCGCAGCAGGCGCGCCTGCAAGTCCGCTTCCCTCGTGGGTCATTATTGGAAAAACGTTTTTACCTGTAAAGTCCAGCTTTTCAAGCTGTGCGAAAACTGCCATCGGATAAGTTCCCCACCAACAGGGACCTGCTACAACGATATTGTCATATTCGCTTATATCGTTAAGATTTGCTTTAAGCTCGGGTCTTGCGTTTTCACGAAGCTCTTTTTTCGCTTCCTCAATGCAGACCATATATGATTTGTCATATTCCTTTACTGTGTCAACCTCAAACAAATCTGCGCCGACAGCGTCACGTATAAACTCGGCAACAATTTCGGTGTTCCCTTTGGCGATGCTCTTAATCGAGCCGTTAAAATAGTTTTCGCCTTTTCTTGAATAGTAGATTACAAGTGTTTTCATATTTATTCTCCCTTGGGCATTAACTCCTTGCCGCTGCTCCAAGCCTGACCGACCTTTTCGCCCGTTACATAGTAGCCTGCCTTAAACTGGTCAAACATAATAATGCCGGACTTTTCAATATCAATTCTGTCTTTTTCATCGAGTACTTCCTCGTGTGCGGAAACATTGACGATTTTACCTATTATGCTGTAAACATTTTCCGTTTCAACTATTTCGGCAAGCTCACATTCCATTGTTATGGGGAATTCCTCAATTATTGGAGCGTTTACTCTTTCGCTCTTTGTCGCCGTAAGAAGCGAGCGCTCAAATTTATCCGCCATTGTGTTACCCGAAGCGATACCGAAAAAATCCGCCTCTTTGACTGTTTTAACGTCGGCAAGACTTACCGTGAACGCCTTATTAAGCTTGATATTCTTAACTGTCTTGTGGGTTTCGGTAAGCGATAAGCTGATTTTATCCATATCGCAAATCATTCCCCAAGCGGCATTCATAACGTCAACCGTACCGTTTTCGTCATAGGTCGCTACCATAAGCACTGGCATCGGATAAACCGCCGGCTTAACTCCTAAATCTTTTCTCATTTTTATTACCTCCGTGTTTTAATATTTTAATAAATAAATAACCAATTGAAGCGTACATAAACATTATCGGGATGTATTTTAACAGGAAAATAACCAACCCTGAGTTTACGTCAAAAAATACAAACTGATTTATTAAAAGCATATATTTATAAACGCCTTCCCTGATAAAGAAAACCAGGCCCGTTACCGAAAGCGCCGCCAAAACCGAATGGATTATTATTCGGTTTTTCTTTTTTTTCATTGCCTTTGAAAGCATAAAGTCAAGGTGAAACCCGAGATGTATACTCATAAGCGCGAAGCTCCAGTAAGAGCCGAGCAGATGAAGCGTTCTGCTTAAATTTGACAGCGAGTTTATTTTAAGAAAAGCAAAAACGTGCTTTGAAAGAATAACGGCGCTGAACATCATCATCAGTATGCAAATACAAAGAAGAATATCAATAATGATTTTTAATATTTTATCTGCGCTGCGTTTTCCCTTGAATAAAGCTTTTGTATACGCAAATGAAAGAACGTGATGCGTTATAAGAAGCGCAAACATTGAGATACCGAGTATTTCGTGCAGAAGCTCTCCCGCAATACTGTAGGACATTAAAAGCAGCACAACCGCTGTCATCAGCGCATCAACCGTTATCTGAATTTTTCTTTTTGTTCTCATAAGCCCTTAATAGCCAAGGTTTTCAAGCCACTTGTCAAGGTCGCTGTCAGCCTTGCCGGCGTTATTGCCTCTGACATTGAAGCCGTCAAGGACCGTCGCGTTAGGCTCGAAGCTTTTTATTTCTTCGTACGTTCCGCTGTCACCGCTGCCCTCATGTGTATTAAAGGGGATTATTGTCTTGCCGTTAAAATCGTATGTGTCAAAGAAGGTATACATAATCATCGGCAGCGTATACCACCACATCGGATAGCCGACAAATATAATGTCATAGTCCTCGGGATTTACCGAAAGCGTTTTAAATTCGGGACGTTCATCGTTGTCTCGCTCCGATTTTGCCTTGTCTGCAGTGTCGTTATAACTCTCCGGATAATCCTTGACGGGGATAATCTTTTCAATATCGCCTCCGACATGCTTGTGAATATAATTTGCAAGGTATTCTGTTGACGAAGCAGAGCCGACCTTTGACGTAGCGCCCGAAACTATATCCGCGTCATTTGTATTCGCAGAACTGAAATAAATAACAAGTATTTTTTTGCCCTCGGTTGTATTTTCTGCGTTATCGCTTACGTTTTGCGCCGGGGTTTCTGTCGCAGGGGTTGTGCTTTCATTACTCTCACTGTTGCCTGACGAGCACGCCGCAAGGCTGAAAAGTAAGGTAAAACAAAGTATAACGGAAATAATCTTTTTCATTTTTTTCACCCTTTACATATTGACAATATAGTTTACAAAGTTTACGTCGCTGTGGTCAACAATTTCGCTGTGGCCCAAATCCTTATTTGAAATGAAAGCCATTTCCTCATCTGTAAGCGTGAAATCCCATATATTGAGATTTTGCTCCATTCTTTCGGTATGAACCGATTTCGGAAGAATGGAAACTCCTCTCTGCGTGTTCCAGCGAAGTACAACCTGCGCGGCGGACTTTCCGTATTTTTCTCCGATTTTAACTAATTCGGGGTCGGTAAAAATTCCGTGCTTGCCCTCTGCAAGAGGTCCCCACGCCTGAGGCGCAATTCCGAGAGACTTCATGTTTTCAACTGCTCCCTGCTGGGCAAAGAACGGATGAAGCTCAACCTGATTTACTGCCGGAGTAACCTCAACAAACTTGCAGAAATTTATAAGTATTGCTGGGTAGAAATTCGAAACTCCTATAGCCTTTGTCAAGCCCTCTTTATAAGCCTTTTCAATTCCTCTGTACGCCGCAAAATAATCGCCCATCGGCTGATGGAGAAGCACAAGGTCAACGTAAGGCATATCGAGCTTGTTAAGCGAGGTTTTAACCGCTTGATAAGCTGTTCCCTCGTTTTTCATATCGGTTACCCATACTTTGGTTGTGATGAATAAATCCTCTCTTGAACAAAGCGAATCTGCAATTGCTCTTCTTACGCCCTTGCCAACTGCCTCCTCATTCATATACGCAGCGGCTGTGTCGATAAGTCTGTAACCCGTCTTTATGGCGTTATAGACAACCTCTTCGCATTCTTTAGCGTCGGGAATCTGAAATACTCCGAAGCCCTCAAGCGGCATTTTTGCTCCTGTGTTTAATGTTACGAATTCCATAATTTTTACTCCTTAATGTCAGATGCTTTTTCCCATTTCATAAGCCTGTGCAAATGCAGGTGTGTTTTTGATTTCTCCGGGGGTATAAACTCCCGTTCCGTAGATAATACCTTTTTCAACTGCGCCTTCCACACATTCGGCATAACCGCGGAAACATTCAATTGTCCGCTCTTGCGACTCGTTTTCGTCATCTGCGCAGGTGACAATGTAATAAAACTCCTTATTCTTTACCTCTGTCCAGCGTGCAACGGTCCTGTCAATGAGCGTTTTTAACTGTGCGTCAATTGAATAAAAATATACGGGACTTGAAAGCACTATCACATCTGCGTCTATCATCTTTTGCAATATTTCGGGCATATCGTCCTTTTTGGCGCAAACGCCGCCCGATTTCTGGCAGTAGTAACAAGCGCCGCAGTAACCGATTTTCTTTTCGGAAACGCGGATTTTTTCAACCTCGTTACCGCTTTCAACCGCGCCTCGTATAAATTCATCACACAGTAAATCGGAGTTGCCGTTCTTTCTGGGACTTCCTGATAAAACAAGTACTTTTTTCATATCTTTGTCTCTCCTTATATGTTCAATGATTCAAGCCATTTTTTGACTGCTTTTTCACATCCGTTTTCAGCTTCGGACATTTCAACTGGCAGTCCCTTTAAAACCTTTGCTTTTGGCTCAAGCTTTTCTATCGTCCTGTAAGTGCCGCCGTCACTGCTTCCCATATGGGTATTGAAGGGGATAATGTTTTTACTGCTGAAATCGTATTTATCAAAAAGCGTGTATATTATCATCGGGAAGGTGTACCACCACATCGGATAGCCGATAAAGATGTTGTCATATCTGTCAATATCAAAACTGTTTTTGATTTCGGGACGCTTATCCTCGTCGTGCTCCTTTTTTGCGTATGAAGCGAGCGCGTTGTAGTTTGCCCTTTTGCTGTCATAGGGGATTACGGGGACAATTTCTTCAATATCGGCTCCGGTCTGTCTTGCGATTTCTTCGGCAACAGCCTTTGCACTGCCGTAAACCGAAAAGTATAAAACAAGATTTTTCGACATTTTATTACCTCCGAGTTATAATTCATATTGAATACAACTTAATTATATGTTAAAATAAGGGTAATGTAAAATACAAATTACGCATAAAGCTATAATTTTTATTTATAGGTGACACTATGATTGAAATTTATCTTCTTGAACAGTTGACGGCTTTTGCCGAGCACGGCACGCTTTCAAAGGCGGCGGAGTCGCTGCATATATCACAGCCTGCTTTGAGCCGCTCAATGAAAAAGATTGAGGAAGAACTCGGCGTATCACTTTTTGACAGAGATAAGGCAAAAATATCTCTTAACGAAACCGGTGAAGTTGCCGCGCAGCTCGCGAGCGAATTGTTAAGCTTAAATAACGGAATGGTACGGCGGATTAAGGCGTATGACAGAAGCTTGAGGAGCATCAATATCGGTTCGTGCGCTCCGTTCCCTATGAGTGAACTTATGCCGCTTCTGCAGGACCATTTCGGCGATATGCTTATAACGAGCGAAATTGCCGAGCTTGACATTATAGAGGAGAGATTACTCGATTCGACATATCAAATCGGCATATTAAATAAGCCGACGGAAAATAAGGAGCTTTTTTGTCAGCGGTTTATAAGCGAGCATCTGTTTATTTCGGTACCGAAAACTCACAGACTTGCAAACAGACAATTCGTTACCTTTGACGATTTTGAGGGCGAGAGCTTTCTTCTTTTTGAGCATGTCGGTTGCTGGAAGGAGCTTTGCCACGATAAGATGAAGGGCGCGAATTTCCTTATTCAGAATACAATGGACTCCCTTCAGGAGCTTGCAAGGGGAAGCGATTTTCCTTGCTTTACAACGGACGCCTTTATGAAGACAACGCCCAACGGCGAAAACAGGGTTGCAATTCCCATTGAAGAGCCCGAGGCATATATGACCTTCTATATTACCTGTCTTAATTCCTACAAGAGAAAATACGCTTTGTTTTTTAATTCAATACGTTCGCGCTCGCTGCAGAATGAATAAAAAGAAAAAGGACTCAGATGAGTCCTTTTTCTTTGAATTAAACATTATTATTCTGACAAAGAAGCAATATTCTTTTCAATTAAGTCAAAGAATTTTTCAACAATTTTTTTGTCCTCGTCGTTGCCCCTTACGCACATTGAAAGCGTTATTTCCCTGTTCATTGACGTAACGGACAAAAGAGCATAAGGCTTATATTTAACCGCGCCCGTCATAAATCCGTCATAAGGCTCGTGCCCGTCAAGAGCAAGCTTGTCTGGGTAAAGTATGCCGATATTGCTCATCGCAAGCAGGGGATTTGAGTAACCGATTTTTATAACCTGCTCGGACATGGACTGGGGCATAATGCTGTATCCGAGCTTTAACAGCGGCAAACCGTAAAGCCCCATAAACTTGTCGTTTTTGAACTTGTTGACGCTTCGCACCGTATATTTGAGCGTTTCAAAAATATCGTTTCCGAGCTGCGGAATATTGCACTGCATAAAAGCGGTCTGGTTGGTAATACCGAACTCGCTTGTATCCTTTAAATGACGTCTTAAGTCAATTGCGCAGGAAATTGTAACGCTGTCCTGCCTGTCAAAATCCGCAAGCTCGTACAAGCTGTAAAAATACGCGGTAACGAGCATATCGTTGAGCGTTGCGCCGTGCTTTTTGCCCGAAGCTCTTAATTTATCAAATCTTTCTGCGTCAATTTTTCGCTTTGCAATAAAAGACCTGTCGCGAATATTGTTAGGTGTAAACGGGAAGCGGTGGTCGTCTTTAGCGCAGACATTTTTATAAAGATTTTTTGCCATCTTCTTTTCGGTGCGCGTAAAATCATTGTAGACCTCGTCATACGCTCTTGAACCCGATTTCAGGCTGAGGGGACTTTTTTTGTCTTTTACAAGATTACTGTAGTCCTCGCAGAGGGTGTTCATAAAATATTTAAGGTCTCCGCCGTCCATACACATATGATTTTCCACAACGCAAAGCACGCTGCCCTTTTCGTGGTTGAAAACGGCAAACTTTATCTGAAGGGGAGCGTCAGGCTCAATATACTGGGTTAAAAACTCTTCAATAGCCTCTTCAAGATTATCTTGCGTTGAAACGGTCAGAACGTCGTCAATGTTATAGTCATTTACCGTCCAGAAGGCGCTGATATGATTATCCTTGAATGAAGAGTGAAGAACCGGCGCTTTTTCAAGAAAACAGATTATAACCTTTTTGAGCGCGTCAATATCGATTTGGAAATCGTATCTCAACTCAACGTGAACCATACGGTCGTTGAAATCACGGAAAAGATAGTGCATTTTATCCCAGAGTTCAGCTCTCAGTTTCTGTCCCATTCGTCTTCCTCCTCCGGATGATAAGTGTATTTCTGATTATATTTGATAACGCCTAAAAGAATAGCAAAATCAATAAGCACGGCGGCTATCATCAAAAGCCAGCCGGGATGCCAGGGGATAATATGCAGAATGCCGAGAATGGCATATAAAAGGGCAAAAATTCCGGGAATATATAAAAGGTAGTTTATGACCATCAGCTTCTGTCGGGTAACAGTGCCGAGAATTGCATCGCAGATGAGTAAAACCGCAGGCGCGCCGATAAACACGAGATAGCTTTTTTCGAAATGGAACGGAATTCTCAGCAGCAAAAACAGAAATTGAGCCGCGAGCATAACCGAAAAAGCAACAAGAATTCTTGAAACGATATACCATTTATTCTGGTTGAGTCTTGTAACAATAAACAGCAGTAAGCCTATAAAGAGAACAGTTACGCCGCCTTCTATAATAAGCCAGCCCGGATGCCAGAACCTGAAAACAAAGCCCAGCGCAAGAAAAACGGCAACAACTCCGAGAATGTATAAAAGTGAAATAAGAGGAATACGTTTTCTCTTTTTTATCTCTTTTATTCTTGCTATGTATTTGTCGTATTCGTTTTTCAGGTCTTTGTTTTCGCTTACGACAAGGTCATAAAGAATGTCCTCGTCATTAAGACCTCGCTTTTTTAACTCCTCTGCTCTTGCATCCATACGCCTTTTAACCTGCATTTTAAAATTAAACGAGGTTTCGTTATCGGGGCAGGACAAAAGCATTGAGTCAATGTAATCTGAAAAGCTTCTCATCTTATCCTCCTTAAAGAAAAAGACTTTCGCAGCGCAGAAACACCGCAAAAGTCTTGCTAAATACCAAAAGTACCGGTTGACCGAACCTTTCGGTTGAGATGACGACCAACCGCACGCAGAAAGCGTTAGCTACTCCCTTTTACTTTTTTAATCATAACATATCGGAATTTAATTTGTCAATGCTCAAAACCGCGCGACAGAGAACTTTAAGATTTTGACGAACGGGTATTAAATGTGCCTCGAATTTTTGATTAAATTCAACATTTAAGTATATAATAAACTAAAATATGACAAATCATTATTGCATTTTTTTCTTTAGCGTGATATATTTATTTTAATATTATTTTTTTATATAAAAAATCGGTTTTACGTTTTTTATGAGGGGAGAAAGAACTAATGAAAATAAGAAGAATAACGGCAGTTGCGTTGATGATAACGATTCTTTTATCGCTTATTATGTGCGCAACTTTTTCGGTTAATGCAAAAGAACTTGCTACCGGCAGCTCAACATGGAAAGCTGCCTCTCCCGAAATAAGTGAAATTGTCAACCGCAAAACCGGCGCGGATATCAGTTGGAATAAGGTTAAGGGCGCCGTAAAGTACCGTGTTTTTATTAAGGACGGCGACGCTTGGAAAAAGCTTGCGGACACTGCTAAAACCAACTACATCCACACCTCGGCAAAATCAAATAAAATCTACACATATACCGTGCGTGTCCTTGACGCAAATAACAGCTATATCAGCTCTTACAACAAGCAGGGAACCTCTAACCGCTATTATTCCGCTCCTGCGCCTGTTTCCGTGACAAGCGTTTACGGCGGCGTTAAATTCACCTGGGAAAAGGTTTCGGGCGCTCCGGGATACAGAGTTTACCGCCTTGCGAAAGACGGTTCGTGGGAGGTTGTAAAGGATTTTACCTCTTCTCTTTCCTTCACAGATAAAAACGTAAAACCGTCAAAAAGCTATACATATACCGTGCGCGTAGTCAGCGCTGATAAAACCAAAAACTTAAGCTCCTTTTATTCAAAGGGAATGACCGCAACTTACCTCACTGCTCCCGAAATCACAAAAACTCAAAACGGTAAAAACGGCGTAATGATTTACTTCGGTAAGGTATCGGGCGCCGCTAAATACAGGGTTTATTTACGCAAGGGCAACGAGTGGGTAAAGATAGGAACTACCACGGAGGATAAGCTCTATTATTCAGGTGTTAAGAACGGCGTTTACTACACCTATACCGTCCGTGCGTTTGATAAAAACGGCAATTTCCTTACGGGCTATAACCCGAAGGGATTTACCGCCGCTTACTACACGGCTCCCGTAGTCTCTTCCGTAACGGCTTCGTCGGACGGATATACGGTTAAATGGAAGGCTGTTGCCGATGTTCCTATGTATAGAATTTACCGTAAGACCTTCGGCGGAAAATGGTCAATTGTCGGCTATAGCACCTCGACTTCATTTACCGACAAAAAGGTTGATAAGACCAAATTAGTAACATATACTCTTCGTTGCGTCAATAAGAATAAAAAGGCGGTAAGCTCCTTTGAGGAGACGGGAGTGTATTATTATAACGGGAAGCCTGCCACCGGCAAGCACACCGTCGGCAGCAAGAGCTATGTTTTCAAAGAAGGAAAGCTCTGTAACGGCTTTGTAACCGTAGACGGAAAAACCTATTATTACAACAGCAGCGGTAAAATTGTTAAGGACGCTGTTGTAGGCAATAAGACCGACGGATATTACTATGCCGGCAAGGACGGCGTAATTACCTATAAATTCAACGGTATTGCGAAGAATGACAAGGGCTACTGGTACTGCAAAAACAGTAAGGTTGACTTTACATACCGCAACGCCGTCACTTATAACAAAGAGGACTGGCTTGTCCTCAACGGTAAGGCGACAAAGGTAGAAACGGAAAAGGACAGAACGCTTTTCCGCGCCTTTAAGGAGCTTGAAAAATGTATTGATGATGACAGTATGACAAAGTCCGAAAAGCTCAAGGTTGCCTTTAAGTATGTTCAAGGCGCATATACCGAGAAAAATCCCCGTATTCCGCATTATCACGGCGACGGTTGGGTTGAGCTTTATGCAAACGATATGTTTGTTGACAGAACCGGTAACTGCTGCAGCTACGGAGCCGCCTTTGCATATATGGCAAAAGCCATAGGATATGAAGAGGTGTACGCGTGCAACAGCGGCGGACACGGCTGGGCGGAAATTGACGGAAAAGTTTATGACCCCGAATGGGGAAGGCATAAAAAGGATAAGAGCTATTTCGGACTTGATTACGATACCTGTAAGGATCCTGCATATAAAGCCGCAATAGCTCCCGGGTATGACTGGATGCACGTCAAAGTATAACGGAGAATTTTAAGTATGGTATTCAGTTCACTCGAGTTTTTATGCGTGTTTTTACCCGTGGTTTTTATACTGTATACGGTTATTCCGACCGTAAAGGTAAAAAACGCGTTGCTTATACTGGCAAGTCTTCTGTTCTACGCATACGGAGAAACGCTGTATGTATTTTTGATGATAGCCAGCTCGCTTGTAAATTACCTTTGCGCGCTGTGGACTTCAAAAAGTCGGGGGAAGCAAAAAAAGGCGGCAATTGCCGTCGCCGTTATTGTAAACCTCGGCGTTCTCGGCGTATTCAAGTATACGGGCTTTCTTGTCAGTTCATTTAACGGTTTAACCGGGTTGTCGATTTCGGTTCCCGAAATTGCGCTCCCGATAGGTATCTCGTTTTTCACATTTCAGGCGCTTTCCTACGTCATCGACGTATACAGAGGTACTGTTGAGGTACAGAAAAATTATTTCAAGGTACTGCTTTATATCTGCTTCTTCCCGCAGCTTATTGCAGGACCGATAGTTAAATACCGCGACATAAACGACCAGATAAACGAAAGAGAGCAGAGCGTTGAAAAGGTTGCGCGCGGTCTGCGCCGTTTTATATGCGGACTTGCAAAAAAGGTTTTAATTGCAAATACCATGGGCGCAGCTGCGGACGCGGTTTTTAACAGTGATGTTTCGTTTCTGTCCCAGCTCGGCGCATGGATCGGAATAATCTCTTATATTTTCCAGATTTATTACGATTTCAGCGGCTATTCAGATATGGCTATCGGACTTGGGCTTATGTTCGGCTTTGAGTTCAAGGAAAATTTCAATTATCCTTACGGTGCTTCCAGCGTTAAGGACTTCTGGCGCAGATGGCATATCTCCCTTTCCACCTGGTTCAAGGAGTATTTATATATCCCCCTCGGCGGAAACCGAAAGGGTAAAATGAGGGCGGCGATTAACCGTATAATTGTTTTCTTCTGCACCGGACTCTGGCACGGAGCTAATTGGACCTTTGTGCTCTGGGGACTCTGGCACGGACTGTTCCTTCTTATTGAGGAATATCTGCCGCCGATGAAAAAGCTTCCCCGTGCGATAGGTCATATTTATACCATGCTCGTTGTCACGTTGGGCTTTGTTCTTTTCAGAGCGGACAATGTTTTATTCGGCTTTAAATATATTATTAAAATGTTCTCCTTTACGGGTTACGGCGAAAGCGCGTCAAACCTGTTTATTGAGCAGCTGACGCCGTGGTTTATTGTTATACTGCTTGTTGCGGTAATCGGCTGCGCTCCGATTAAGAGCCTGTCTGACAGGCTGCGAAAGGCTTTTTACTCGGAAATGCAGATTTCAAAGCCGTACAAAACGGTTTCAGCGGTATTATACGCGCTCTCTTTTGTCGGTCTTTGCTGGTGTATTCTCAGGCTTTCGCCCGGCAATTACAACCCATTTATTTATTTCAGATTTTAAGAAAGGCGGCAGAATATGAAAAAAACTCTTCTGCTGCTTTTCATAGCAGCATGCTTTATTGTTTCACTCATTCCGTCAGTGGGAATGATATTTAATCCTACAACCCAAACTATCGGTAATGAAAGAGAAACCGCTTTTCCGTCCGTTCTCAATGAGGACGGAAAAGTCAATACTGACTATATGGGTCAGCTCGGTGATTATTTCGGCAAGCATTTTGCTTTTAGACCCCAGATTATCACGGCTGATGCAAAAATCCAGTCAAAGCTTTTTATGTCTTCAAATATACCCTCGGTAATAAGCGGTAAAAACGGCTGGCTTTTTTACAGCTCGACTGCCGACGATTTTACGGGTGAAAATCCCATGACCGAAGGCGAGGTAATGGGCGTTGTAAATAACCTGAGAATAATTCAGGAGTTTTCACAGTCAAAAGGTATACGCTTCCTTTTTACCGTGGCGCCTAACAAGAACACTCTGTATCCCGATAATATGCCCTATTATTACCGTGAAAAAGGAAGTGTTCATAACCGTGACACCGTAAGTAATGCGCTTGAAAAAAGCGAAGTCAATTACTGTAATCTCTTTAACCTGTTTGCTTCTCAAAGCGAAACGCTTTATTTTTCAAAGGATTCTCATTGGAATAATAAAGGCGCGTTATCGGCTTTTAATTGTTTAACGGATTATCTTAAAAAGTCCCATGACGATTTTCAGTCTGCGCAGGTTGTCAGGAAAAAGGATTTTACGGGCGATTTGTCAAAAATGATTTTCCCGTCTTCAGCCGAAACCGAGTTCAATTTCTACTACGGCGCAGAGGAAAAATATACTTATGTTACCGATACTTTGGCTGTTGAAGAACCGCTGATACAGACGCGGTCTGACAGCGCAACGGGTACGCTTTATATGTACCGCGACTCCTTCGGAAACGCTTTGCTTCCTTTCTTTGCAGGCGCATACGGCGCTTCAACCTTTACAAAGTCCTTTCCGATGATTCTTGACAAAGACCTTGAAAAGTACGCTCCGGATACCTTTATTATGGAAATTGCAGAGCGTAATATCAACTGGCTTATTCAGCGGCCGCCTGTATTTTTATCACCTCAGATAACCGTATTTAAAACCGATGAGCAGTCAAGCGAACAGGTGAAAGCGAATATCGCTTTGTGTGAATATTCGCCCGATTATATCGCTGTAAGCGGAACGCTTGACAGGAAATATTCCGAAGCCGAAGCGGTGTATGTAACTCTTAAATGCAAGGACGGGACATATAAAACTCGTGAGTGCTACACGATTTTTGACGAACAGGAAAGACAGTTTCTTGCTTATTTTGACTCTCAGGAAATTGATATGTCGAAACAAGAAGAAATGTCTGTTATAATAAAAGACGGAGAAAAGAGAATTGAACTCTCAACCGTAACAACTAATCTCGGAGGAACAAATGAAAACTTTAATTAAAACACTTTTGGTTGCAGTCCTGACAATAATTGTGGCTGTCGCTTTTTCTTCCTGCTCGGGTAAGGAAGTCTCTTTAAACATTAACGATTCGGGCGTTCTGACTCAAACTACCGCTAAAACGGGTCAGAAGGTTAAAGACATTCTTGAAAACGCCCAGATAGTTCTCGGCGAAAAGGATGAAGCCGAACCCTCCGCCGACAGTAAGCTTACCGAAGAAATAAGCGAGATTATCATTAAGCGTTACGCGAAGGTTACCGTTGTCAAGGGAAATGACAAAAAGGAAGTTGAATTGACCGGCGGAACAGTTGAGGACGCTGTCAAGCAGTCGGGATTATCCGTAGGCGACGGTGAAATAGTTGACGTAGAACTTGACGCTGTCTTAAAGGACGGAATGACAATTACAATTTCAAAGGGAGTTTCCGTAAGTCTTACAGTTGACGGAAAAACTACGAAGGTCGCCGTATCCAACGGAACAACCGTAAAGGATTTCCTTGATAGGCAGCAGGTAGTTCTCGGTAAGGACGACGTTTGCACCGAAAAACTGGACGCCGAAATCAGCGACGGAATGGAAATCGCCGTAAAACGTGTGGAATATAAAGAGGAAACCAAAACAGAAACAGTAAATTTTGAAACCAAAGAGGAATACAGTTCTTCTCTTGAAAGCGGAAAAAGCCAGGTTAAGCAAGAGGGCGTTAACGGCGAAAAAGAGGTCACATATAAAGTAAAATATGTTGACGGTGAAGAGATAAGCCGTGAGGTTGTTTCCGAAAAGGTTATCAAGGAAGCGGTAAATAAAATCGTAACTTACGGAACAAAGGGCGAGTCCAAACAGAATTCCTCAAAGGACAACAGTGAATCCGATAATTCAGGCGGAAAGACTGTTGTAAGCAAAACCCCCGTTTATAACTGCGACGGCTCCGGACACGGGTACTATGAAATAGTCTATTCGGACGGAAGCACCGAATATGTAGAGTTTTAAATATAGAAAACAGGGTCATTTTGTTTGATCCTGTTTTTTTAAACCCGAAATCGGTTGAATCCCGTTTTTAATGTGATAGAATTAAAAAAAGCAAAACGAAGGGAGAGGCGAAAATGCCCGTAAAATACAAACGAACCCCTGTTGATAAGCTTAAAACGCTTCTTTTCGGAAAGGATTTAAGAATTACCGAAGGGGAGCAGTATAAGGAAGAAAGGGAATTTGATTACACATCTTATTATCCAGTTGATAATTATATCGTTCCCCAACAGCTCCCGACGGAAAACGCGTTTTATATTACCGATTTCGGTGCTGTTGCGAACGATAAAAGCGTCGACAATGCCAAAGCAATTAACGCGTGTATTGACGAGTGCGAAAAGAACGGCGGAGGTTTTGTTATTGTCAGCGGCGGAGATTTTACGACAAAAACCGTTTGTCTTAAAAGCAACGTAACCCTGTTTATTGCGTCGGACAGCTCGCTTGTCGCCGAGGAAAGCGGAAAAGGGTATGAGCACAAAGCGCTCGTTTTTGCTTCCGGAAGCGAAAACATCCGTTTAACTGGCGGCGGAACAATTAACGGCAACGGTCATCTTTTCGGCAGAAAGCCGCTTTTTGAAAAAAATCTGACCGAGCCTGACGAGGTCATTGACGTAATAAAAATGCGCCGCGATTACCGCGCGCAGCTTCGTTTTGCCCATCCGTCAAAGTATGGTCGGCTTGTAGTGTTTGAGGACTGCAAAAATATTCACGTTGACAACATTATTTTTAAGGACAGCGCTTACTGGACGTTTAGGACAACGCGTTGCGAGGATTTGGTAATTGAAAATCTTGTTATCAACAATAACCGCCACGTCTGTAACACGGACGGCATTGACCTTATGCAGACAAGCAATGTTAAAATCCGTCATTGCTTTTTGTCCTGCGCAGACGACGGCATTGTGCTGAAAAACGCCATTTGGGAAGGCTGCAACGGAGCAATGAGCAATATCAGCATTTCCGACTGTGAAATCATCAGCTGTACCAATGCCTTTAAAATCGGCACTGAAACTACTTATCCTATAACCGATGTGCTCATTGAAAACTGCAAACTGTTTATGACCGATTTGTACCCTGGTTCAGTTTCGGGTATAAGCATTGAGTCTGTCGACGGCGCAAAGGTAAAGAATATTACGGCAAAAAATATTGAAATGGACCGTTGTACCTGCCCGATTTTTTTGCGGCTTGGAAACCGCAACAGGGCAGCGAAGGTCAATGAGCAGAGCGCGACTGCAGTAGAATTCGGCGTTAAAGCCGAGGGCAGGGGCGTTGACAAAAAAAGCTTTGATATGGCAGGCGAAATGGAAAACATCACCCTTGAAAATATAACTGCAAGGGATATCGAGCTTCCCGTTATAATTGCAGGTTTTAAGGAAAAGGGAAAAATCAAGCGCATTAAAAACGTAAAGATGAAAAATATTGAACTCAAATACAGAAACGCAAGGGAAATAGTTGACAACCGTCTTTTTATTCCCGAATATGCAAAGGAGTATCCCGAGTGTTGGCGGTTTAGAAATCTTCCTTCCTATGCCGTCTGGGCAAGGCACGCCGAAAATATAGAGATTGAAAATTTCAGCTGTACTCCTGCAAAGGAAAGTCGGAGAGAGAAATTCATTTTCATTGACGCAACAAAAAGTATTTCCTGAACAGGGCTGTTGATAAACTTTATTAAATATGTTATTATTTAATATAGAGCAGGGGAGTGAACAAAATGAAAAAGTCAACCTTAATAAGAATTATTTTTACCGTTCTGCTTTTGGCGGCTACGGTTTTGGGACTGAGCTCCTGCAAGTCAAATAAAGAGGAAGAAACAACTGCAAATACAAATATTTCCACTACATATTTTGCTGCCGTCGGTACAACTGCAGCGCCTCAAAGCACGCAGGAAGACGAGAATACGGAGACGGTTACAAGCACAACGGAGTCTACAACGCAGATGGATGACATAACTCTCCCGTCGGAGCTTATGAGCGGCGTAACCGTTACCCAGGAGCAGCCCGAACAGACTGCTGAAACGCCCGTTGTGGCTACGGGAGTACTGACAGTAACTGACTCGAATAAAACGATTATTTACCCTGCGCAGTTAAATAATTCGCAGCAGAAATATCCCGTTATAGCGTGGGCAAACGGTACCGGCAGTCCGACCCAGTTATATACCGCTTTGCTTGAAGAGCTTGCAAAAGGCGGATATATTGTTGTTGCGGATTCGAGCGTGATGGCAGCCGACGGAACAAGCCAGATAGATTCCATCAACTACATCATCAATAAAAACAGCGATGAATCAAGCGTTTTCTATAATAAGGTGAATACTGCCGCTATCGGTGTTTGCGGTCATTCCCAGGGCGGACGCAGTTGCGTGAACGCTGCTCAGGCTGATTTGAGAATACGCTGCGCGGTTTCGCTTGCAGGCGCTTCAAGCGCCGAGGAGGCAAGCGGACTTACAACGCCGATTCTTTTCCTTACGGGAACAAGTGACCTTATTGTAGTCTCATCGCAGTGGTGTCAACCCTCCTATGACGCCGTTTCAGGCAGGGCGGCTTACGCTTCGCTCAAGGGCGGTATTCACACAACCTATATGACGACTCCGCAAAAGGTTTCGGGATATGTGCTTAACTGGTTCGACGCCTACCTTAAAAACGATTCCGCTGCTAAAAGCGTTTTTACAGACGGCGGAAAGCTTTCAAAGGACGCTGAATGGCAGGATTTCCAAAACAAGAATTAAGCATAAACAGTATAAAAAGCTCTGTGAGTTTTTCACGGAGCTTTTTTATGTAAAAGGAATGATTAAAGAAAATATTAGGAATATATATACTTTACTGCATTAGTGTGATATAATTTATATATCATATTAAATCAAGAAAAAGGAGGCAATACCGTGGAAAAATCAGTAATGGAAATTATTAAAAGCCGTAAAAGCGTACGCACCTTTGACGAGGTTCCTCTTTCGGCTGACGACCTGAAAAAAATAGAGGATTATGTAAGCAACCTGAAAAATCCTTTTGGAGTGCAAATTGATTTTCGTGTGCTTGACGCAAAGGAAAATTCGCTTACAAGTCCCGTAATTATCGGTGCTGATACTTACCTTGCCGCAAAGGTCAAAAGGGTTGAGAACTTTGAAATCGCCTTCGGCTACAGCTTTGAGGATGCATGCATTTTTGCAAAGGGATTAGGAGTCGGAACCGTTATGCTTGCCGCATCCATTAACAGGGCGACTTTTGAGCAGGTTATGCAGGTCGGTGAAGATGAGGTGTTGCCAGTCGCAAGTCCTCTCGGCTACCCTGCAAAAAAGCGTTCAATTCGTGAAACGGTTATGAGAAAGGGAATTAAGGCGGATGAAAGAAAGCCGTTTGATACCCTGTTTTTTAAGGATACGTTTGATAACGGAATGAAGAGCGAGGAAGCAGGCGTGTTTGCCGACGCGCTTGAGGCGGTAAGATGGGCGCCGTCTGCGGTTAATCATCAGCCCTGGCGTGCGGTAGTAAGCTCAAATAAGGTGCATTTTTACGAAAATAAGGCGGCAAAGGAGAGCACGCTTATGGACCTGCAGAAGCTGGATGTGGGTATCGGTCTTTGTCATTTTGATCTCGTCAGAAAGGAAAAGGGACTGGGCGGAAGCTTTGTTTTTGAAAATCCCGAAATCCCAACTCCCGAAAGAACGCAGTATATTGTGTCATTTGTGCTTGACTGATTTATTAAGAGGAGTGAAATGGGAATGAGAAACGAGTATCCCAATCCCCAGTTTGAGAGGGAAAACTGGATAAATCTTAACGGCGAATGGGACTTCGGCTTTGCGTTTAAAGGAAGTAAATATAAGTTTTCGGAAAATGATGAAACGGCGAAGAGAATAAGAAATGAGGGAAATTACACTCATAAAATCAACGTTCCGTTTTGTCCGGAAAGCGTCCTTTCGGGTATTGGATATACCGATTTTATAAATCTTGCGTGGTACCGTAAAAAGGTAAATATCGAGAAAAACGGAAAGCTTGTATTTCTTAATATCGGCGCCGCGGATTACCTTACAACGGTGCTTGTCAACGGAAAAACGGCAGGCAGGCACAAGGGCGGTTATACCTCTTTTTCGTTTGATATTACTTCTCTTGTTGAAAACGGTGAAAATGAGATATTCATTCTCTGTGAGGACAATGTAAAAAATCCGCTCGTCTGCAGGGGTAAGCAGAGCGAAAGGAAGAAAAGTCACGGCTGCGACTACACAAGAACAACCGGTATCTGGCAGACCGTTTATATTGAATACAAGCCGGAAAACTATATAAAGAACATTAAAATATTTCCGGATATAAATGATTGTTCCGTAACCGTTTTTGCCGAATTTGAGGGCAAATCTCCCTTTTCCTGCGATGTGTTTTTCGAAAATAAATGCGTAGGAAGCATAAGCAGAAGCGAAGTATGCGGCGGAAGATTTTTTGAAATACCCCTTTCGGAAAAGCATCTGTGGGAGGTTGGCAACGGACAGCTTTACGCAGTAACTCTTCATTTCGGCGATGATACGGTTAAAAGTTATTTCGGATTAAGAAGCATAAGGCTTGACGGCTTTAAGTTCCTTTTGAACGGTAAAAGCGTTTTTCAGCGGCTTGTGCTTGACCAGGGCTTTTATAAGGACGGTATATACACCGCGCCCGATGAAGAAGCAATGATTAACGATATAAATATTTCGCTTCAGTGCGGCTTTAACGGAGCCAGGCTTCATCAGAAGGTATTTGAGCCGAGGTTTTTGTATCACTGCGACAGGCTCGGCTATCTTGTCTGGGGCGAGTATCCCAGCTGGGGACTTGATTATTCAAATCCGAAAAGCGTTGATATTTTTATTAACGAGTGGCGTGAAGCGCTTGAACGTGATTTTAACCATCCGTCAATTATCGGCTGGTGTCCGTTTAATGAAACGTGGAATTATCACGGCAGACAGCAGTATGACGGACTGCTCAGAGCGGTTTATCAGTTTACAAAAGCGTTTGATAAAACCCGTCCGTGTATTGATACGAGCGGAAATTTTCACGTTGTAACCGATATATATGACGTTCACGACTACAGCTTTGACACTGAATTCTTTAAGAATAATTATGACCGCCTTATGAGCGAGGGATTCTTGTATGAGCATGTTCTAAACGATAATCCCGGCAGGCAGAAATATAACGGAGAACCTGTTTTTGTAAGCGAATTCGGCGGTATTAAATGGGTTTCGGACAAAAGCGTGAAAAGCTGGGGCTACGGCGAGGATGTAAAGACCGAGGAGGAATTTCTTGACCGTTATAAGAGACTTACTGACGCTCTTACGGGAAACTCAAAAATGCTCGGTTTTTGCTACACCCAGCTTTATGATATAGAGCAGGAGCAGAACGGACTTTTTACATATGATAGGAAGAAAAAATTTGATGACGAAATTTATGAGAATATTCAAAAGGTAAATTCAAAAAAGGCGGCTATAGAGTAAAGGAGGGAAAACCTTGAAAAGAATTACTGTCGGTAAAAAAATTGACTCGTCCGCAGTTGCTTTTGGATGTATGAGATTAAAGGACGCAAAGCAGAGCGTTGACAGGATTATAAACACTGCTCTTGAGTGCGGAATTGACTACTTTGACCACGCCGATATTTACGGCAAAGGTGAGTGTGAGGAGATATTCGGCTCTTTTCTTGCGGATAATAAAGCGTTAAGAGAAAAAATAACGGTTCAGACCAAATGCGCAATTTGTAAGGGCTATTACGATTTTTCAAAGGAACATATCATTTCTTCTGTTGAAGGTTCGCTCAAAAGACTGAAGACGGATTACGTTGATGTGTTGCTCTTGCACCGCCCCGATACGCTTATGGAGCCCGAAGAGGTTGCAGAAGCGTTTTCGCTTCTTGAAAAAAGCGGAAAGGTAAGATATTTCGGCGTGTCCAACCATAATTCCTATCAGATAGAGTTGCTTAAGACCGCCGTTAAACAACCGCTTATCATAAATCAGCTTCAGCTTTCAATTCCCGAATCGGGAATGATTACCTCGGGCCTTAATGTGAATATGAAAAATGAAGAGTCGGTTATGCACGACGGAGGACTGCTTGAATACAGCCGTATTAACTCAATGACAATTCAAGCTTGGTCGCCGTTTCAGCAGGGCTTTATCAAAAAGCCGTTTGTGGGGGACAGGGAGAATTTCCCCGTTCTTAATAACAAACTTGACGAGCTTGCTTCAAAATACGCAGTTGAACCGATTTCAATTGCGTCTGCGTGGATTTTAAGACACCCTGCAAATATTCAGCTGATTTCAGGCTCAATGAATCCCGAAAGAATAAAAGCGATTTGCAAGGGAGCGGACATCACTCTTTCAAGAGAGGACTGGTATTCCGTTTATCTTGCCGCAGGCTTTAAATTACCGTAAAAGAAATAATGAGAATTATACGAGTAATAGCTTTAATAAAATCAAAAAGAAAAGACTTGGATGTTTGAACTGCCCCATATTGAGCAGACAGCACAAAAAAGACTACTTGACGTAGAA
>ERZ842401.1774-NODE-1774-length-29932-cov-11.944472_pt1 | contig 29932 bp, 28 predicted proteins | sample MGYA00521270_ERZ842401 | MGnify/ENA primary metagenome ERZ842401 (study PRJEB31892, sample SAMEA3878208) | bioreactor metagenome | biome: Moose rumen | place: Sweden | collected 2011-10 | study: EMG produced TPA metagenomics assembly of the PRJEB12797 data set... | reverse complement strand
AACTCTTTATAGACGGGCGGCAGCAGTTCCCGTCCGCTTTTGTCGCAAACACCATGGTAACTCTTTTTGAGCTCTCGATCATACTGTTCCACATGGAACCAGCCGCCATAATCTGTACGATAGTAAGCCGAGGAGTATTTCTGACTTAACTGATTCGCGACAGCATTGATGTCTTGCGCCATCATTGTCGTTGTGGCAATGGTGAGCAGCGCGAGTAATAATGTTAGTCTCTGTTTCATAGGTCGTCTTTGTTTTCGTTCTTCAGATTGTTGGTGTATATCCACAGGGCGATGCCCAGGACGAGGAGGATGGCGAAGAGGATGAGCTTCTGTTCTTTCTGGCTGGCTTCGAACGACATGTAGAGCCAAGCGACGTCGAGCAGGAAGATGACGACGCCTCCGCACAGGCAGATGACGGCAGCTGACAGTTTACGGTGGATAGGTGCGTCGTCGTGGCCACTGAAGACTGCACGGAAGATGCCGCCAGTAACGACGACGGCACTCAGCGCACAGCCAGCCAGCAGCAGATACCACAGCAGCTGACTCTCTTCGCGCTCTTGCTGCCGTTGCTCTATGCGGTCCACCTCGCTGCGCAACTTCAATATCTGCGCCTTCGAGCTGTCCGACATGTAACTCATGTAGATGGAGTCGAGGTTCATGTCGGCCTCCTGTGCCCTTGTTCCGAAGGGCACCAGCATCAGCAAGAGTATCAAGAGCAGGTTCTTCATCGTAGTGAACTGAGTTTTAGTTTGTTTCTTCTGTGCGTGCAAAGATACGAAGAAAATCTGAATAATTAGGTATCGTGCGCGAGGAAATGTTGTGGACGGAATTGTTAAACGACAAGAAAGTTGTTGACAAACGGGTGCGCAGGAAGGGCCACTTTCGTCACCACGACGAACTTGGTGTGAAAACGGGGATTCTCGTACCGTTCCGTATCTTTTTCAGTATCAGCGAGTTGTAGGTTTGTCAAATTTTTACAGGCCAGAAAAGTGGGCAGAAAGACCAATTTTTCGCTCGGCGAGGCCCTGATTTGCTCGTAGCAAAACGCCGTTTCGCTCTGAGTAACTCGGCCTTTCGCTCACAGCAAGTGGTCGTTTTGCTCATAGTGAAGCGTTTTTTGCTCGTAGTGTAGTAATTTTTCCCCCGCAGTGTAGCAAAATCTCCACCGCAGTGTAGTTTTTGCTCGCCAGAAGGAGTGACATCGAAGTGTTAAATTCTTACCATTTTATTTTACAAGGCAGCAGAATTTCCTGGCGGTAGGAAGTCAATTTTTGTCGCTACGGTCTTGTAATCTCAGAAAAATTGATTATCTTTGCACACGAAAGTAGTGAGAAAAGAATGACAGTGATGGAAACAGAGATCAGACCCCAGAAGAAGCAACGACTGCAGTGGCTGGACGCCCTGCGCGGCTTCACGATGATTATGGTGGTGGCTAACCACGTCAGCGGTATGGCTTTCGAACAGCCAATCAAGGCATCGTCGGCCTTGCCCTTCCTCATCCTGTTCCGCATGCCCCTGTTCTTCTTCATCAGCGGCTTCCTGGCTTATAAGGCTAACCTGACGTGGAACCTGAGGACGCTGGGCGAGCTGTTGCTGAAGAAAGTGAAGGTGCAGACCATTCCTACCATCGTGTTCTTCCTTGTGGCGGCGGCACTGCTGGGCGGCGGTTTCTGGCGCAACATTGTGGAGTGGGTGCAGCTGAATACCAAGGGTGGCTATTGGTTCACCATCGTGCTGCTCTATATGTTCATCATCTATTACGTGTTCTGCTATGTCGTCGAGAAGCTGAGAATCAAGATGTGGCTGGCATTGACGCTGCTGTTCCTGGTTTCTATGTTCTGCTACGAGACGTGCTACCTGCCTCATGACTTCTCGTGGGCGCTGGGGCGCAAGCATCAGAACGCATTTATGAACACCACCAGCTTTCTGAACCTCTTCATCTACTTCCCCTTCTTCCTCTACGGCAACATCGTGCGCCGCTATTGGGACAAGTGGCAGCGGCTCTTCGACTCGAAGTGGTTCTTCCCCATCATCGTCGTCGTTGTGTTCTTCGCCGCCCTCGACTCGCAGATGTGGCATACGCTGAGACGTGCTTGGGCTATCGTACCACTGACGGTGGCGCGCTTCGGACTGCTGACCATCGTGTTCCTGTACTTCCGCCACTACCAGCAGTACTTCACCCAGTTGTCGGTGATGGGCAGCACGTTGCAGTACATAGGACGCCGGACGCTGGATATCTACCTGATACACTTCCTCTTCATGCCCAACCTGCCTACGATAGGAAAGTTCCTGAACATCTACCGCCACAACTTCATGCTTGACGTCACGCTGTCGGTACTGGTGGCGTTGCTGCTGATAGCCTTCTGCGTCGTTGCCAGCAACATCCTGCGCATCAGCCCGTTCTTCCGTAAGTGGCTGTTCGGACGGTAGTCAGAGGTTGCCTTTGTGGCGCAGGAAGTCGATGCTCTCGCGGAAAATGGTGGAGCGCAACAGCCACAACGTCAGCGGATAGCCTGTGGCGACAATAGCCACCTTGAGGAAGAAACACAGGAAGAGGTTGTCGAAACTCCGCGTCAGCAGGTGTGCCGCCGTCATCAGCACGAGCGTGATGAGCAGGTAGGGTGACAGGTCGCTGACGACACTCCAGAGTCGCAACCCTATCTCACGTCTGACGAAGTAGTGCCACACCAGTATCCAACTTATCGTAATAGCGACATACACCTGTATCATGCCCATAATGCCGTAGTGCGCCGACACCACGACGGCAGCCAGCTGCAGAAGACACAGTCCGACGTTGCCCCACATATACGTAGTGGAGTGCCCTCGCGCTATCAGCAGGTTCGAGAACAGGTTGCTCACGGGGTAGAAGGCTCCCATGACGCATAGCCACTGCAGCAGAACGGCACTCTCGAGCCACTTCTCACCCAGCAGGATGACGATGAACTCCTTTGCCACCAGCGCCAGACCCAGCATGAGTGGGAAACTGACGAAAGCGGTGAAACGCAACAGCTTGCGGAAAATGTTACGCTGGCGCTCAACGTCCTCGTCGGTCTTGGCAAAGACGGGCTGTGCGATGCCCTGCAGCATGTTGTTGATGAGCGACCACCCCATGTAGTTCCACTTGTTAGCTTGTGTGTAGTTTCCCACGACGTGCGGCGAGTACAGGCGTCCCAGGATGACGCTGAAGACGTTGGTGTTGACGATGATGACGATGTTGGTGATGATGAGCTTGCTGCTGAAACCTATCATCTCGCGGATGGGACGGAAGTCGAAGGAGAGGGTGGGGTGCCAGCGGGCATACCAGAACGTCATGCCCGTAAACAGACTGACGTACACCAACGTCTGCGTGGCAATGCCCCAATAGGCAAAGCCGCTAGCTGCCATCGCTATGCCGACGATTCCTGAAACGAGCAGGCTGACGAACGACACGATGCTTTGCTGCTTGACTTGCATGTTGCGGAACAGGACGGCACGCGGCGCAATGCCAAGACTCGTGATGAAGAACCCCAGGAAGATGTAACGTGAGAGCGCCACTAGCCGCGGCTCGTCGTAGAAGTCGGCAATGAACGGCGCACACAGGAACAGCGTCAGGTAGATAGCCAGACTGACAAGCGACGAAGTCCAGAAGACGGCGTTATAGTCGCGGTGTGACACCTCGTGGCGACGGTTGAGTGCGGAGACGAAACCGCCCTCCTGCAGCGAACTGGCAAGAAGTGAGAAGATGGTTAGCATGCCCACCATGCCATAGTCTTCGGTGCTTAGCAGCCGTGCCAAGAAGATGCCGAAGACCAGGTTCAGCAACTGCTGGGCGCCATTGCTCAGCCCTCCCCAGAAAAGTCCCTTTGCCGTTGTTTCCTTGAGCGACTCCATCAAAGTGCGTTGAAGGGCTTCATGCGCTTATTCACCTAGATGCTTGGCAAGAATCTCCAAGCACACGGCAGAGTTGACGGGCTTGGATATGAAGTCGATGCAACCGGCATCGAACGCATTCTTACGGTCGTTGTCGAAGGCGTTGGCTGTCAGTGCAATGACAGGCATGTCGGGCAGCACGGCCTTGATGCCGCGCGTCGCCTCCAAACCACCCATGATGGGCATCTTCATATCCATCAGCACCATGTCGGGATGCTCGCTTTGCGCCATCTCTACAGCCTCCTTGCCGTTGTGGGCGCGAAGGAGCTCGTAGTGGTTCCTTAGGATGTAGGTCATCAGCATGTAGTTGCTGTCATTATCTTCTGCTACCAGTATTCGCTTCATAAGGTTATCGGTATAAAATATGGTTTTACGTTAACAGACTACAAAAGTAATGCTTTTCCTGATAAAATCCTTGCGTTTCTCATACTTTTTAACTAATTTTGCATCGGATTGTGCGCTGACGGCACAAAAAGCTATGATTTTTAAAGAGGTAATAGGACAAGAAGACATACAGCAACGGCTTCGGCAGATGGTAAGCGAGGGCAGGGTTCCGCACGCCTTGATGCTGTGCGGTCCGGCAGGTTCCGGCAAGCTGGCGCTGGCTATAGGTTTCGCTAAGCTGCTGTTGTCGCAAAAGTCCAAGAACGAAGCCGCCTCGATGTTTGGCGATGACGGCGACAACGGCGATGTCGTCGAGAGCCCGATGCTGCAAAAGCTGGAGCACCCCGACCTGCACTTCACCTATCCGACCATCAAGCTGCCGTCGATGGGCAGCGACCACAAACCCGTCAGTGACGACTTTGCCCGACAGTGGCACGACATGGTGATGGCGGGACCTTACTTCACAATGGCGCAGTGGCTCGAAGAGATGGGTGGCGAGAACCAGCAAGCCATCATCACCGCAGGCGAGAGCGATGCGCTGGTGCGCAAGCTGTCGCTGAAGTCGAGTCAGGGGGGATATAAGGTGAGCATCATCTGGCTGCCTGAGCGCATGAACACGGAGTGTGCCAACAAACTGCTGAAGCTGCTGGAGGAACCCCCCGCACAGACCTGCTTCATCATGGTGTGCCAAGAACCCGACTGCCTGTTGGAAACCATCCGCAGTCGCGTACAGCGCGTAGACGTACACCGCATCAGCGATGAGGACATCAGGCAGGCGCTCGTCGAACGCCGCGGACTCTCCGAAGAGCAGGCACACCGTATCAGCCGCATGGCAGGCGGCAGTTGGCTGACGGCACTGGAGATGCTGAGCGCCGACTCGGAGAACGACCAGTTTCTGGAACTCTTCCAGACGCTGATGCGACTGGCATACCAGCGCAACGTGAAAGCCCTCAAGGCGTGGAGCGAGCAAATGGCGGGTATGGGACGCGAGCGGCAGAAGCGCTTCCTGAACTACTTCCTGCGGCTGGTGCGCGAGAACTTCATGTACAACTTCCAGCAAGCCGACCTGTGTTACATGACACAGCGCGAGGAAGACTTCGCACACAATTTCGCACGCTTCATCAACGAAGCCAACGTGCTGTCCATCAGCGACTTGATAACGCGTGCCATCAGAGATATCGGACAGAATGCCAATGGCAAAATCGTGTTCTTCGATCTGTCGCTGCAAATGATAGTGCTACTCATACAAAAATAAGATAAAGACTAAAACAAACATGGAAAAAGAATATCCACTGACAACGGGGTGCGACCGCGGACTGTGTAAAAACGGCGTAGGCAGACAGGACAAACAGCTGAATAGCTACGACTGGCTGGCTGACGTGCCTGGCAATGCCGATACGACCGATCTCGTCGAGGTGCAGTTCAAGCATACCCGCAAAGGCTATTACCATAACGTCAACAAACTGGCGCTGAAGAAAGGCGACATCGTGGCTGTGGAGGCAAACCCCGGGCATGACATTGGCGTGGTGACGCTGACAGGACGCCTGGCGCTGATGCAGATGAAGAAGGCTAACCTCAAGTCGCCCGACGACATCAAGCGCGTCTACCGACTGGCACGACCCGTCGATATGGAAAAGTTCAAAGAAGCCAAGAGCCGTGAGCACGCCACCATGATAGAGAGTCGGCAGATAGCCAAAGGACTGGGACTGAAGATGAAAATCGGTGACGTGGAGTATCAGGGCGACTGCAACAAAGCCATCTTCTACTATATAGCCGACGAGCGTGTGGACTTCCGACAACTCATCAAGGACTTGGCGGCTACGTTTCACGTCCGCATTGAGATGAAGCAGATTGGCGCACGCCAGGAGTCGGGACTCATCGGCGGAACAGGACCTTGCGGACGCGAGCTGTGCTGTGCTACGTGGATGAAGAACTTCGTCAGCGTAGGAACGGCAGCTGCCCGCTATCAGGACATCTCGCTCAACCCGCAGAAACTGGCGGGCATGTGTGCCAAGCTGAAGTGTTGTCTGAACTACGAAGTCGACGACTACGTGGAGGCAAGCCGACAGCTGCCGCCGAAGGACATCCAGCTGCAGACGCAGGATGCTGATTATTTCTACTTCAAAGCCGACATCTTGGCAGGACTGATAACCTACAGTACTGACAAGAACATTGCGGCTAACCTGGAGACAATCTCAGCAGAACGCGCACACCAGGTTATAGACATGAACCGGCGCGGAGAGAAGCCCGAGTCGCTGCAGGAGGATGGCAACAGCACGGAAGAGAGACCTGTCGACCTGGCAACGCAGGAGAACATCAATCGCTTCGACCGTGCGAAGAAGAAAAAGAAAAAGAAGAAACCCGCACATCGACAGGGTGGCAGCGGTGCAGAACGACGAGAACATGAAGCGGTTCCCCGCGCAGAAAAATGAGAAGCACCTACACCTTATTATATATATGCGGACTGCTTCTCGGCGTGCTGCTTATGTTGACGGCTTGTCATGAAGACACCGTCTATCACCACTTCGAACAACCGTCCGGCGACGGGTGGGACCGTAGTGACACGCTACGCTTCGAGGTGCCTTCCATTGCTGCCGACGGCAACTATCAGGTGGCGTTGCATGTGCGCACCGATGTCAGCTATCCCTATCGGAACCTGAGCGTCGTGGTGGAGCAGACCCTCATGCCTCAGCAACAGGTACGCCGCGACACGGTAAACTGCCAACTGGTGGACAAGCGGGGAATGCGTACAGGCAGCGGCGTGAGTCAGTTTCAGTATAGCTTCCCGATGCGCCAGCTCTTACTCCATAAGAAACAAACCCTACGCTTTGCCGTCTTTCACTGCATGAAGTTAGAGGTGTTGCCAGGCGTGATGGATGTCGGCATAAGAATCAGCGATGACAAGAAATAACTTAAACCCCAGGACAATATGATAACATACCCTTCATCAGGAGAGACACGCCGACCAGGCAGAATAGAGGTTGTCTGCGGCTCCATGTTTTCTGGAAAGACCGAAGAACTCATACGCCGTTTGCGTCGTGCACAGTTTGCCAAGCAGAAAGTGGAAATCTTCAAACCTGCCATCGACACCCGCTATAGTGACGAGGAGGTGGTGAGCCACGACCACAACGCCATTCTGTCGACACCCCTTGACTCCTCTGCCAGCATCCTGCTTCTGGCAAGCGACATTGATGTCGTAGGCATTGACGAAGCACAATTTTTTGACATGGGACTGGTGGACGTCTGCAACGAGTTGGCTTACCGTGGCATACGTGTCATCATTGCCGGCTTGGATATGGACTTCAAAGGCGTTCCCTTCGGTCCGATGCCTGCCCTCTGCGCCATCGCCGACGATGTGACAAAGGTGCATGCCATCTGTGTCAAGTGTGGGGCGTTGGCTTATGTCAGTCATCGCACCGTACAGAACGACAAACGGGTACTGCTAGGCGAGACTCAGGAGTACGAACCGCTATGCCGCGACTGCTATCAGAAAGCCATTGCTGCCGAACAGACTGAAAAAACATCCCAATAAATTTGGTCATTCCAAAAAATCATTGTACCTTTGCACCCGATTTACGAAAACATTCCGTTTCATAAGTCGCGGAGACTCGTTAGCTCAGTTGGTAGAGCACAACACTTTTAATGTTGGGGTCTTGGGTTCGAGCCCCAAACGAGTCACAAACGAGAAAAGCATCCTGAACGAGGATGCTTTTCTTCGTTTCTGTTATTCTCTTAAGCGCTTTAGCACTTTAGGCAGAAAGGCAATGATGTCGCTGGCTATCAGACTCTCTTCTCCCAGTTCGCTGGCTGCCAAGTCGCCTGCCATCCCGTGCAGGTAGACACCGAGGACACAGGCCTCCTGCGGCTTGTAGCCTTGAGCCAGCAGTCCGGTGATGATGCCTGTCAGCACGTCACCGCTACCCGCTGTAGCCATGCCGGCATTGCCCGTCGCATTAAAGAGCGTACGTCCGTCGGGCATACAGACAGCCGTATAGTGACCCTTCAGGATGACGTAGCCTTTGATTCTGGCTGCCAGGTTGCGGGCTTTCGACAAGCGCTCAAAACTATCGGCCGAGTGACCTTCCAACCTGTCGAACTCCTTGGGGTGGGGTGTCAGGATGATGCCTTTCGGCAGCTGCTGCATCCAGGCGCGGTGTTTTGCCAAGATGTTGATGGCATCAGCATCAACCACTGTCGGACATTGAGCTGCTCTCAGTTGTGAAATGAGGGCAATGGCGGTTTGTTCGCTTTGTCCCAAGCCAGGACCGATGCCCAAAGCATCATACTCGTCCGTATCCAAGGGGTCGGCAAAGATAGTCTCTTCTGTTCCTGTCCTGACAATGGCTTCGGGTACCGACGACTGAAGAATGGAGATGTTGCAGTGGGGAGTGTCTATCGTGACTTTCCCTACGCCGGCACGGAGACATGCCTTCGTAGCCAAAACGGCAGCTCCTGCCATGCAGTAACTGCCTGCCACGATGAGGGCGTTGCCCATCTGTCCTTTATGTGCAAAGGGATTCCGCTTCTTCAGCAGCGAGCGTACCAAAGACTCTTCTATGATGGCGTATGGCGTCTCTATCTTATCCATGCCGTCCTGACTGAGACGGATGTCCAGGATGCGCAGCTGTCCGACGAAGGGATAGTTCTCGGCGAAGAGAAACGACAGCTTCGGTTGCTGCAGCGTCAGCGTCGTCGTGGCACGGATAATGTTGGCACGTACGTTGTAGTTGTTGTTCTCGGTCATCAGTCCCGAGGGAACATCGATGCTGGCAACCTGTGCCGAAGAGCTGTTGATGTACTTCACCAGTGAGGCAAAGCCGCCAGCAAGGGGCTTGTTCAGTCCGGAACCAAACAGACCGTCGATAACCAACATGCTGCTATCCAGCACAGGAGGGTCGAACTCCTGAGTGACTTCTATGAACTCTTTGGCGCGCTTGCAGTCTTGCAGCCGGCGCTTGTTGGCAGCACAATCGACCGACAAGCTGTCGCTGATGTTGAAAAGATATACCGAAACGAGGTAGTCCTGCTCTGCCAGCATGCGCGCTACGGCCAGTGCGTCACCGCCGTTGTTGCCTGGTCCTGCAAACACGACAACGGGTGTCGTGGCAGACCACAGGCAAGTTATGGCTCGCGTCAATGTCCTTGAGGCGCGCTCCATCAAGTCGAGGCTGGTGATGGGCTCGTTCTCAATGGTGTATTTGTCTAATTCACGTATCTGATTACTTGTAAATATCTTCATTGCGATGCAAAAATACGAAAAATATGCTAATCAATGCACATTTTTTGCCGAAAATTTTGTAATTTTGTGCCAAAATTTTGAATTTCCGACCTATGAGTATCGTTAAAATCAAAGACAAGACGTTTGAAACCTCCATTCCAGAGGCGAAAATTAAAGCCCGTATCAAAGAAGTGGCAGCACAGATAAACCACGACCTGGCAGACAAAAATCCGCTATTCCTCAGTGTGCTGAACGGTGCCTTTATGTTTACCGCAGACCTGCTGCGCGAGATTACCATCCCCTGCGAGGTGTCGTTCGTCAAGCTGACATCGTACGAAGGTGTCATCTCAACAGGTAAGGTAAGGGAAGTCATCGGCTTGAACGTTGACATCACTGGAAGAACCATCGTTATTGTCGAAGATATCGTGGATACAGGTCGTACCATGCGGCAGATGCTGGAGACGCTGAAATACCGCAATCCACAGGAGATACACATCTGTCCGCTTTTCGTCAAGCCCGAAAAGTTGGAAGAGAAGTTGAAAATCGACTATCCTTGCTTTGAGATTCCCAACGACTTTATTGTCGGATATGGTTTGGACTATGACCAGCAGGGTCGGAACTTGAAGGAAATCTTCACACTGGTTGAAGGATAAACACTAGAACAGAGAATGAAATAATATTATGCGGCAAGTAAAGCTACCCCATCTGCCCAGTGACGTAGAGGCTCGCCAAAGCGACCTCCTCACGGACTTGTGGTATAAAGGTAAAGAGACGCAAATTAAACGAGACAATCAAGAAAAACGTATTCGGATGAAGAACATTGTGATTTTCGGTGCACCCGGCTCAGGGAAAGGCACCCAGAGTGATTTGATGATTGAACACTACGGCTTGGGACATATTTCTACCGGCGACGTTCTGCGTAGCGAAATCAAGAAAGGAACAGAACTGGGGAAGCTGGCTGCCAGCTATATCGATGGTGGCAACCTGATTCCTGACGACCTGATGATAAGCATTCTGGCAAAGGTGTATGACGGCTACGGACGTGGACATAAGGGCGTCATCTTCGACGGTTTTCCACGTACCATTCCGCAGGCTGAGGCCTTGAAGCAGATGCTCAGCGAGCGTGGCGACAAGGTTGCTGCTATGATAGAACTTGACGTACCGGAGGAAGAACTGGTGCAGCGACTTATCAAGCGCGGCAAGGACAGCGGACGTGCCGATGACAACGAGGAGACTATCAAGAAACGCCTCGTGGTCTATCACTCGCAGACACAGCCCCTCATAGCGTGGTACAAGAAGGAAGGACTGCATTTCCACATCAACGGGCATGGTACGCTGGAGCGCATCTTCAGCGACATTCAGAAAGTTGTAGATAATATTTAACATGGAATCAAACTTCGTAGACTACGTCAAGATACTGTGCCGCTCAGGAAAGGGTGGTCGCGGCTCTATGCATCTGCGACACGTAAAGTACAACCCGAACGGCGGTCCCGACGGCGGCGACGGCGGACGGGGCGGCAGCATCATCCTGCGAGGCAACCACAACTACTGGACGCTTTTGCACTTGCGCTATGAGCGTCACATCTTTGCAGAACATGGTGGCAACGGCGGCAGGGACAAGTGTCACGGCACCGATGGCAAGGATGTGTACATCGACGTGCCATGTGGTACCGTCGTCTACGATGCCGAGACAGGAAAGTATGTCTGCGATGTCACTTACGACGGACAGGAGATAGTCTTGCTGAAAGGCGGTCGTGGCGGACTCGGAAACTTTCAGTTCCGCTCGGCTACCAACCAGGCTCCGCGCTATGCACAGCCAGGCGAGCCGATGCAAGAGATGACCGTCATCCTCGAACTGAAGCTGCTGGCTGATGTCGGTCTTGTGGGATTCCCCAATGCCGGAAAGTCGACGCTGCTGTCGGCACTCAGCAACGCCCGTCCCAAGATTGCCAACTACCCCTTTACCACGATGGAACCCTCGTTGGGCATTGTGGGCTATCGCGACCAGCGCTCTTTTGTAATGGCAGACATCCCTGGCATCATCGAGGGTGCTGCCGAAGGCAAAGGCTTGGGACTCCGCTTCCTTCGTCACATCGAGCGCAACTCGCTACTGTTGTTCATGGTGCCTGGCGATGCTGATGACATCAAGCACGAATACGAAATCCTGCTGAACGAACTGCGGCAGTTCAATCCCGAAATGCTCTCCAAGCACCGCGTACTGGCAATTACGAAATGTGACTTATTAGACGACGAACTCATCGAGATGCTACGTGAGACACTGCCCGACGACCTGCCTTGTGTCTTTATCTCTGCCGTTGCCGGCAAGGGTTTGGACGAGTTGAAAGATGTGCTGTGGCGTGAACTGAATGCCGAGAGTAACAAGTTGGCTTCTGTACTCAGCGAAGACACGCTGGTACACCGCGACAAAGACATGACGCGCTTTGCCGAGGAACTGGCTGAGGAGGGCGCTGATGATGACATCGAGGTCGTTGATGACGACAGCCAGGAAGACTTTGACGACTGGGAGGAACTGGAAGACTTCGAATATGAGGAGGATTAGTCTGCGCTATCTGCTCACCCTGCTGCTGGTATTCTGCTTCACCGACTGCTCTCACCGTCAGTATGGCGGCAGCCGACTCGACACCAGTCAGCGGACGACAACCAGCAGAAATCGTCAGTGGTGGTGTTATCCGCTGCCTAGTGCCAAGGTGATAAGTAACTACGGAGGGCGTGACGGACGCCGGCATACGGGAGTCGACTTGAAAACCACGAATAAAGACAAGATACTGGCGGCATTCGACGGCGTGGTGGTGTTCTCCGGCAAGTCGTCGGGCTACGGCAACTTGGTGCGTCTGCGTCATGAGAACGGGTTGGAGACTTACTACAGCCATAACTCCAAGAATCTTGTCAAACAGGGCGAGCGCGTCAGGGCCGGACAGGTCATAGCCTTGACAGGACAGACGGGACGTGCCTCAACACCGCACCTGCATTTCGAAACACGCATTCAAGGCAAGCCCGTCAATCCGAATACCTACTTTGACCATCAGCGCCATGTGCTGCGCACCGATGCTTTCGTCAAGAAGAACAATGGCTATTTTATCCGTAAGAAATAAGTGTTGAAGCGGAGGTGCTCCTCATCTTGCCGAAAAGAATTACGGAAATGTTTGACGATGTGCAGAAAAAGTTGTAAATTTGCAGACGGAAACAAACCCAAGCTAAAAGACAAGAATACGTGAGCGCAACAATACCACAGGAGTTCAATAACTTTTTCCTGAAAGACGTGTCGTTCGTCAACCTGATGACACGCCGTATCTTTAACGTACTGATAGTGGCGAATCCCTATGATGCCTTTATGTTGGAAGATGACGGCCGCATTGACGAAAAGTTGTTCGATGAGTATAGTGAGTTGGGCATGCGCTATCCACCCACGTTTACACAGGTGTCTACAAAAGAAGAAGCCCACCAGGTGCTGCAGACCACCGATGTAGACTTGGTTATCTGTATGCCTGGTAATGCCGACAACGATGCCTTCCAGGTGGCACGTGATGTCAAGCAACTCGCACCGCAGGTTCCTTGCGTCGTGCTTACTCCATTCTCGCATGGCATCACGAAGCGCATAGAGCACGAAGATATGACCATCTTCGACTACGTGTTCTGCTGGTTAGGCAACACCAACCTCATCTTGAGCATCATCAAGCTCATCGAGGACAAGATGAACATTGAGCACGACATCAATGAGGCTGGTGTGCAGATGATACTGCTCGTAGAGGATAACATCCGCTTCTACTCCAGTGTGTTGCCAAATCTCTATAACTATATTTTAGTACAGTCGAAGAATTTCTCGACAGAAGCCCTGAACCCGCATGCCGCTGCACAGCGCAAGCGCGGACGCCCCAAAGTCGTGCTGGCTACTAACTACGAAGAAGCCATGTTCTGGTATGATAAATACCACGACAACGTCTTGGGTGTCATTAGCGACACACGCTTTCCGATGGAAGCACATGAAGGTCGTTTGAGTCATGTCGAGGAGGGTGATGCCGAGGCAGGTCTGAAACTGTTACGCGAGATACGCCGTCGTGACGAATATGTGCCCTTGATACTGCAAAGCTCAGAGATACATAATAAGGAGAAGGCTGAGGCCGAACACTTCCATTTTGTGGATAAGAACTCCAAGAAGATGAATGTCGACCTGCGCAAACTCATCGAGGAGCATATGGGCTTTGGCGATTTCGTATTCCGTGACCCTACAACCCGCGAAGAGGTGGCTCGCGTGGCTACGCTGAAGGAGTTGCAAGACAACATCTTCAAGATTCCCAACGACTCCATGCTCTACCACGTATCGCGCAACCACATGAGTCGCTGGCTCTGTGCTCGCGCCATCTTCCCTGTGTCGCAGTTTCTGAAGACGGTGACGTGGCATAAGCTGAAGGATGTCGATGCTCACCGCCAGATAATCTTTGATGCCATTGTGCAGTATCGTCGCATGAAGAATATTGGTATCGTAGCTGTCTTCGACCGTCTGAAGTTCGACCGCTATGCCCACTTTGCACGCATCGGAGACGGTTCGCTGGGCGGAAAAGGACGTGGCTTGGCATTCCTGGACAACATCATCAAGCGACATCCGGAACTCAACCATTTCGATAATGCTACGGTGCAGATACCTAAGACGGTCGTGCTCTGTACCGATTTCTTCGACGAGTTTATGGATAAGAATAACCTGTGGACGATAGCGCTTAGCGATGCCGATGACAAGATTATTCTGCAGCACTTCCTGAAGGCACAGTTGCCCGACGCACTCATAGCCGACTTCTTCACGTTCTTCGAAGCGGTGAAGAGTCCTATTGCCGTGCGGTCCAGTTCTCTGTTGGAAGACTCTCACTATCAGCCCTTTGCCGGTATCTACAGCACATACATGATACCCTATCTTGATGACAAGTACGAGATGCTGCGCATGCTGGCTTGTGCCATCAAGGGCGTCTATGCCTCTGTCTACTATAAGGACTCGAAGGCATATATGACAGCAACCAGTAACGTCATTGATCAGGAGAAGATGGCTGTCATCTTGCAGGAGGTTGTGGGACAGCAGTATGGCGACCGCTTCTATCCTACCTTCAGCGGTGTGCTGCGCTCGCTGAACTACTATCCCATCGGCGACGAACTGGCAGAAGAAGGCATCGCTTCTCTGGCATTAGGCTTGGGAAAATATATCGTGGACGGCGGTCAGACGCTGCGTGTCAGTCCTCACCACCCCAACCAGGTGTTGCAGACATCAGAGATGGAAACGGCGCTGAAGGAGACGCAGACACGCTTCTATGCCTTGGATATGAAACCCAAGGCAGAGCCGGAGCAGTGGGGCGACTGGGCTGTAGATGATGGCTTCAACATCTTGAACCTGCGCGTGAAGGAAGCCGACAAAGACGGGTCATTGCAGGGCATCGCCTCTACGTATGACCCGATGGACCAGATTATCCGTGACGGCATTTATGAGGGCGGACGCAAGGTGATATCGTTCTGCGGCGTATTGCAACAGGGCATCTTTCCCCTGCCGGAAATCCTGCAGCTGTCGCAACAATACGGAGCAGAAGAGATGCGCCGCCCTGTTGAGATAGAGTTTGCGTGCAACCTCTCAAACGGTGGTTCACGTGGCGACTTCTATCTGCTGCAGATTCGTCCTATTGTCGATTCAAAACAGGTGTTGGATGAAGACTTGGCTGCCATTCCCGACGAGCGCTGCTTGCTGCGCTCACACAACTCGCTGGGACATGGCATCTCGGAGGATGTCGTCGATGTCGTGTATGTCAAGACTCCTGACGACTTCACGGCAGCCAACAACCCGCAGATAGCTGAAGAGATACAGCAGATTAACAAGCGATTCCTGAATGGCGACTTCGTACAGTCGTCAGATGGCGACGGTCAAGCGATAGGTTCCTCTTACATCTTGATAGGTCCAGGACGGTGGGGAAGCAGCGACCCCTGGCTGGGCATTCCCGTCAAGTGGCCTCACATCTCAGCGGCACGCGTCATCGTGGAGGCAGGACTGAAGAACTATCACGTCGACCCCTCTCAGGGAACCCACTTCTTCCAGAATCTGACCTCGTTCGGGGTGGGGTATTTCACCATCAATACCTATACGGGCGATGGCGTCTTGCAGCAGGGTGTCCTTGATGCCATGCCTGCTGTCGAGGAGACACGGTTTGTGCGCCACGTGCGCTTCGACAAGCCCCTGAAAGTCATGATGGATGGCAAAAAACAACACGGAGTAGTCTTAATAGAAAATTGAAATAACAGAAAGATGATATTACTAAGTTTTGACACAGAAGAGTTTGATGTACCTCGCGAACACGGGGTCGACTTTACGTTGGAGCAAGGCATGAAGGTGTCGGTAGAAGGTACTAACCGTATCTTAGATGTGCTGAAGGCAAATCAGGTCAAAGCAACATTCTTCTGTACGGGCAACTTTGCCGAGAACGCACCCGAGGTGATGCAACGCATTATGGACGAAGGTCATGAGGTGGCGTGTCATGGCGTTGATCACTGGCAGCCCAAGGCAACCGACTTCGCTATCTCCAAACAGATAGTGGAACGGGTGACAGGCCGTCAGGTGTATGGTTACCGCCAGCCCCGTATGTTTCCCGTCAGCGACGAAGAGATAGAGCGGGCAGGCTACCGCTACAACTCGTCGTTGAATCCTGCCTTCATCCCAGGACGCTATATGCACTTGACGAGTCCGCGGACGTGGTTTATGAAGGGTGGGGTGATGCAGATTCCTGCCAGTGTCACCCCGTGGATACGTTTCCCGCTGTTCTGGCTTGCCCTGCACAACCTGCCGGAGTCACTCTATCATGCCTTTGTGCGTCGTACGTTGAAACACGACGGCTACTTCGTCACCTACTTCCATCCGTGGGAGTTCTATGACCTGAAGGAGCACCCGGAGTTCAAGATGCCTTTCATCATTAAGAATCACAGCGGTCGACAGATGATGCAACGCCTTGATAGCCTCATCAAGATGCTGAAGAAGGATGGTCATGAGTTCATCACTTTTAATGAGTTTGTAGATAAAGTAAAACAGTAATAACAGAACGCCTTATGATAACATTAGCTACTGTATCGCCTTGCTATAACGAAGAAGAGGTGTTGCGCCATTCCGTTGAACGGCTTACGGCATTATTTGAGCGCATGCAGCAGGACGGGCTTATCAGCAATGACAGCATGATGGTTTTCGTGAACGACGGAAGTCGTGACAAGACGTGGAAAGTCATCAGCGAGTTGCACAAGGAGAACTGCCATGTGCGTGGCATTAACTTGGCACATAATGTTGGGCATCAGAATGCCATTATGGCTGGCATGATGACAGCCAAGGACTGGGCAGATGCCGTCATCACTATCGATGCCGATTTGCAAGACAACATTGAGTGCATACCCCAGATGGTGAAAGACTTTCAGGAAGGGTATGATATCGTATATGGTGTCAAGGTGTCACGAACCGCTGACCCCTTGCTAAAGCGCATGACGGCGCAGGCGTTCTATAAGCTGCAGGCCTCGATGGGTGTGGAGAGTGTTTTCAACCATGCCGACTTCAGACTGATGAGCAAGAGGGCTTTGCAGATGTTGGCGAATTATCAGGAGCGCAATCTCTATCTGCGTGGGCTGATACCGATGATTGGCTTGCCTTCTACCACTGTCGACGACGTCATAGGAGAACGTCAGGCAGGGCAGTCTAAGTACACCTTAAGCAAAATGCTCAACTTGGCACTCGACGGCATCACGTCATTCAGTGTCAAACCGCTCTACAGCATCATTTATTTGGGCTTTGCCTTTCTCTTCATCAGCTTCTGCATCGGCATCTACGTGCTTCATGCACTGATAGCAGGAACAGCGGTACCAGGATGGTCTTCACTCATCTTGAGTATCTGGCTGGTAGGCGGTTTTGTACTTATCAGTGTAGGCGTTACAGGGGTGTATATCGGAAAAATCTACAACGAGGTCAAGCGCCGTCCGCTATATAACATTCAGGAGATTCTGGGCGAGTAGTCCTTCGTATTCATCTCCCACATCAGATAGAACCAGACGATAGTTGTCGGCAATGCCTTCAGCGCGTAGGGTTCTATCAATTGTTTCCAGATGAAACGTGGGAAAAACACGTCGCTGGTACACAACGAAGTAAAGATGAAGGCATACACCAGCAGCGCCAAATTCCAGCGATTGCGTTTCCAAGGAGCAGTGGTATACCAAACTACAAAGCCCGTCATTGGAGCGATATAGCCATAGCTTTCTGTTCCCGTAGAGAAGAGCGTTACGAACATGGTTACCGAGGCAAGCATTGCATAGCGGAAAGCCACGTTCTTATACTGGTCAATACGCCTATAAGGAGACAGGAACAGCAGGATGCCGGGGATAATCAGCCACAGGTCGCTATACTCGGTATTACCGGAAATCTTGCGCGGAATACCCAGCAACGACGTGTTGGTGGTATTGAAAGCCTCGGCTAAGTTCTGTGCGTTCTTTGCTATCAACGAGTCATACCAACCAAAGTATTGCTGGACGACGTACTCTGGACTGCTGATGAGCATTGGGGCTACAAAGAATAATGCCGCCCACCCCAGACATGCCAGGATGAACTTCTTCTTGTCCTCCACAAAGAAGAAGAAGGCAAGTCCCATGACGCCATAGAGCTTGATGAAGATGTTCAGCACGATGAAGAACGCTGCCCATACCGGCTGCTTCTTCTCGATGCAGGCAAACATCAACAGATAGCTGGCTGCCATAGCCAAGTCGTACTGTTCCACGAACAATGGCGTTAGCACCTCGTGGGCACAGAACCAGAACATAAACACCTTCTGCCAGCGTTGCAGAGGCATGTAACGAACAGCTATATAGAACGTTGCAACCAGAAAACACTCCCAAAGCAGTACGCCCCACGTGTCAGGCAGCAGCGCAAACGGAGCTATCACATAAGCAAAGACAGGACCATAGTGGTTGCAGTCGCCTTTTAGGTACGGATAAAACTCATACAACGGCAACTGGTCCAGCGTGTTGTAAAACACCGACTTGTAGATGTGATAAGTATCGTTGTCCTTAGTCCATTTCAGTATTCCGACAATGATTGGTATCAGCACGTACAATCCGGTGATGGTACGCCAGTCACTCCAAAATGACTTCTTGAAGAATGCCTTAATCTGCTCTACTTGCTGCATAGTCCTTTGTGTACATTTCATAACATAACTTCAGCCAAATCAAAGTGATGGGCAGTGCCTTCAGCGCGTAGGGCTGTACCCATTCTTTACGAATATAGGCAGGGAAGAGGTCGCTGGGCGACAGACTTGACAGCACAAAGGCGAATACCATGAGGGCAATGTCCCAATTGTTGCGCTGCCATGGAGCCGCGGTATACCAAATGACAATACCCACAAAGGGGATGATATAGCCGCTGGACTCGCTGCCCGTGGAGAACAGCACCACAAACATCAGCACCGAGGCTAACAGGGTCTGACGAAAGGCCGTGTTCTTGTATTGTGAGATGCGGAGATAGGGTATGCCGAACATCAACAGACCAGGCACGATAAGCCACAGGTCACTAAACTGCCAACCAGTTGTGCGGTGTACCAATCCCAATAATGAGATGTTCTGCGCAATAGACTCTGTATTCTCCCCATTCTTCTCCACTAGGATGGCATACCATTCCTGATATTGACCGATGACATACTCAGGTCCGAAGAACACCATTGGAGCTACAAGCATCACAACGGCCCAAAAGAGCAGCGAACCAACAAACTTTGTCTTATGTTTGGAGAAGAAGAAGAACGCCAGTCCTACGATGCCGTACAGTTTGACAAATGTACCTAGCATGATAAAGAACGCTGCCCAGAAGTCCTTCTCCCGTTCGATGCAGTAGTATGACAACAATATAATGGCAGCAATAGCGATGTTGAACTGTTGCATATACAGGGCTGTCAGCAACTCGTGGGCACAGAACCACAGGATGAACAGCTGCTGATAACGGGTGAACTGCGACTTACGTATGGCAAGATAAAGAAACATGCTCAAAGCCACGCACCACAGCAACAGTCCGATGAACAACGGTGTGACGGCAAACGGCTCAATAATCAGCGAGAAGAAAGGCCCATAGTGGTTGCAATCATGGTACTCGGCAGGATACAATGCATATAGGGATGTACCTTTCCATGCATGCCAGAAGACGCCGCGGAATATCAGGAAGTTGTTGCAACTATGCAACTTCATGACAGCCGCGATTACCGGCAGCAACAACCACAACCCCAGCAACGTGCGGAAATCATGGAAAAAAGGCTTGGCTAATAAGGCTTTACATTTCTCTATCATACGTCTGTTTCTTTGAAATTGCTGCAAAATTACGAAATAATTGGTAATTAACAACTGATTATTCATATTTATTTCGTAAATTTGCAGCATGAACAAAATTTCAGTCGTCATCAATACCTATAATGCCGCTAAGCACCTAGAGGCTGTCCTGAAGTCCGTAAAAGACTTTGACGAAGTTTTGATATGCGACATGGAGAGCACGGACAACACGCTGGACATAGCCAGAGCGTACGGCTGTAAGATTGTTACCTTCGAGCGTAAGAAGTACAACATCGTGGAACCTGCCCGTGAATACGCCATCCATGAAGCTAAGCATGATTGGGTATTGGTGGTGGATGCTGACGAATTGGTGACGCCTGAACTCAAGGACTACCTCTACAAGCTGATTCAACAACCCGACAGTCCCGTTGGACTATGGATTCCACGCAAGAATTATTTCATGGGTCGTTTCCTGCATTGTCATTATCCTGATCATATCTTGCGCTTCTTCCGCAAAGACAAAACTCATTGGCCGCCTTTTGTTCATAGTATGCCTGAGATTGACGGCAAGGTAGAAAGGATACCTGCTAAACGGCAGGAGTTAGCGTTCGTTCATCTGGCTAATGACTCTGTAGAGAATATCGTCAGTAAAACCAATCAATATACGCTTAACGAACTGGAACGCAAGCGCCTTCGTCACTACGGGGCTCTTTCCATGTTATGGCGACCGTTCTTTCGGTTCTTTAAGACCTACGTCTTGAAGGGCGGCTTCCGCGACGGCAGGCCAGGTTTCATCAAGTCCGTACTAGACGGCTACTACCAATTTGTCTTTTTGGCCAAGAAGTATGAAGAAGAAAGAGGAGGTGCGCTATGACTTATAACATTGTTTTTGCTGTTTGGTATATACTGTCATTGTTGCCCCTGTGCGTACATTATGTGTTTTCTGACGTCCTATACTTCTTCCTTTATCGGGTGGCAGGTTATCGTATCAAAGTGGTGCGTCACAATCTGGCCACCTCGTTTCCTGATAAGGACGAAAAGGAACTGCAAAACATAGAGCGCCGCTTCTACCACTGGTTTTGCGACTACATCGTAGAGACAGTGAAGATGTTCTCGATGTCCGAACGGCAGATGCGCAAACGCATGCGCTTCGAGGACTTAGAACAAGTCGAGCAAGAACTCCGCAACGGGCGCAGCGTTACAATCTATTTGGGACATTATTGCAACTGGGAGTGGGTGAGTTCACTACCCCTCAGTCTTTCAGCAGAGGCTACTGCAGCCCAATTGTATCACCCTATAGAGAATAAGGCAATGGACCGATTGTTCCTGTATTCCCGCAGTCGCTTTGGAGCAGTGTCGCTGGAGATGAAAGAGGCTTTTGGCATTCTGCGAAACTGGGAGAAGGAGGGACGCCGTTCGGTTACGGGGTATATCAGCGACCAGGTTCCTGGATATAGCAGCATGCACTATTGGCCGTGGTTCCTCAACCACGACACGCCAGCCTACACAGGTGCGGAGCGCATTGCTCATGTTTTGAATACGCCTGTCTTCTACCTCGACATCTATCGTCCACGTCGTGGCTATTATGTTGCCAAGGTAGTGAAAATGAGTGGTGAACCCCAGAAAGAGGAGAAGTTTGCCATGACCGAGAAGTATTATCGACTGTTGGAGGACAGCATCAAACGGGCACCAGAGTTTTGGCTGTGGAGCCATAACCGCTGGAAACGTACACGAGAAGAATTCAATGCCCTCTACCCTGAGGAGGAACGCAAGCGAATATTAAGTAAATTATGAAAATAGGAATCTTGTATATCGGCATAGGACGTTATGTCAGTTTCTGGGCAGACTTCTACAAGAGTTGTGAAGAGTTGTTGGTACCAGAAGCAGAAAAGCACTATTATGTCTTTACAGACCAGGAGAACCTGATAGAAAGCTCTGAGCGCATCAAGGTGTACCACCAGGACGACATGGGGTGGCCTTGCAATTCGCTGTTCCGCTTCAAGATGTTTCGCCGCATCAAGGACGACCTTACAGGTAACGACTACCTGTTTTTCTTCAACTCCAATGCAAAAATCGTCAGACCAGTTTCGACCGACGAGTTCTTGCCGCAGGAAGAAGACTACTCAGCTTTATGCATGGCTGAGAAACCTGATATGTTAGGCCATGAAAGACGGCAAACATCTGCATGCTGTGTGGCAGAGGACGAGACGGACTATTACTTCTCAGGAGCACTGAACGGTGGGAAATGCAAGCCTTACTTACAGTTGATAGAAGGCTGTGACGACATCGTCGACACGGATTTGCGCAATGGCATCATGCCCATTTGGCACGACGAGTCAGCCATCAACCGCTTTTTAGTAGGCAAAAGCGTCAAACGAATGTCGAGAGTCATGGGAAAGCCAGCTAACTGGCGGGAGCCTCAGAATGCGAAAATTATTCTTCGGCGTAAAGAAGACGTGCTGGGACGCAGCTGGCTGCGTAACTACAAAGGACGCGAGCACACCAACACATGGTTGCGCAAACTTCTGCGGAAAATAGGACTAGTATCATGAATAAACGCTAAGCCACATGCTATTTGTTACCGACAAGGGTCGTATGGCCAACAACATCTTTCAGTACGCTCATGTATATGCCTGGGGCAGAGAACATGGACGCACCACGATGTCCATGCGCTTTGCCTACAAATATCCCGACTTTAAGATTGCTCACACGCGCTATCACAACGTTGCCATGTACCTCTTTGGAAAGTTCGCTTCTCGGCTGGGCATCATCCCTACAGTTGACTTCAGTGACGGGCAGACCGACGAGAAGGTATACTTTATGAAGCAGCATAGGCACATGTTGGTGAAAGGGTGGGGCGTCCGCTTCCATGAGTATTTTCAGAAATACAAAGAAGAGATCATCCGTCTCTTCGACTTCATGCCTGCTGTACGTCAGCAGGTAGACGAGGTCCTGCAGTCATCGGTTGCCGGCACCATCAAGCTGGGTGTTCACGTCCGCCGAGGCGACTACAAGACCTGGCTGGGCGGACGATTGTATTTTGACGATGACCAGTATCTCAGTGTCATCCGTCAGTTTGTCAACCTGCATCCTGATCGGCCCATCGATGTCTATGTCTGCACCAACGACCCAAAACTCGATAAGTCGTACTATCGCCAGCAACTGCCTTCCGTACGTTTCTTTTTCCCCAACGGAACGGCAGCAGAAGACCTATGCCTGTTGTCAGAGTGCGACTATCTGATAGGTGCGCTTAGCTCTTTTACCTTGGTGGCCTCCATGTATCACAATACTCCACTCTATTGGCTGATGGGTGACATCAGTCACATCACTATGGAGTCATTCCACGATTTCGATTACCAGTCACTACACTTCGACGAGTACTTTATTAAAATTCATAAAAATATATGCTGAAGCAATTCCTAACCATCATGGCCCGCTACCTCCGGCCGTATCGCAAATATCTGGTGTGGTCTGTCATCATCAACTTCATTACGCAGTGGATGAACGTGTTTTCCTTCGTAGTGCTGATACCTATTCTGAATATTCTGTTCAAAATTGATACCACCGTCTACGAGTATAAGGAGTGGACTTGGGGCACGCTGAACAAGGAACTCATTCTGAATAACGGGTATGCCTATGCTCAGGAGCTGATTCAGAACCATGGTGCCTTTATGACGCTGGTCATCATGGGTGCGGCACTTATCATCATGACAGGACTGAAGACCTTTGGCTATTTTGCCTCATCAGCCATCATGATTCCATTGCAGACCGGTTTGGTGCGTGACATCCGCATCGAGGTGTATGAGAAGGTGCTGAGGCTTCCGCTGAGCTTCTTCAGCGAGGAGCGTAAGGGCGACATCATTGCCCGTATGTCCAGCGACGTCGGTGCCGTAGAGAGTTGTATCACCAGCAGCATCAATATGCTCATCCGCCAGCCCATCGCCATCATTGTGTGCTTCACTACCATGTTGTGGATTAGCTGGCAGATGACGCTCTTCGTCATTCTTGTGGCTCCCCTTGCCGGATGGATCATGGGAACCGTCAGCCGCAAGCTTAAGAGCCAGTCGGCAGCAGTGCAGGGCAAGTGGGGTGAGATGCTGGCACAGTTGGACGAGACGCTAGGCGGACTGCGCATCATCAAGGCCTTCATTGCCGAGAAGAAAATGCTGCAGCGCTTTATTAATATCAACGAGGATTTCCGTAAGCAGGTCAACTCGATGTCTTTACGTCAGAATGCCGCTCACCCCATGTCAGAGTTCCTGGGTACCATCATCATTGTCATCGTGCTGTGGTTCGGCGGTTACCTCATCCTCAACGAGTCGAACCTCATCGACGCCTCAACGTTTATCTTCTTCATGGTCATCCTCTATAGTGTCATCAACCCGCTGAAGGACCTGTCGAAAGCCTCTTACCAGATACCCGTCGGACTGGCGTCAATGGACCGTATTGACTTCATCCTGAAGGCAGAGAACCCCATTAAGGAGCCTAAGAACCCGAAGCCCATGACATCGTTCGACAAGCAAATAGAGCTGCGCGACGTGTCGTTCAGCTATGTTGACGGACGTCCCGTGCTGAAACACATCAACTTGACGGTACCTAAGGGCAAGACCATTGCACTGGTCGGCCAGTCGGGTTCCGGCAAATCTACGCTGGTCGACCTCATTCCACGCTATCACGATGTCAAGGAAGGCGAGGTGCTCATTGACGGAAAAAACATCAAGGACGTGCGCATCTCAGAGCTGCGCCAGTTCATCGGCAACGTCAATCAGGAAGCCATTCTGTTCAACGACACCTTCTACAACAACATCACCTTCGGTGTGGAGAATGCCACGATGGAGCAAGTCATTGAGGCAGCGAAGATTGCCAACGCCCATGAGTTCATCATGGAGTCAGAGCATGGCTACGACACCATGATTGGTGACCGCGGCGGACGTCTCTCGGGCGGTCAGCGCCAGCGTGTCTCGATAGCGCGCGCTATCCTGAAGAACCCACCCATCCTCATTCTCGATGAGGCTACCTCAGCCCTCGATACAGAGTCTGAGCGTCTAGTGCAGGAGGCGTTGGAGCGCCTGATGAAGTCGCGCACCACTATCGCCATTGCCCACCGCCTGTCAACCATCAAGAACGCCGACGAAATCTACGTACTCTATGAGGGCGAGATAGTGGAGCGCGGCCAGCACGAGGAGTTGATAGAAAAGAACGGCTATTACAAGCGACTGTACGACATGCAGCAACTATAGAAACAATTTCTCCGAACTTTTTAAGCATAAATATTTTACAAATTTAATTCATCCAACAGGTTACAAATTATATTCATCCAACAGGTTCACAATATTAAAATCCCAACATATATAAAGATGAAATCGAAATTACTGTACATCAATACTTATATACCATATCCTCTAAACAGCGGTGGTAATCAAGCCTTCTTTACCATTACCAACTACATCAGAAAGCAGTACGATTTGTCTTTGCTGCTATACATTCATAACTCCAAGGATATGGAAAATGTCAAGGAACTTCAGAAATTGTGGCCCGATGTAACTTTCTATTTGTACGAGCCACATGAGCAGCCCAAGACAAATCCCTATGCCTACATGCCCTGGCCAGACCGCACCATCTGCACCGTCTTTGACTTTCTGTGGCACTCGCTGAAACGCAAGGTGAATCGCCGTGTTAGAAGGTACAATAATCGGGTTGCGAAAAACGGAGAGCACGAAGGCGACATGGTGAGGAGCAACTCCACGTTGTTCATGGTGAATGAAGACATGACTTCAAGTTTTATGGAGTACGTCAAGTTAATCTCGTCCAAGGGATTTGACATCGTACAGGTTGAGTTCTACGACTACCTACAACTGGTTTATGTACTTCCAAAGACTACGAAGAAGGTCTTTGTACACCATGAATTGCGATTTGTGCGTAATGAGAATGAACTCCAATTCTTCAAGCACCCTAAATTCACAGACCATATTCTGTTTGAGGAATTGAAGTGGAAGGAGATAGGAGCGCTAAACGCCTACGATGCAGTAGTTACCCTGACAGAGATTGACAAGGATATTCTTTGCCGCTACCTTTCACCCAATAAGGTCTTTAGCTCGCCAGCACTCACAAAGACAGTCACACAGGAACGACTGCAGTTCAAGCCATGCAAGGACTTGGTTTTTGTAGGTAGTGGCTCGCATTTCCCAAATGCTGATGGCATGGTGTGGTTTTGCAAAGAAGTAGTACCTCTGCTCCAACAGAAAGACATATCGCTGCCTACCATCTACGTCACTGGCGAATGGAAGAAAGAACTTCAGGAAGACCTCAAGAAACTATGTCCAACACTACACTTCACGGGTTTCGTCGATGACTTGCAGCAATTCCTCAACGGAAAGATTTCCGTGGTTTCCATCCGTATTGGTAGCGGTATGCGCATGAAAATACTTGACTCTATTTCTGCCGCTGCGCCCATTGTCACTACATCAAAGGGTTGTGAGGGACTGCCCATGGTTCATCATAAGAACTGTCTCGTTGCCAATTCTGCCGAAAACTTTGCCCAAGCCATAGAGGAGATTTTAACCGATGTAAAGTTGCAAGAGCAGTTGGTAATCAGCGCTCAGAATACCGAAACAAGTATGCTGAACGAGGAAGAACTGTTCAAAAAACGCACCGATGTCTACAACGCACTTTTAGGCAACTCTTAACTACTTTCCATCATGGCAGTAAAAGTTAGCATTGCTATCCCAGCATACAAGAGGAAATATCTAGCCGAAACCATCCGCTCGGTGCTCGACCAGACATTTCAGGATTTTGAACTAATTATCGTTAACGACCACTCACCGGAGGATCTTGACGGAGTCATCAGTCAATTCAGCGATCATCGCATCTTCTATTATATCAACGAGCAGAACCTCGGAGGTCAAAATCCTGCGCTGAACTGGAACCAGTGTCTGTCGTATGCAACAGGCGAATTCTTTGCTCTACTATGTGACGATGACCTCTATGAGCCAGACTTTCTGGAAACCATGCTAATGCTGGCTGACAGATATCCACAGACTAATGTGTTTCGGGCGAGGGCAAACTTTATTGACAACGATGGCAAAGAGATAAATCGTTTTGCCAGCTCGCCGGAATGGGAGTCGTGGGAAGACTACTTGTGGCATGTCTGCCGAAATTATCGCAGTCAGACCATTTCCGAGTGGATGTTCCGTCGCGAGCACATTGTGCAGACGGGTGGCTATGCCTTACTGCCTTTAGCATGGTATGCAGACTACCTGTCCATCTTCCGCTTTGCACAACAGGGAGGTATCGCTTCCTCCTCACGTATCTTAACACATTTTAGGCAAAGTGGTGAAAATATTTCATCGCAAGACGATAAAAACACAATTCAGAAAATTGAGGCAGCCAACTTGTATCGGTCAGCGATAGTGGAACTGTTGGCAGACAATCCTTACCGAGAGCAAATGCTGCGCAGTCTCAACGGGTTATTACGCTTGCACATAAAGTATAATTTGCAGCATGCCCCAAAACGCGTATTATTGGAACTTTACCAGAAACGGAAACAATATGGAGTTTTGGGGGGTATGATTTGGAGAGCCTTCTGGCATCATTGAAAAGCATTACAACCCTTCAGCGCCTCAGGAAACCGAACTGTTTGCCCAACTCGTAGAGGCATATGTCCCAGGCGCTGCCGTCATACAGGTCTCGATACTCCTGACGGATGGTCTGCAGCTCCTGACCGTTCTCCTTGTTGAAACGGCGTGTCCAGCGGCCTCGCAGACAACGGCGCTGCAGGGGTGACAGCTGCAACAGGTTACTGAACTCGCGCAGGATGCCTCCGATATCACGCCACTTGCCGCCGTTCTTCTCCGAGTCCATCGTAACCTTGCGCTCGTGCTGGCGGTAGCGGTTCAGCACTTGCTGGACCTCTATCACTTCTCCCTGGGTGCACAGATAGTTCCAGAACAGCCAGTCGCCACAGTAGCGATACTGTTGGAACGTGGTGGGCACGATGTCATAGACTGCGCGGCGGAACACCACCATCGAGGCATTGTAGATGTTGTTGTGCACCAGCATGCGGTGCTTCAGAAACCAGCGCCCGTCGTACACATAGGTCAGTCCGTCGCTGCCGTGGGGATGCCACGAGTAGTCCAGCGGCTGGCTGTGACTGTCTATCATCATCGAGTGCACATAGGCTACCACGGCCTTCGGATGACGCTCCAGCTCGCCGACCAGCACCTCCAGGAACTGCGGCTCTGCCACGTCGTCGCTCTCCGCCACCCAGATGTATTCTCCCTTCGCCAGCCGGATGCCGCGCTCCCACTGCAGGAAAGTGTTACGGGTGTTCTGCTCGTTCAGCACCACATGGCTCACTTTGGGATGGTCCTTATATGACAACAGCACCTCGCGGCTGTCGTCCGTAGAACAGTCGTCCAGCAAAATCACTTCAAAGTCCTGCAGCGTCTGCTGTAACACGCTGTCGATGCGCTCCCTGAGGTAAGGGGCATGGTTGTAGTTGGGAATGATGACACTGACCATAGTTATGCTAACTGGGGGTGATGACTTCGTCAAACTGCTGACGTGTAGACTCAAACAGGAACCGGCGGCGATGCACCTCACCGTCTTGAAGTATGGTGGTGCGCAACGGCTCGTCAGTCAGCAGACGATACATGGCGGCAGCCATCTGCTCCACGTCGCCCACGGGCACCAGCAGACCAGACTTGCCGTCGTTCAGTATTTCACGCGGGCCGGTAGGACAGTCGGACGATACAATCAGCTTACCCAGCACCAGCGACTCTATCATGGCGGTGGGCAGCCCTTCCAGCTTCGCGCTGTGGGCTATCAACCGCGCATGCTGTATCCACGGATAGGGGTTGCTGTGGAACCCCAAGAACTCTACATCATCGGCAACGCCCTCCGTGAACGCCAGTGCCCGCAGGCGCTGCTCGTCACGGCCCTGTCCCAGCAAGTAGAGCTTCTCCGTTACCCCGTGCTCGCTCTTTAGCAACCGATAGGCACGGATCAGCGTCGTCAAGTCCTTCTGCGACTCCTCCAGACGCTCCACGGCGAGGATGTAGGGCTTGCTGATGCGCTCGTCGTCCACCGGCTGGGCAGCCTGCTGCTCCAGCAACTGCGCATCCTTGGCATTGTAGATTAGCCGCCAGCGACCTTCTATCTCTGGGAAGAAACGGCGTCCCTCCTCCAGCATGGCGCGAGAGATGACCACCACTCTGTCGTACACCGAGAGGTGCTGACCGACGTGCTGCATGCGCCGATGGTCGGTTTCCATGCGCTGTCCGATGCTGAAATGCCACCATGCCACCTTCCATACCGGCAGCCCCTGCAGATACGAGTAGTGGCAGCAGTCGAAGTCCACCACCACGTCGTGCTTCTTTACCAACGTCCGCAATCTGCGGAACGTCAGCCACCGGCGAATGGGTGCCAGCAACAGCTCGTCGCACACCTTGACATACGGCGGCAGATCACCCTTGACCTTTTGCTTGCGCCACCGGGTCAGCCAGCCGTCATCAACCAGGTGCACCACCTCAACCGTTGGCGGCACCTGACGGCGGAACACTTCCAGCTCGCCCATGCCTGTGGCTATAGCCAGCGTGATGCGGTAGTCGCCGCACGACGACAGGTTGCGCAGGTAGTCTAGCAACACCATGTCAATGCCACCGTCCAGAAAGCGGCTTAACAGAAAGAGGATACGTTTTGTTTTAGGCATGTTCTGTAAGCAAATCTAACTTTGCCATAATTACTTATTTTATTATGCTTGAATTTACTCTTTATCGTATCCAGAGTTTCCAAACCGCTGCAAAGTTACAAAATAAATAAGGATAAGAGACGAAAAAAGACATTATTTTCACTAGAAACCTCAATTTTTGGTATAAATCAAGACAAGTTCATCCATTTACTTTCGTATCTTTGCACATGAACGAACAATGCTACAGTTGCAACACTTGCTATTACTGTTTGCAAATACTGTCATTAGAATTTGCAAACACTGCCATTAGTGTTTGCCGTCAGTCCGACGGCTTCGGACAGGCAGTAAGTCTTAATAGTACTTGTAGTTTAACGATTTTGGTTGACTACTTTTGGTCTTACTCACGATAAGGGTTGA
>ERZ842401.1772-NODE-1772-length-29946-cov-5.174066_pt1 | contig 29946 bp, 39 predicted proteins | sample MGYA00521270_ERZ842401 | MGnify/ENA primary metagenome ERZ842401 (study PRJEB31892, sample SAMEA3878208) | bioreactor metagenome | biome: Moose rumen | place: Sweden | collected 2011-10 | study: EMG produced TPA metagenomics assembly of the PRJEB12797 data set... | reverse complement strand
CCCCGGATTTACTAAGATTAGTGGATTAAATACAGAAGCCGAAGCAAACGCCCCTTGAGGTGCTGGCGATGCTGCCGCTGGCGCCGCCGCCGCTGGTGACATAGCAGAAGGCGGTCGAGGCGTTGGCGTAGGGTGAACGCTCCCACCACCACGTCTGGTCACCGTCGCGGTCGCGCTTGACCCGGTTGACCGGATTCTGATAATACGGGATATGCTTGTCGTCGGGGTCGCCGTCGCACCAGTCCTCGCCGAAAATCTCCTTCTCAGAAAAAAGCCAAAGCTCGTCCTCAGCGGTGCCGTCGTCAGTCGTCAGCAAGCGAGGCGTGATAACGGCCTTCAGGCTGTCCGGCAAGGTCGGGAAAACGTCCTCGGTCAAATGCCGGCGCATATCGCACGCGGGCCAGCCGCCCTTGTTGGTCCAGTCCTTATTCATGTAGTATTCTTCCGCAAGGCAATCCTTCAGGCTAAAAATAACCTGATTCTCCTCGTAAACGCCGATACCGGCCACGACGAAAACAGCATGCTCGCCTGTGGCAAGGGTCTCCGCGATTTCGTCTCCTACGCTCAGAAGCTCGGCGACCTTGCCCGCCTGAACGGCCTCCTTGATTTCCGCCCATTCAATAGGGCTTTCGGTTCTCCTCATGATAGTTGCCATTTTAGTTATCCTCCTTGAATAATGATAATTGCTCCGGCTCGGCCGGTTGCTTAGCGTCGGTTTCTGCCGGCGCTTGAATGACGTCGCCGGACGTCTTTCGCCTATGGTCCCAGCCGTACATGATATAGACGGGCGTGTACCAACGGGACCATTCCTCAAGCGCCAGCGTGTTCCCGTGAATCACCACGGCGGGAATGCCGTAAAGCGATAATTGCAGGTAGCACATATAAACGCATTTAAGGTCAATGTCAGTCGCCTCGACGACGAGCTGCGAACAGTAGTTAAAATTCTTCTCCAGCATAGCCCTTGCGAATCCGAGCACCATAGCGCCGGACCCGCAGCAAGGCTCACAGAGAGAAATAAAAGGCCTATCTTCCAGAAGCTCCGCGCCGTCGCCAAAAGTTATCTCGGCCATCATGTCGCATACGTTCTGAGGCGTGAAAAACTGTCCCTTGTACTTGTTATGAAGCTCCAGCTCGTGGAACAACGTCCCGAGAACGTCGGCCGGGGCGTTTCGCCACGTAAGCTCATACTCTAAAGCCTCGACCAAATCCGCGAACATCTCGGGGAAAAATTTTTGCTCGTCCGGGCTATACTTGCCTATCGTGTCAAGGTACTGCTTTTCCCGTTTCTCCCAAACTTCCGGGCGCCGGTCCGCGCTATTTGCGAGGCTAATGGCGCTCAGCTCCACGAAGTCGGTAAAGATATTCCAGACGGAATGAACCTCTCCGAGCCGGCGAATCGTTTTGAGTATCTTGTTTCTATGCGGATTATCCATCATGTTCACCTCCTCGGCTGCAAGGGACAAAATCGGCATCGTACTGCCGAAAAGTCCCTTGACAACCGCGAAGCGCGCCTTACTCGGCGCGCTCCATCGGAACGTTGCAGATTCCGCAAATCAGGTTGAGCTCCTGCGTGCTGCTTACCTTCTGACCGCAGCAGGGGCAAATGTACCGGTGAGCCTTATTGCGCTCGGCCTTTTTCTTCTCCTTCTCGATGGTGTGCCGGGCGAACGGGACTTTGAGGGCGTACCCGTTGGAGCGGAGATTCTCAACAAAGGACTCGCCGGGGATAGAGGTCGAGTAGCCGTTGGCGCGGTCGTACTCGATAACGAGCCCGCGGGCCTCGCACTCCTCTTTGAAGCGCTTGTTATGGTAGCGCCCGTTCTGGCAGGTCTCCGTAATGTCGTTCTCACGGCAATAGAGGTGGACCATCTCGTGAAGCATGGTCGCCGCAGTGTACTCGCTCGGGCGGTTGAGGAATTCGGCCCCGATATTGATTTCGTACTGGCCCTCGTCCTCGCCGTCGGCGCCCTTCTTCCAAATCTTCTTGGTGGAGCAATGCCCGTAGAATTTCGGGGTCGACTGGACCGTGATAATCGGGCGAGGCAGCTTGCCCTCGAAGTAGAGCCCGTTGAGCATGTCGAAAAGGTCCTCGAGCTTGCTCACGATTTCGGAGAGCGCGAGAGGCTTATCCTCGTCGCCGTGGTCCTCTGCAGGGGCTTCCGCCTTTTCGGCGGGCAATTCCGCAGCCTCGGCGGCTTCGGGCTCGTCAGCGTCGTTCTGGGGCTCCGTAGGAGCGTCCTGCGTCTCGGGCTCATCCGTGGCGGGAGCTTCGGGCTCGGCGTCTTCCTTAACGACTTTCCACCAGCGCTTGAACGTCGCAAGCCCAACCTCTTTGACTTCGCCGGTCTCGATGACCCGCAGCTTAACGCCGTTCTCCGTGTTCTCGATGAGCTCCGTAACGACTCCGGTGTTCAGGTGTCTGTACTTCATAATTTGTTCCTCCTTATTCTTAGTTGCGGTCTCTTGCCGCCTGACATTTTTAATTTTACCATGTTTGGTAAGAAAAGGGAGCGCGCTAAACCGCCGAGATTTCGCGGTTTTTTCTATGCGTTCCTGCCGATTTTACCGGACCCGGTAAGCGTTTGCGCCCCTTGCAACCGAGTGCAACCCATTACAACCGAGCTCGGTTGCAGGCTTAAAGCCTTGGTATGACTGGCCTTTTCAGACTTTGCAACCGATACAACCGAAATTTCTCTATAAAACTATATAGATTAGAGAGGATTAGAGAGGTATAGAGATATATGTATTTCTCAATATTCTCTATTTTTATAAAGTTTATAGTAAAAATCGGTTGTACTCAGTTGTAAACCCTCAAAGCGTTGGTACGACTGGCTTTTTTCAACAACCGACGTCGGTTGTACTCGGTTGCACTCGGTTGCAAACCCGCGCGGGGGCGTCATACCGTGGCCGTTTCGATACGCTGGATAAAGTTTTCCAGCTCAGCGACCTGCATTTTACAGGCCAGATAATCCTTGAGGCAGGAGGGGTCTTTCTTGACTTCCTCCTCCAAACCCGCGACGCACTCAAGCGCGTCCTCGAGAGCCGTGCCGAGATAGCACTTGATAGCGGCCCATTCTGATAACGTGAATTTCATTTGTACGTCCTCCTTATTATTTGAAATATTCTCGGGCTATCGCGTTGCCGTAGCCCTTTTTGATGTAGGCCGCAAGGACCTTGCGGGCCTCCATGTCGTAATTGATGGCGTCGTGCACTTCTTGAATCGTGGTATGCGTCTGAGCCAGCACGACGATTAAATCGCTCGCGGCTTTCGTGCTATACGCAATCGGCGTTTTTCTGCCGGGAATACGCCAATGCACGTCGCCAGAGTACCAGCCCTTAGGCGTTTTCGGTAGTTTTGGCATTCTCACTCCTCCCAAGCCCTCGTAACCTCCGGGGCGGGCTTTTCTTTTAGTGCTTCGGGAAATGGATAACTTCCTTACGGGAAATGTGGCCGTCGCGGGCTTTAAGGCTAATCTCATAGCCGCCGTTAACGCGCAGGACCATAATGGTGTTGCGGGTCGCGTTGGAAAAGCCCTTGTGAGATTTGAGAGCACGAATCAGGGACGCAGACGGCGTAAGCTCGTCGGAGGTCCTGCTGATTCGCTGAGCGTTTCGGCGGGCACGGCGCTTTTCGACGATAGTCTCGCTTTCGTCTTTGCTATCGGTCAACACGTGGTCGCGCTGCCAGCGGCCGCAAGAGGCGTCCTTATCGGACACGATGTACCAGACCTTTTCATACCAGATAACCGCGTCGTCCCGCTCAAAGCCGTCGGGAGAGGGGATTTCCATAACGGTCAGGGTAACGGTGCCCAGCTTGCCAAAGCCGCACGTCTCCTCGACCTTCACGCGAACGTACTTTCCGTTATTTTCGAGGTCCACACGGAAGGCATACCCGAAAGAAGAATCTCCGAAGCAAATCATGTAGCCCCGCTCCATAAGTTGAGCGACCTGCTTGTTGGCGGCGGCGAGAACGTCATTCATCGTAAACATTGTCTTTTTCATAATGTGTACCTCCTTAATTTTGTCGAGGTGTTATCCTCTTGACATTTTCAATTTTATCGTGTTTAGTAAAATCCGCGAGCCCCCCAAACTGCAAAAACTTTGCGGTGTTTTCGCGAACATTTCCGTGCGGTTCTTACTGGTATTAGTAAAAAGAGCTTCCGGGCATAAAAAAAAGACGCCCCCGGAGGTCAATCCTCCGAGAGCGTCATACTCAGGTCTTATTATAATAGGTAGGGCTTAGCCGTTCTTGATTCTGTCAACGGCTGCGTAAGCGCCGTTTGCGCTGAGGGAAACAATAACCGCGTTGAACGGAATAAGCGCCCAGACGGACCACCCCGCGCCTGTGCCGCTTTGGACAGCAGTCGCAAGGGCGAGGATAACGAGCGCAACAACGTAAGAGACGATTTGCGTCGGAATCTTCTTCAGGCCGTCTTTAATAAATTGCGTGATGATGGCCGTCGCAGTTGTCGCGCCGGCGAACGTCGCGAGAATTTCCCAAGTAAAGAAGTCGCTCATAGTCTTTTCCTCCTTAAATTTTCTTCGTATAGTCAAGGCTAATCCAGCCGGCGCCGCTCTTTAGCTTGCCCCATTTGGTAGCGCCTTGCCCCTCGGACTCGGCGACGATGGTGTAGGCGCCGCCGTTATTGATAGAGCCGTTCGTCCCGTAATTCGTGCCGGGGCCCTTGCGGATATTCAGGACGTCGGCGGTCACCCTTACAACGTAGGGCGTAAAGGTATTGCTCGCTGCCGTTTCTCCAATATCCGAGGCGTTTACCCAGCCATAGACGGTAGAGCCGCCGTCCTTTTCGGCAATGAGGTGGAAGGGGTGCTTGCCCTTTGCGGAGACGTTTGTCACCTTCGCCTTGCCGGGCTTACAGCTCACCGCTTTCGCCGCGTTCGCGCTCGCATAGTGAACGCTTCCCTTAAAGTCAACAATATCGCCGACTTTAAGGGAAGCGGCAGTAGTAGGGGCGGACGGAGTCTCCGGCGTCGCTGTGTCGGCTGTGCCGAGCTTGGCGTTTACCTTTGCGGCAATATCGCCATGACGCTCATAGAGGTAGGTGCCGGGGCAAGACTTGTTCGCATAATCGCGGTGCACGGTCATATTGCAGCCGTTCGCGTGATTCATGCGGTCGCTCTTGTTTGTAGACCAGACGAGCTTTTTAATGCCGTTGCGCTTGCAAATATCGGCGACGAGCTCAATGAGGGCCGCGTAAGCCGCGGGTCTCACCGCGTAGGGTTCGGTCGTATCGCTCGCGACCTCAATCGTGACGGCCCGGTTGTCGTTCGACGCGGAGGACGTGCACCACGAGCGGTCCTTCTCCTCTACATACATTCCGATTTTGCCGTCATAGCCCACGCCGTAGTTGGAGCTCGCTTGCCGAGAAGTCGGGGCGAAAATCGCGCCCAGCGTCTCAACGGAGCACTGACCGACCACGCAATGGATAGTGATGGTGTCGATTGCGTGATTGCGGGGGCTGCTGCGGTTCGGGGATATTTTCGTATAATTGACGAGAGGGCTATTACTCATTTTCGTCGTCCCCCTTTCCGTTGGAGAGCTCGTCAAGAGTCTCCGCCGTGATTTCCTCGCCTTCCGGGACTTCTACGCCCAAAAGGTCTTTAGGGTCTACCTTCATAGCAGATTCCTCCTCAATAAAGATTTTCTATACCTTGCTTGCGCAGGAAGTCCTGTTGTTCGTGTTTGACCTTCTGCGCGTATTCCAAGGCCTCTTTCATATCCCCATTACAATGCGCGTCGGGGATTCTCTGCATGGCGCGGGCCGTAGCCTCGCCGAGCGCGATAGCGGCGCCGACGCCGCGAATCAGTAAGAGCTCGTTTTCCTTTTTGGCCTCCTCCTGCTTATCGCGCACGGCGTCCCGCTTCGTGATGTTCTTTTGAAGCAGCCAAAAGCAAAAGCCGGTAATTGCGGACGGAATGCTCATAAGAGCGAGGAGGCCCATAATATCAATTTGAATCGTCATTATGCGTCTACCTCCGTCCAGCCGTAGACACCGGGCTCCCATACGTTGTTATCGCAAGAGCTTACCCACTGCTTTCCGTTGTGCGTAACCTTATCGTCAAGCGCGTATGCGTCGACTGCGCCAATGGGCTGGCTCCACTCAGGCCATTCGGCGGTAGGGTCTCCGATTTCTTTCCACAGGCTCGCGGCCGTTCCGGGCGTCCAATCCTCCTGCGAGGAGTGCCCTTGCAAGCAGCGAAACAGCTTGCCCTCATACGACACGATAGCATCGGCGTCGTATTTGACGGAGCAGGCCCAAGCGGGAAATTGTCCGGCGTGCTCGGTAATAGTCGTGTCGTCAAATTTGCCCTCGGTCGCCATCTGTACGAACATAAGGCTCGCGAGAGGTACGAGGTCCTGCTCTGCGTTCGCACGCGCGAGCTTTTGCAGCTCCTCCTCGGTGGAGAAGAATTCGCCAGAGTGGTAGAAGTAATAACCGGCGACAACCTCGTCGGGGACAGTTTCCACCTCAACCAGCGCGTGACCGTCCCCAATATATCCGGTAGGCTCCAAAGGGTAGAAGCTGTCGGCGTTTGCTGAATAAATCGCGTCCGCCTCGCTTTCGGCGCACCCGACGACCACGCCGTTTTCCTGCCGCCTCACAAAGCGGGCTTCCTCTGAAATGTCGACGATTCGCTCGGCCTGATTCAAAATTAAGTACATAGCGTTAACCTCCTGAATTTGTTTTTATCGTTCGGATGGAATCCGAACAGCCTTTTGAAATACTCGTCTACGCGGGCAATCGCTTTATAGGAGTCACCGCGTCGCATGTGCCCGCGCCAGCTTTCATAAGCCGTGCGAACGTCCTCAAGGGTAAACTTGCCGGATTCTACCCACTTCCTGAAAATGTAGAGCTTGCGCTTCATAGCCCTTATAGACGCGCGGCTCATTTTCCGCAGGACTCGGCCGGTTTCCGTGAGAATGAATTTCGTTTTAAGAAACGTCACCCCTTTCTGAATGGGAATGATACGCGTCTTCTTTCTGTTCAGCGTTATGCCGAGAGACTTGCAAACCTCGTCGATTCTGGCAAGGCAATACTTGAGGTATTCAATATCCTCGTGAATCAAATAGCCGTCGTCCATATACCGGCCGTAGCCTTTGATTCCAAGCTCTTCCTTGATAACATGGTCGAGCTTGTTCGGAAGCATAATCGCCGATATTTGCGAGATTTGACTTCCGAGGCCGTACCCGACAGGGCCGAAGTTGTCAAGAAACATATTCGCCATAGCGCGGAGACGCGGGTCATGCACCCGCCGTTCGAGCTCGTTGCGTACCGGTTCGTGATTCGCCGAGCCGAAGTAGTCCTTAAAATCAAACACTAAAATACCGCCCTTCGTGCCGTGCTTGCGCCAATGGCGCTGCAAATGGCAGTTTAGGCGGTTCATAGCAAAGTCAATCCCTTTTCCCTTCATACTGGCGCCGTTGTCGTAGATAAGCGCCGGCGTGAATACCGGGATAATTAGCTTGTCGCATAGCGTTCTCTGGACCACGCGCTCGCCGATGTGCACGGCGCGAATCCGCCGCCACTTTCCGCGGTCGTAGAGCTGAAATTCCACAAAGCCTTTGCTCTTGTAAGAGCCGTCAAGGACTTGCTTGCGGGTCACCGCGGTGTTTGTGACGAGGTTAAGTCGGTATTGCTGAGTCGAGCACTTCCAAGCTACGCCTTTAGAGCAGATATGCCCCGAGGCATAGAGGTTATCATACGAGAAAACTTCCTCAAGGTTTCCGCAGGCGAGGCTCCTCGCGAGCCTTCTCGCCTCGCGCTTTTGCTTTCGCCTTTGGTACCTTATTTCGTGGCGTTCCTCGCTTGTCATTAAAATTGTCCTCCTTATACAGTATTATTGTAGGGCGCGCATTCCAACTGCGTAGCGGCGCCGTCCATGAAACGGGATAATCGCGCAATCTCCCGCCATGCAAGCAGCGTCCGGACGGCCGCATTAAAGAGGTGTTTTAGCCGGGAATCTCCCGGGCAGGGATGTCTAAAGCCCTCCTTCTGTAACGGTACGGATTTCACTTAAAGTTAAGCTACTTTGTCTGACCATGATTCTATAAATTACAGAATCCGAAGCAAACGCCCCTTGAGTTGCTGGCGTTGTTGTTGTTGGCGTTGCCGTTGCTGTTGACATTGCAGAAGTTGGTCGAGTTGTTGGCGTTTGGTGAACGCTCCCACCAATTGTTCGCAGAAGCACGAGCAACATTGCAGGGCTTGACCCAAGGCTTTTGTTAAAGCGGTAAATCCTTAAACCGCTGCTTATCCGACTTCTTGACGCCGGAGATTAGCTTAGCTTCCTCAGCGATAAAATTGCCCCAAGTTTCAAGGGCGTTGTTGAGGCCCTTAAACTGCGAGGGATTCTTGCGCAGCACGTCGCCTAAAAGGCCAAGCTTCCCCGCGAGGCATTGAAGCGCGTTGTTTGCTTCCGTCAGCTTGTCGCGCCGCATTTGCGCCTCATGTTGATTGCCGGGGAAAATGCTGTTTGCCGATTTGACGTTGTTGTAGACCTCGCTCGCTAAGCGCATGATTTCCGTCGAAAGGAAAAATGTGTACCTCTTTGGAATCTTCAAGCACTGCGTTAAGGTGTAGGCCTCAAGCTGGCGGGCGGTCTCTACGAATTGCGCCGCGCTTTCGCCGCGTTTCGATTTATATACCGACATGCGTTTTACCTCTTACCGGGGCCACAGGGGCCCCGGATTTACTAAGATTAGTGGATTAAATACAGAAGCCGAAGCAAACGCCCCTAGAGTTGCTGGCGCTGGTGGCGTTGGCGGTGCCGCTGCTGGTGACAATGCAGAAGCCGGTCGAGCTGCTGGCGTTTGGTGAACGCTCCCACCAACTGTACGCAGAACCTGCGCCGTTAGACAACTTCTTGATTCGGCTTGCGCTGTCGGTAAAGATGGGGTAGACTTCGCCCTCGCCCGCGACCGAGTAAGTCGTTGTACCAAAACACTCAACCTCGGAAAAAAGGAATAGCTTCATGCTGTCCGTGTTTATGGTCGTGGATTGCTGACCGGCCGAAGTCTTTTTATCGACCGCCTTAATGGCCGATTTGAGGTCGTCAGGAAGGAGCGGGTACAGGGTATTTTGCAGCCAGTTGTACATAGCGCTTCCCGTAAAGCCGCCGGCGTTCGTGTTAGAGCTATTCATTTGACGGGTAGCGGCCATTAGGTTTTTCAAGCCGAAGGTGATACCGGCCTTGCCGCCGCCCGTCAGGTCGTCGTGATTGAAGCCGTAAATCTGGAGGGTAAGCGTCTCGCCGTCCACGACAATATCAATCTCGTCGCCGACGCTCCAATAATTCTCCGCGTTCCCCGCTGCGGACACCGCCGCAATCTGGGCCCACGAGTTTTCCGAGAGAATCAGGGAGATTGTGTCGACGTGGACGTAATAAATGCCGTAGTAGTCGCCCGTCGTCACCCTTGCGCTCTTACCCGCGCACTGGACCGTGTAGGTCGTGTTCGCATTCGGAACGGCGACCGCGGCAGCGAGCGTATCGGACACGGTGCCGTTGTAGGTCGTCATGCCGTTGCCCGACACGGTAAAGGGCATATCCTTCATGCTCGGGCTGAACGTGATAGCGAGCGCGAACATCTTCAGCCCATCAACTGACTTTTTCACGGCGTGCGTGTTGGTGATAAGCTGCTGAATAAGCGGATTGAAAATGCTCGTTGCGCTGGCGGGGTCCGTGTCCTCCAGCTTACGTATTGCCGTGCTGTACGTCGGATTAGTAGGAAAATCATAATTTGCCATAGATTAGGCCCTCCTTAAAATTCGTCGTCGAATGTGAAGGTAAACGTCACGCCGGCGTCCTTGCGCTTGACGTACATGGTCTTGATGGCGCAAAGCGTGCCGTTGCTGTCCACAAGACCGGCCTCGCTGATTTCCGCTCCTGCCAAGTCGGCCGCGGGAATCGTCACGGTATAACGAGCTGTAGTGGTCTCGGGATAGGTAGGCGCCGCGTCGATGGGGTAGGTACCGATGGCATGGGTGAGAGCGGTCTGGGTATCGCTTGGGGCGATAGGGTCGCCATTGCCATCTACGCCGGCGTCGCCGAACACGATATGACTGATAGGGTAAATCGTCTGGACGGACGAGCCCCTGCTGGTCGCATTACAGAGCGCCACCCTGCGGGCCCTTGTGATTACGCTGTTTTCGTTTGCCATGTTATAAATCCTCCTGTTCGTAGATTTGCGCTAAATTCATAGCGCCGTTTAATATAAAATCACCGTTAAGGGTCCAACGCCCGTCCTTGATTACCGAGCCGGACAAGCCGAGCGGCTGTTGAGCGCTGAGGCCCTCGACCGCAGTCGTCCCTTGACGGAAATTTTCCGTTTGCGCCGCGTGCATATTGAGAATCACGCCTGCGGACGCGCTAAAGGCATTCTGGACTGAGTACCCGGTTGCAAAGAGCTCTTGCGGCGCAATGCCGCCAAATATCGGCCCTCTCTTAGAGCTGAGGTCCCACGAGCCGTCAAGCTCGTTTCTCCCGTCGAGCGGGAATCCCTGAAGTTGCTCGCCGTAATTGCGGAACACCGCTTTTATACCGGTGCCGATATAGGCGAGCCCAAATTGATTCTTAGCTTGTAGCGGAAACGCAAGGCCGACCGACAGGCCGAAGGCGTTCCTCAGCGGGTAATTAGAGAACGCGAGAGCTCGCGGAGCATAAGCTATATCGTTCTTAGGAAGCGCAATAGCCGCCTTAAAAGCGGGGAATTGTAAGCCCGGACGAACGGAGTCAAGCCTCCACGTGCCGTTAAGCGTTCTTTCTCCGTTAAGCTGTATGCCATCTCGCGCCAAAGTGCGATTTTGCACCGCAAACTTGATTCTCAGGCCCTCAAAGATAAACCGGTTATCATTGAACACTGAGACGGGAAGGAGCCTATCGACCATATCCAGCGCGAGGTGCGCGGGGATTCGGCCATCGAGAATATAGTGACAGTCGTAAAGGTTAAAGTTATCGCCGAAGTCTCGCGTTACGGTAATTCTTATCATACCGCCGATAAGCTGTACTTCGATTTCACCGTCCGTGAAAACTGCGACCATATCCTTAATTTCCTGCTGCCCTATGTGCCCCGAGCCGAGCAAAATGGCCTTGAGCAAATTGCGGCGGTCCACGATTGTACGAGGGCCGTCGTAAGTGATACCGAAAAAGTCCTCCCATTTTGTAAGTGTCTCCGCGTCGGCGTAGTCGATAAAGTTGTTATCTATCGCCCGAATAATGCCGGCCTGAATCCCATCGAGCTGGTCGCCCCATACTCGCCAAAGAGCGTCCATCTCAAAGACGTCTCTATACCATACGGGGTACCACGTTTTAATCTCATCGTAGGTGCTCGGGTAGGCGTTCTCATACAATTTCACTGACGGTCACCTCCCCGAGAACGGCGACTTGTCTGTCCGAGATTTCAATGTTCGCCGTCTCTCCGTTAAGCTCAAGAGCGGCATAGTCAAGGAGCCCGGATAGAGTATGAATAATCGAGCCGACGTCCGAGAGACGTACGATAACCGTCTGCTTTTCCGGCGTATTCAAGGCAAGGCCTTTGAGGTAGTCGGTTATCGCCGTAACCGCTTCCTCCTCGACCTGCGCGAGCGTTGCGCCGCTCTTGAGCTCCACGCTAAAGGATATGTTGACGGAGACGCCTGCCGCCGCTACGGCCGCAAAGTGCGCGCCGATATTCGCGGCGCCGTCTCCGAGTCCGTCGCCCACAGGAATCGTTTCGCCGTCCACAATAACCGTTTCCCCAAGCGTGATAGGGTCGACATACTCTTGCACCTGCTCGACAACCGCCGCGACCGCCGGCGTCCCGTCCGTACCTACGATTACGCCCATTACGGTATTTTCACCGGCAAAGAGCGGAATGATTCTCGCGCGGCCAACGCCCGGAATCGACTCGCACCACGTTTTGTAATGCTGCCGGTTTCCGTTCTCTGCGGGGCCTGCGATTTTCTCTTGAATACGCTCGCGATAGTCGTCGTCGCTTTCAGCGTCGGAGCCGGGAACGATAAGGTCTCCAAAGGTAGAGACTGTAAGGCCACTAATACTCTCAACCGGCACGGCCGGAGTACCTGAGAGAATTGTGCCGCTTTTCGCGCCTGCCGTTTCTGCCTCTAAGTAGAGGCCTACGCCGTCGCTCTGCTTGAGCTCGAAAAACATATCGTCCGCGAAAAATCTGCTGCCGACGAGCGGCTGAGCGCTGCCTTCCCAGATGTATTCATAGGTAGCAGGGACGGCGGGCAACCGGAAAACGCCATATTCCGCGCCTTTGCGGTCAAGGTATTCATCAACTGCGGTAGCGAGAAAAACGAGGTCGAACGCCGTGCTTATGTCGGCGTAAAACTGAGCAATCTTAAACGCGGCCGACGCTACGGCGTCATAGAAAATACCGCCTTGCCTTAGGTCGATACCCTCAGGCGCAGCGGCTAAGCACTCGGCCATAATATTCTCATAGGTTCTGTCTTCAAACAACTAAATCACCTCCTCCACAACGGTCTCGCCGAATATCGTATTTGCCGTAAACCGGATAAACGCTCTTTCCTTCTCGAACGAAAAGGAGAAGTCGTAAATGTCGAGTACGCGGCTGTCGCAGAGGCACGCGTCCTTTACGATACGTGGCATTTCCGTCTCGATGTATTCGGTCGTCGCGTCATCGGCGATAATCGTCTGTTTGATTTCGCTGCCGTACTGATTATCGTAAATTAAGCAGCGGAAGCGCGGCGTCAAAAGAGCTTTTTTGATAAACTGATTGACCGCCTCCAAACCGTCGCAGGTGCCGACTGGGAAAATACGCCCCCGCTCAACGTCGAGCTTATACGTTTTGGAAGGCTGCTCCGCCGCAATCTCTATATCCTCAATCGGAATCGGAATAAATACGCTCATCGTCACACCTCCCTGTCGAGGATATAATACTTCTTGCCCTCGTTGAAGCTGAGCAAATAAACCGTCTCGCCCAGCTTGAGCGCGTTATGTACCGTGAGCGTTGCGCTGTAAATGTTGAAGGTCGATAAGCTGTGATTGTGCGAGCCGTCGCCGCTCAGGTGCCCGCCGTGCTGGCCGTCCGTTTTTGTTTGACCGCTGAGCGAGCCGTCCCCCAGCAGGAGGTTGCAGGTCGTCGTGTAGTCTGTCAAGTGCCCCGGGACGCAAAGAAGATTCTCCGATAAGAGAAGTTTATCGTCGTTCACGACCTGAATTTTGAGCGGCGACGCGGACACAACTTTTCCGCGAACAACGTTCACGGATTCGGGAATCATTTCTTGAAATAAGCCTTTTAAGCTCGTTTGCTCGTTCGAGTCCATGCCCTCGCCTCCTTTCTAAGCTCCACGGTCTCCTGTATCGCGTTTTTATGGCTCAGGCTTATACTTATCCTCCTAAAACATAAAAACGCGATATGGGAGATTCTGGGCTTGTTCTGGACTGTTTTATGCTTTGCTTACCGTGTCGGCGTCCACCCAGCCGTATACATTGCTGTTTCCGTCGACGTTCGTATAGGCGCCGCCGATAAGATGGTAGGGGTGTTTCGCACCTTTCGCAACAAGGGTACATTTCGCAAGCCCCGCTTTGCGCGCGCCGCCCGTAGGGCTGCCCGCTGTCGAGCTTACGTAGTGATACCCGCCCGCGAAGCTGACGGTATCGCCGGCCGCGATTTCTCCTCCCGAGGAGGCGCTTTCCTTTTGCTCCTGTTTCTCGACGGACAGGTCGCCCGCGAGGCTGAGCTTCAAGCTCATGCTGTGGTGCGGTCCCTCAAAGGTGTGCGTGTCCTCCTCGACGTAATAGGTCTTAGAAATTCCGAGCGGCTTGACGATAACGAACACGCCGACGCCCGTTATTACTTCAGGAAGTCCAAGCGCCGAAACGGTAAGAGAGTTTACCGGCTTGCTGCTTTCGGCAAGCGTCGAATTGACGAGCTCGGTAAGCTGCGCCGAATTCATTTCGTCTTTGACCTGCACGACCTCCTGAAAAATACCCAGCTTTTTCTCAATGGCTGAGTCGGACGCCTCCGCGAGCACCGTACCCTCTTTGGACAGGAGCTTAACGCGGGTCTTAATGTCCTCGACGCTTTTTGTCAGAGTGTAGTCTTGCAAGTTTACGCCAGTTTCGATTACCCATTGAAGGATATTCTCTCGGCGTTCGATAAGGCTCATTTGTCCGCCCTTGCAAACGGGGTAGTAGCGTATGCCGGTCGCCTCAAAGGTAAGGCTCAAGGCATCCGCGATAGCGTCCCACGCCGTCGTCTTAGGCTTAGGTAGCTCCGGGATTTTATACGCCGTGTCAGCTATGCCGCTGTATGGAATGCCGAATCGCGTGCAGCAATCCGTGAAAATCTCGGAGGCCTTTTTGTTCGTGTAGTTAAACGTGTCCTTGTTGTTCGCGAGGTAGATACCGAGGTCATAGGCTTTCAGGCTTATCCTCTTTTTGCCGGACTGAGATTGCCGCATGAATATCCCGCGGAACAGCTCCTCGTTTTTCCAGTAAAAGATACACTGATGGCCCTGCTCGACGTCGATACCCGTCCGGTCATGTTTGTAGCCGTCGTCGTCGATAAATTCGACTTGGAGCGTCCGAGCCGACGAGCCTTTGCGACCGGACCATACGACTTTGGACACGAGATTGCTCATGTCGTAGGCCGTTCCTTCCTTGACGACGATGAGCTTCGCGTTCGCGGTCAATCCGGCAACCTCAAAACCTGCCCGGCGTAAATCAAGTTAGGATTCTTGATTTTGTCCGAGTTGAGCTTTACGATTTCCGGATACCTGCTACCCGAGCCCAGATACTTCGCCGCAATGCTCCAAAGGCAGTCGCCGCTTTTGACCGTGTAAGTCTTTTCCTGAGCTCGGTTGTCGGTGCGCGCGGGCGTCTCAGCGGGAACGGTCGCCTTTTTTGCCTGCGTGTCGATTTTAACTTGTCTCGCGTGCACTTCTTTGTATTCCTTGAGCGAGAGCGTATAATGCAAGGAGCCAACGTCGCCGCCCTTTTCGGAATAGTTGAAGTCCGTAATAACGCAATAGAGGTTTATCGTCGTGCCGGTCACGATAAAGTGAACGGGCTTATCGCTTTTCTGCCAAACCGTGATTTTATCCTTCAGGTCTGACGGCGGCGTCAGCTCCTCAAACTGTACGCCGGGAAAAGGGGTAGCGGGGAAAAAGCTGCTGAACGATATAGTGATGGCCTCGGGGTCCTGCATGATAACGACCTCGCCAAGCCCCTGAATATCTACGCTTTTGCTTGCAAGCCCTTTTCGTATATTGATTTCCTCAGGTAAAACGGGGAATCGGAGCTTTTCCTTTTCCCCGTTATACGTGAGCCACATTTGGTATTTAGAAGGCATAGGCGCGGTCTCCTTCCTCGAATATCTCGGCGCGCACGATACCCATAAACGCGTCTTTCAGTCTCGGAGAAACGATTTCCCATACTGTTTCCTCGTCCGCGCCTGTGACGTCAAGCTCGCCGGTGCCGTTTATGTCGAGCGTGATTTTCTTTTCCTCGGTGGAGGAATAGACGACCTCGCGCTCGCTCGGCTCGACTTCGCTGGAATCATCCGCACTTACGGTAACGTGCCGGTCAACGGAGCGCGCCAAAATTTGATTTGTTTCGTCCGCCGTGTAAACCTGCTCGCCGCCGTTGAAGTACACGAGCTCGGGACCTTCCTCACCGACGAGAGCCACGCCGCGAATGGCGGACTCAGTGCCGGAAGCGTAACCTTGACTTACGCCCGCGGTATTGACCCGAACATTGATTGTCGCGTTCGCCGCCGCGAGAGCCGCAGAGACGGCCGCCGCGACTTCCTGAGCTGCCGCAACTGCGCCCCCCTTACCGGCCCTTATAGAATCGGCGTAGCTGTTTATGGTCGACGTTGCGGCGGCCGTAGCTTCCGCGCTCAGGTCCATGCCGTCAATAGTCGACTGCATTTCCTGCTGAATCGCGTCCATTTCAGCGGTAAAGTTGGTCTTCCAGTCAGCCGTCGCCGCAGCGATTTCCTGTTGCTTCGCGGTGACTTCTCCGACCGTATTCGCAAGGGCCGCGATGGCTTCCGTGTCTCCGGCCTCGATTGCTTCGGCCATACTTGCCGCAAGGCCGGCCGCCTGTTCGCTGCCGTCCTGTGCATAGGCCATTAGGGCTTCGTAATTTTCCTGAGTGATACCGAGGTCGGAAGCAGAAGTATTTTTCAGGGTCTCGATGTTCGCGCCGTAGCTTTCCCAATATGCGAGCTGACTGTCAAGAGCCGCTTGCGCGTTCGCCACGGTGGCGTTCATGTATTCTTCGCTTTCCATGGAGGCTTGGTCAAACAGGCCAAACTGGCCTTCAAAGCTCGCGACCGCGGACTCATAGGCTTCATCATACGCGGCGCAAAGCTCCTCGACCCGCTCCCGGACGTTTTCATAGGCGGTCGCCGCGGCTTCCTCCCACGTTATGGTCTCGTCTTTCGCTTCGGCCTCGGCCTCGGCGATTGCCGCCCAGCCTTCCTCGATTTGAGCGATTGTCGCCTCGTTCTCGGCCTGCGCGGCGGTCAGCTCGTCAAGCGCGTTCTTGTAGTCGTCGAGGTCCGTCGTCCATGCGGCCCACGGGCTATCGGCCGTGTACCAACCGTTAGAGTAGGTTCCCATGGCCTCGTCCCAAACCATGTTATGGGCTTCGAGCTCGGCGTTATAGTTGGCTTGCGCCTTCTCCAATTCCTCGGTAAGCTCGGCGCGCTTCTGCAAGGCTTCGACGTAGGTCTCTTGCGCTTGCTGCTGTCGCTGCTCGTTGGCCTGCTGCTCAGCGGCGCGCCTCATGGCGCTTACATAGTCGTCGACGCTCAGGGTCGCGCTGTCAAGCTGGGCCGTCAGCTCGGGGTAACTCTGGGACAGTTTCTTTGTAACCGCTTCAAGGGCCTGCTCCTCGACGGCGGTCCGGTTGGACTTCGTTGCCAAGTCCTCATATTTCTGAATGAGGGCGAGCGAGCCGACTTCGTTGACCTTAATTTCGGTAAGAGCGGAATTAAAGTCGTCGGTCAGCTTATGCGTGCTTTCGCAAAGGGCATCGACCTCGGCGTTAAATTCCTCCAAAGTCTGCCGGTTGGATTCAAACGCGCTGGAGAGGTCGTCGACCTGATACTTGAGCCGCAGCGCTTGCTCAGAAGTTTCGCCGTACTGCTCGCACGCTTCTTCGTATTCCGCGTTAAGGTCTTGCAGCTCGTAATATTGCGCTCGGGTCACCGCGGTCATGCCCTCGGTCTCGTCGTTTACTGAGCCGAGCGTATTGATAAGCACGGCTGCAATCGCGACGAGCGCGGCGATACCTGCGACGATAAGCGTAATAGGCCAGATGGCCGTATTGAGCGCGACGCCGAAAACGGTGACCTCTCCCGTAAGAATCGGGAGAATCGCCATCTTGAGGGCGAATACCGCAAGGAGCGCTCCGAGCGCGACCGTAACCGCCGTAACGACGCCGGCCAAAATACTCAATGCCGTCGTGAGAGCGGGGTGCTTCTGCAAGAAGTCGCCGATTTTCTCGACTATACCCGCAAAGGCGGACGATACGCCGTCGACCGCGGGTGTCACAACGGACGAAAACGCGGTTTTAATACTATTCGAGGCCTGCGTCCATTTTTCCTCAAGGGTCGTAGCCGCGTCCGCCGTAGAGCTGAGCGTACCTTCCGAAGCGCTGATTGCCGCGGTCCAGTCCTGAATCTCGAATTTGCCATTGCGAATCGCAAAGGCGAGCTCGGCGCCGGCGCGGCTCCCGAACGTCTCAATCGCGAGGGAGGTCGCTTCGCTTTCGTCAGCCATGTTCGCGATTTCGTCAATGACTTCCTGCATAGCCGTGGCCGCGTCCTTGCCGTCATTCGAGAAATTCGTCACGGCCGAGCGGAATCCCATCATAATCGAGGACGCGTTAAGGCCTTCATACTCGAACATAGACAGGAGCGCGATACTCTCGTCTAAGCTGTACCCGAGCTGCTGCAAGGTAGCCTTGTTCTGGACCACCATGTTGCTCAGGGTGTCAACAGAAATGCCGGACATTTGACCGGCGGCGGAGAGCTTGTCAAGCAGACTTTCGGTGTCCGCGATGTCGACGTTCCAGTTTTTCATAACCTTCGTTACGCTCTGGACCGCGCCGACGACTTCGCTCCCCGTTATTTGCGAATAGTCCATAAAGAGGGACGTCACATGGTCGAGCTCGGGACCCTGTAAACCGAGCCTCGTATTTATTTCGCCAATGGCGCCGGCGACGGAAGATAGGTCGTCCGTTTTCGCCGTCGCATACACGTTCATCATGGACTTATTGAGGTCGTCAAGCGTGTCGCCCGTCGTGCCGGTCGCTTTCGCGACCACCGCGGAGGCGTCAGAAAATTCGTTCGCCATCTCCATAACGGCTTCCGTTATCTCGTTGACGAGCTTCGCAATACCCGCCGCAGCGAGCGCGGACTGAATCGTCTTAATAGAGTCTTCCACGCTATCGCCGGTTTTGCCGGCCTCTTTTTCGAGGTCCGCGAATTCTTTCTTATTTTGCTCGATAACCTTAGAGAGCTCGCCGATTTCTTTCTTTAAGGCCTGCGCTTCTTCGGAATTCTTGCCGTACTGAATCGCCGTGCCGATATAGGCGTTTTGCAGCTCCTCCAGCTCGGCTTCTAATTCGGCCGTAGCCGCCTTAAAGTCCTCTGTCACCTGCAAGCTCTTTTCAAATGCGCTCGTTGATTCTTCGGTCGCTTTTGCCTGAGCGGTAAGCGCGTCCTCGGTCTTATAGCCGAGCTCGACAAGCTCCTCAGTGGAATAAATCGCCTCCATAGCGGCTTTGTCGTAGTTGCCCACCGCGTCGGTCCAATGGTCGGCAGAGGAGGCGGCGTCTTCCATAGCTTTCGCCGCCGTTTCAGCCCCAGACGCCGCTTGCTCAAAGGCGTTGCTCGCCGCGGCGCTTGCAGAATCCCACTGGTCGACCGCTTGCGCGCCGGCGTCCGCCATACGCTCGAAAACCGAGCTTATTTCGTCTGTGCCCCTAAATATCGCGGATAAAACCGCCATGCTTAGCCGCCTCCTTTCGCCTTAAATCTTAATGAATCCCGCCGCACCGGGTGCTCGTTCTCATATTGCTCGCTCGCGATATACGCGAGGCGTTTTTGCCACGGCCATTCGAGAAACGTTTCCATCGGCAAATTGTGGCGCTGCCATAAGACGTGCGCCCAATATGCCTCTGAGCCCCGGTCGGCTATTAGTTTTTTACCTCGTCAAGCGTGCGATTCTGCTCCTCCTGCTCCGGTTCGCTGGCAAGACCCAGCGCGACCATTACGGCGCGGCTTACCTGTGCGTACTCGTCGGCGCGCGGGAAAACCTTAAGCGGCATTTCCGCAATATCGTTGCAGTTGAAAAACGCCATAAGCTCAGGGTCCTTCAGGTCGGGGTAGACAAGGGCCTCGGCGATAATGTGCTGAGAGGCCTTGACGTTATCGCGCTCCACGCGGAACGCGACCTCGCCGTTCGCGATGTACGGCGTGCCCTTCTTGTCAACGGCAATACTCTTGCGCTTGTAGTTGTCGTTGATTTTCTGAATGGTCTCGTTGCTGAGGACCTTAATCTCCAGCATAACGGGATTACCGTTCTCGTCCTTGATGGAATCGGGCCCGGGAACGGTAACGATTTCCTCCGTCTTCGCAGATTCGCGCATGAAAATTCTGAGGTCTCTTTTCTGTGGTGCCATAAGGTAATTCCTCCTTTACTGATTGCGGCGCAAACGCGCCGGTTTATACGATGTCCTTCGCGCTGAAATTGATAACGTCGTCGACGATTTCGCCGGCGCTGTCCAGACGAGTCAAGGGCAGGTCGCCGGTAAGAACGCAGCCGACCGCCGTCACAAGGTCGCTGCCGTTGTCGGCGTAATAATCGCTATTCTGGTCGTTCATAATGCCCTGAATCTTAAACTCAGGCGTGCGGTGCGACTTGATATAGCTCTTAATAACGTCCTTGAGCCACGGGGTGGAGCGCCTGCGGGTAATGCTGCCCGCGATAGCGTAACCGAGCCAGCGATTAGAGTTGGTCTGCTCGCCGAGCTGCTTGCCGGACCATACTTCCGGCGTGAAATTGATGGTGCAGGTCACGCTGTCCATGACCTCGATTCCATCAATAAACACTTTGCCCTCGCGGAGAGAAATAGGGCTCTTGTTATACTCCTGAATCATTGCTTTTTACCCTCCTTATCTCGTTTTAATAGTGAAGAACAGCTTTTCGGAGCTGTCGACGGCCTCAAGCCCGACGTTGAAGTAGGTCTCGTCGCCGGAGCTGCGGCCGCGGTCAACGGAAAAGTCGCCGTCATAGTCGACGTTTTTCAGCGCGCCCGCGTCCTCAAACTGCTTCAAGATGGAACGGCCGACGCCCTCCATAATGTCCCAGCCGACCGGGCTATTGTCGTACTTGTTCGGCGGGAAGTTGAGCATAAGGCTTTCCGCAAAGGTATCGAACACGCGGAGCACGCGATTCTTGCGGTAAGTCTTATCCTTCGGCGCGTTGAACGAGGTAAGACTGTTAATGTCATACTCGACAACGACCTCGCCGTTCTCGGAGAACGAGAAGAAAAACTCGCCGTTATTGATTGCGGCAATCGCCGCAGCGTTGTTCTTCTGGCCCACAATATCCACGGCGCCGGTATAGGTGGCGTAGGTATTGCTTTGCACATAGGACGCGCCCGCGTCCGCGCCGGCTACCCATGCGGTCACTTGACCGGCTGTGAGCGCGGTGCCGTCGGTCAAGACGACGCTGTTCGTGACGTTAATAATGCCCTCGTAGTCGGCCCTGTAGTTAGCGACGACCGCCTTGCGGTACTTGCCGGCCTCCTCGCGGAGATACCTGATTTTACTCTTGACGGCTTCAAAGAGCGCGGGAACGGGGTCCTCCTCCTCTCCGCTCGCCATGAGCGGGAATGCGAGGGTGTTCCAGCGGACAGACTCGGACGCGTCAAGGAACGCGGTAATATCTCCGGCCACCAGCGAGCCGGAAGTGCCGCCGGACAGGGCCTGCCCAGCATTGACGGCAAGGTTGCCGGTGCCGGTGAAGGCAATCCACGGGTCGTCCTGCGCGGCGAGGTCCGCGATTGTGCTGAGTCCCTCGTACTGAGAAACAATCTCGGTGCCGAGGTAAACCGTCACGTCAAAGCCGGCCACCGGATTCGCGGTAACGGTGTACTTCAGGCTGTTGCCGCGGGTGCCGCCGTAGCGGGCGGTCGCCGTCAGTGCGCCGGCCGTAGCTCTGGCCGCGCTGCCCTGATTCGGAATATAGACGATAATAGTACTGGAATTCTTGAACGCCTCGCGGATAAGCAGCATATCGGCGTTGGTGTCATAGACGCTATACCCCAGCTTGGTCCTCGCCGCGTCGGGCGAGTCGGCCGTCAGAGTGATAAACTCTCTCGCGGGACCGTAGTCATGCCCGATAAGCGGAATAAGCACGATTCCGCGGGGGCTGACCCCGATGAGGTCCTGACGGGTGCTTTCAAAATTGATGTAGGTACCCGGCCTGACTTTTCCGGCCAAGTTGTCAAAAGTGCCTCCGGCCATAGTTTATTTTCCTCCTTTATCTGCGGGAAGTACCCGCGTATTTTGAAACGTTTTGATTCTCTCTCGGAGCTCGTTCACGGTAAACTCGCCCGTAAGCCCATAGACCGCCGCGTCAAAGGTGCTCGTCGTAATGCCGAACACTCTAAAACAGTCGCGTCTTAATCTCTCCAAAGAAAAAACCGGCTCGGTAACGGCCGGCTTCTCAGGAGCGGAAGGGGCTTCGGGCGTCGCTGCAGCGGCGAGCTCAGGAGCTTTAGATTTCTTGTTTTCGCTCATAGGCTATCCCTCCGTTTCGGAAATTTGAGATACTGCGCTTTCGTAAGCGCTTTTCGCGGTCATATTCAAATCGTAGACCATCATTTTTTGAGTTGGGTCTTCGTTATACGGCCGCGGGCTTCTCCACATAAGCGTAAGCTGCGCCGCGTTTTCGAGAGGCCTGAGCTCCGGGTCCAGCATACGGAATCCGCGCCCGGTAAGACTGCCTGACCCGTCGATAAGAGGCACGACGTTCTTTCTCGCTTGCAGCGCCGTAAGCGCCGCCAACGCAAGGACCTCCGCGCCTTGTGTGTCCTTGTGGAAAAACTTCACGTACCAGCTATATTCCAGCGAGTAGGTGCGGAGGGCATCGCCCGCCGAAACGATTTCAGGAGGCGGGAAGTACACGGCCGGCACAAGAAAATCCTGCGGTATATTGTGGTAGTAGGGCGTAGGATTGCCCGTACTGTCTATAATGAATCGTATCGCGCTGGCGATTTCCTGTTCCAGCATAGCGCTCCTCCTCTCAAATAAACTCGCCAAAGTAGCTGTCAATCCATTCCTGTAGCTTAGCTTCAAGAATATCGGGAAACATCTTTTCGAATATCCTAACCGCGCTGTCAAAGTAGTGGGCGCCTTCCACCCACTTTTGCTTGAGAACCATTCCGGTCTTTGCGCCGGGGTCGTAAACGAAACGGTCGCCTTCCCACGTGCCGGGTACAAACCGGCGGTCGACGCCTTTCGGATTCGTCCAATGGCCGTCGTTGACATACGCCGCGTATTCGACGTTTGTTCCGACCTCAAGGGAGAGGCCGCCGTCGCTGACTTCCCAGACGTTTCCGTCTCCGCCTTCGTGAAAACTCGCGAGCAATAGCCGCGTGTCCATTACCTTGCGGCGAATAATTTCATCCTCGACCACTCGCAAAAACTCGGTGCCGAGCCCTTCCATAAAGAGCTCCAATTCCTTCTTAAAGTCTCCGCTCGCCGCCTGCTTGAGCCGTTGGATAAACGGCTTGAAGGCGTCAAGGTTAAACTCAACAGGGCCGGCCATTACAGCGGCTCCTGCGCCGATTTACGGGTGAGCATTACAAACAGGTGGTGATTGCGCACCTGAACGGGAATATCCGCCGTGTACTCGTAGCCGTTCGACTTGTCGACGATTTTATCGTTCAGCCGAATATCGGTCCCAATCGGCACCGCGAGCTTAATGCTCGCTTGAAAATTCGCTTGCGGCTCGGTCTGAATAACCGTCCGCGTACCCCCGACGCCGAAGTGGCATTGCAGGTCCTCAATATCCGGCTCGTCGGGGTAAGAGAAAACAGGAGAGGAGGGCAGGCCGTAGCCCGGCGACGTGTCGGTCCTGAGTATGTGATACACGTCGCACTTATGATTCAGTAATGACTCAAACGACATGACCGCCCTCCTTTACAGTTTCCTCATTCTCATAGTCACGGCGTTTTTGCTCTTGCCGTTTTCCGTCTCGACAAACTCGTCAAGGAGCGGAGCGAGGTCAAGATTTCCAATGATATACGCCGTGTCGGCCGCGGTGTAGGAATAGTCGTCAAAGGACTCGCTTTTATACGTACCCGAGCCCGCGCCGAAGTCGACCGCGTAAGCGGCGTACGCTTCGGCAAGCAGAATGACGGCGGTCTTGACCGATTCCGGGACGGTAGGGTATTTCTCAGGGTCCTCAAAGTGATTGTGCGTGTAGTTTATGACGTATTGCTCGGCCCTCGATATGTCGATTGCGAGCTTCGCGTCCGTCCGCGTCTGCACAAGAGGCCTGTCCGTATAGTCCCGAACATCCTGAGGACTCGCCCATGGTCTCGTAGCCATCTAACCACCTCCTTGCTCTACGTCAGCCCTGATTTACTCTTCGTCCTCGCCGAAAAGGCCGCCGCCGTTGTCGGCGGGCTCGTCGCCTTTATCCGCGAGAGCCTGCTGAATCTTAGCCAGCTTCTCAGCTTTCTTACCGGCACCCTCGAGGTCAATGCCGTTTTCCACAGCGTAAACCTCAAGCTCCTTCTCGGTCATTTTCTCGAGGGGCTTATCCTTGCTGCCGCTTGCGGGAGCCGTCCCATCGATGAGAGCAAAGTAGCCGCCAGCCACGAGAGCGTCGGCAACTTCCTTTTTCTCCACGTCCACACAAGGGCTTTCGGCCGTAGCTTTTACGCCGTAGCCGGTATAGGAGCGGCCCTTAGTCAGTCTCAGCTTAAACATAAGCGCGCCCTCCTCTTACTGAATACCCTTAATAATCGCGGTCGCATCCAGCTCCTCGATGATGGGGTCGGAATCAAGATGGACGACGTAGAAACGCTTATCGGCCATGATGGCTTCTTTGCCCTCTACGGTCTTGCGAATCTTTACGTCATAGGTGTTCACGACGATAAGGTTCTGAGGGTCAGTCAAAATAATCTTGTCGTCAGGCATTCTCGGCACCTGAACGGTGGGAATGGACGCGGGACTCTGGTAGAGACTATCCGGAAAATTCGCGCCGGAATTGAGGCCCTGATTCAGCAGGAACAGCTCCCACTGTTGAGCGCGGTGCGGGCTCATGAGCCAGCGGAGCTTGCCGTTGTTGTACTTGTTCGGCATGGCCTGAAGCGCGCCGTAGAACATATTGAGGCTCATACTCGCGTCACTGGAAGCGTCGTACACATGGCCGCCGTTCTCAATCTGCTTAATCCAGCCGTTATTGATTTTCAGAAAATCAATGTCGGCTGCGTCAGCAATCGCCACGGCGTCCGTACCGGTCCATGCGCCCGCAGCGTGCGCGGCGGTAAACAGGTAGACTTTATTGCTATAGACGCAAATGTCGCCGGCGGAATAGGCCTCGCTCGCGGAGAACGCGGCTGCGTTTTCCATGTTCTCGTCACCGTTGAGGTGCAGGTCCTCCATATCGATACCGAGCTGGGTAGTCATGAGATTCGTAATAGTGGCTTCAAGGCCTTCGCCCTCGATGTTCTCGCGCAGGGTCTCCTCAGAGATTTCCCACGGCAGGCGCACGGCTTTGGTCGCGTAGGTCACCTGAGAGAAATTCGGCTTCGCGCGGTAGCCGGTCACCTGACCGGTCGCTGGGTCCACAACGGGGACGGACCCGTCACTCTGTGCGTCGACGTTCTCGGTCTTTTTGCGAACGATACGGGAAGCGATACCGATTTTATCGATTTCGCCGGTCTTGGAGCGGCGCATTTCATGGCGAACCAGCGCGCCGAGAGGGGTGGCCTCAAAGGTCTGTCTGATGAACGTGCGGGACTGCTCGGCGTTAAGCAGGCCATAGGTAACGTCGCCGGTGGTAATGCCGGCCGCTTTGATAATCTGCTCGTTAGTAGGCATAATTTTTGTCCTCCTTCTAAAATTAAAGAATACCGGCGAGATAGTGCCGGTTTTCGGTCTTCTCGACGGGCTGCTCGCCGTTGAGATTGCTGGACAGGCCGCGCGCCTTCAGCACGGGCTCGACGGCCTTCTGGACGGTCTCGGTCACCATCTTCTGGACGGCCTCGGCGGTCAGGGGCTCCTCCTTAGGCTCGTCCTTGGGCTCAAGCGCCTTCTGGACGGCCTCGGCCACCATCTTCTGCACCGCTTCCGCGGTCAGCTCAGGCTCGGCGGCGGGGGTCTCCGCGGCCTTAGCCACGTTTGCACCCTCAAGGGCCTTCTGAACGGCCTCGTCTACGAGGGTCTGGACTTCTGCTTTGGTCACTTCTGTTTCCTCCTTCTCCTCGGCAAACTCTGCAAGCAGGGCTCCGAGGTTGTCATAGATAGATTGCAGGGTATCGCGGTTTTTGCCGCTGATTTTCTTGCCGGCTTTTTCAACCGGCGCGTTTGTCGCGAGAGCTTTCATCACGTTCGGCGCGGCAAGTACCGCCGTAATGATTTCGGAAAACTCGGCCAGCGCCTCGCGGATAACGGTCTCGTCTGTTTCAAATTTACCGTTATCGCTGCCCCAATCGTACTTGAGGAGCGTGTTTTGCAGCGCGTAAAACGCGTTCCAAAAGCTATCCCGCTTGGCGTTCTGCTCAAAGCGTTCCTTGACCTCTCCCTTCTCCACGACGTCAAAACCAAAAATCTCGGCGAGCTTCTTAAACAAGCCGCGCTTCTCGACGGTCTCGGAGAGGTCGACGTCGGTCTCGCTGTACTTTCCGATTCCGCCCATAGAAAATCCCGTAACCTCGCCTTTCTGGACTTTGTCCCAAATATCAGAATTTTCGACCTCGACGGTCATAAGCCACGTGCCCTTGACGACGGGCTGGCCCTCGACGTCCATGTCGCTTGGCGCGACGTAGGTCTCGACGACCGTCACGCCGTCTGCCTGCTCAAAGCTATGCTGCAGGTCTACCTTATCGCCGTTCTTGGCAAACCAGTAAGCGGCCTTCCTGATTTCAGGCTCGGTCATAAAATTGCCGTGAGCGTCTTCGGTGAGAGGCTCGTAAACGATTCCCGTCACGTAGTGAGTCTCGGCGTCGACCTTCAGGACTTTCCCCAACGTGGAAAACTGCGCTTGGCCGTCTTCAGCTTTCGTGATTAAAAACTGGCGCTTGTTCGCAGCCTTATCGACAAGGCTGACAAACTGAATTTTAGCGTCGCTGATTTCGATTGCCTTTTCAACCTTCATTCGCGTACCTCCTTTCATCCGTTTTTGAATATCCGACCGGTCTTTACTTCTCTTAGCCATATCTGGCCGGGGAACTCAAAACCGCTTTCCTCCGCCATACGCTTGAATTGCCTGCAAAGGTGCTCATAGTCCTCTTGAGCCTGCATTCTTTCAAGCCGGCGCGCTCGCCGGTCGTCTCGCGCGATATTCGCAAGTGCTTCTCCCGCGCTGGGGTCGGGATAGCCCTCGCTGTTTTTATGATATAAGGTCACATTGAGATTCCCCCTTTCAAACGCCAAAAACGCCCCGACTATTGCCGGAGCGCTCGCTTTGCGTATTCATATATTGCCACGGTCTCCATAAAGGTGCCCCAGACGTCCCATATCGCGTTTTAAGGCCTTGGCCCTTAGATTTATACTCTGGGAGGCTTAAACGCGATACAGGAGGCCTGAGGACAGAATAAGGAGTTGCCTTACGGCCTAAATCATTCCTCGATACCCGCCTTAGCTTTATTTCGGGCGTCGAGCTCCTTTTCCCATTCGCCGTCATCCTCGTCTATTGCCGCCTGCTGCAAGCGTTTCCGCTCCTCCAGCGGCAGGCCGAGAACATCGGCGTTGACGATACCGCGGTGAATGCAATGGCAATTCACGCTTTCGCCGGGCGGGAGATTCGAGTCTCTGGGGTACATGGGGTAGTAGGTCACGCCATCCGCGCCTTCTAAGACAAAAGGCTCGTCTTTCGGCACGATTACGCCGTTCATGGCCTCGTGATTTTCGCGCGGCGTGTTCCTGTACGCGCCCGTGTGTACCCATTCCTTCTTTTCGACGGCGGGATTTTGGATAAGCGCCTCCTGCTGGGCGACGGAATGGGCCCGCAGGGTCTCGGTGAGAGCCGCGGCCCTTGCCCGGTACCGCTCTGAGCGAATACCTCCGTCAATGAGTGCCTGCGTAAATTCCGCGATACCCTTGCCGTCTTTCAGGGTATCAGTCAAAAGCTGCTCGATTTCCTTATGCGTTTCGAGCTTCATAAGGCGCCCGAGCGTTTCGCCCCATTCGGACGCCCACGCGGTCGTGCGGGCGGTTATCGTCTTGACGGTAAGCTGTGGGTCGATTTTCTTGACGTACCCCGCCGCCAAGCTCGGAATATTTTTCTTGAAGTCGTCGACAAAGAGCTTCGCGAGCTGTTCGTCCGCGTTATCGCCCTCGATTACCTCAGGCCACTCTTTCGCGAACGCTTCGAGGTCGACGACCTTCTTCGCTTTAGCCCTGAAATACTTCGTTTCGCGTTCCAGCGCTTCGGCCAGCTCGTCCTCGAGTGCCGCCGCGTCCTTGACCGTTTTCTTCGGTTTGACAAAACCGGCGTCGTCAAGGGTCTCGCTTAAATCGTCGTCCGCTTTGGCGAGATAGGCGTCGATAGCTTTTATCAATGCTCCGCACCGCTGACACATGGGCCGCCACCTCCTTTCGGGCAAAATAAAACGCCTTGCCGGTGTCGGCAAGACGTGTTGTAAGTATTCTCTTTTCCGGTCCCTACTTAACGGCAAGGGCTTTCCGTGCTGTGGTCGCTTGTGTCTCGCTCAACTTTCGGCATGAGCGCTCCGCTTTTAGTTACAAGCCCGGGATAATTTCCTTTAGCGTCTTCAAAAAATCTTTAGCCTTTTCCATGGCCGAATTACTTTGCAGGTATTCAATGCCGCTCGGCGTTATCGTGATATTGTCCATCTTGACCGAGGGCATACCGCCGAGCAATCGGCCGATATAGACGCCGGAAATATACTCTTGTGCTTGAAGGTTTTCGATGATATAAAGCCAATATTTCGGCTCAATACCGAATCGCTCAGGTGATAGCTCGCTCTTGTCTGGCGTAGCGCCGCTTTTTAGGCACGCGTACAAGTAAGCGAGAATTCGATAAGCGATAACATGGTAATCATTCTTAGCCATATACGCGCCCTCCACTTTTATAGTGCCTCAACAATCAGAACGCCGTCGCGCTCAAAGGCGAGGGCTTCCTGCTTCATAAGGTTGTTGCGCTCCTTGAAACACTTTCGGAACGCGTTGACCGCCGCATTTGCGCCGCGTAGGCTGGAGAACACGGTCAAAAGAATCTCGTCGTACTCGCGGCCTTTGTAATAACCCTTAGCCGATACGGTATAAAGACTTGTAAGGCCGATTTCCGCAAAGGCTTCAAGCAGGATTTGCTTAAAGGCGTTGTAATTTACCGGGATTAGACCGTTATTCCATGTGGCGCAAGGAATATGAAACACGAGCTTTGTCTTATATTCCATATCGCCGTACCTCGCTTAGCCGCAGCCGAATCCAATACCTAAAGCCGTTTTGCAAGCAGGGTCCCGAGCGTCATAGACTCTTTCAATATAATTTCGCTGCTCGTCAATAAGCGTGTCTGCCTCTTTGGCCGAATAGTGATAATCGCCAAGTATAAGGCACTCGCGTACGTCTTTGATATAATCGTCAATACTGCTGTAATTCTTAAAGCTCCAGCAGCTTTCGTAAAGCTCTTTTTCCTTATTTGTCATAACACCGTTCTCCTTTTATAAACTACCGTCCCGTGCTGCTTGCGCCGCCATATAATCGCTTGCGGCGGGCATTGAGGCCTTAAAATCCTCAGCCGAACCGGTTGACATGCCGCCCGTATATTTGTAGAAGATAATATCTTCTCGTGGTACCGCCAATGCGCTATTCGGTATCTTACTTAACTCAGCCGTTGTAATATCAGACTTTAGGCCGTTAGCTTTTAGCCAGCTTTGATTTATCCAACCTTCATCCGCGCCGTTGTCGTCCCATTTACACCAGCTAACAGGCTCAAAACCGTGGCTTGCATAAAAACCGTGATTGCCTTCATAGCTGTCGAGCTTAGTACCTCCGGCATCAACTGCCATTTGCAAGAGCTCAGGACCGCTTACGCTTTTATCGCCAACCATCTTGCAAACACTTACAATATCGCCGTCTTTCGTCACGGCCGCAACGCTGCCGCCAGACGTGATATGACAAACAGCGCCGGGGTGTTCTTTCGCAAATTCCTCCGCAGACATTGCTGTGACTCTCCAACCGTCTTTTAACGGACGAGAATCCTTAGCCGCTTGAACTGCCGAGGTAAAGGTCTTTACGTCGGCCCCGCCGAAGTTACCGACAGCGGGGCCCGCGGCTTCCCCCGACGATTCACCCTCGCCGGATTCCGCACTTGAGCCTCCGCCTCCGCCACTCGTAAAACAGCCGTTTTCGTCGCGGGGGTGGTCGTCCTCGTTCCAGCCTTCTTTCAGTATATCATTTTTACCGTTAAAAGTAAACGACCTTGACGCCGAATCTTCTCCGGCCGTAAGAAGTTTACGGATTTCCTTCAAAACAACCGTAATTTCATCGTCCCTGTGCTCGACCGATTTCTCTATCTGCTGGGTAAGCTGCTGGTCGAGCCCTCCGACGCTGTACGTCGGCTGAGTCGCCTTCGTAAAAGCGAGCGGAATGTCACCCCAATCGCCCTCGAAGTTTTCAGAGATTTCCCCAAGCGCTTAGATCGGAAGAGCGTCGTGTAGGGAAAGAGTGTAGATCTCGG
>ERZ842401.1771-NODE-1771-length-29985-cov-3.922085_pt1 | contig 29985 bp, 15 predicted proteins | sample MGYA00521270_ERZ842401 | MGnify/ENA primary metagenome ERZ842401 (study PRJEB31892, sample SAMEA3878208) | bioreactor metagenome | biome: Moose rumen | place: Sweden | collected 2011-10 | study: EMG produced TPA metagenomics assembly of the PRJEB12797 data set... | reverse complement strand
AGACGAAGTAGCCGATGAGACCGACGGCAAGCCCGCCGGCCATCACCTTGGCGGAACCGGGCATCCGCAGATTGGCGAACGCTTCCTCCGTTCCGCGGAAGAAGCTGATGTAGAAGCGCGAACCGAAAGTGATGACAAGGGCAAGGCCAAAATAGGGCAAAAGCCTCAGGGCGTTTTCATAGGAGCAGTCCGGCATTGAAAAGAGCGGCTGCCAGCCGAAGAAATAGGCGTAGATCGTATAGGAGATCGATGCCGCGACGAAACAGGGGAGAACAGTCTCGTACTCGACGTCGCTCGACGAGTAGAAGATCTCGCACCCGAAGATCGCACCGGCGAGAGGTGCCTGGAAAAGCGCCGCGATGCCGGCGGCGAGACCTGCCGCCATCAGGATGCGGCGCGCGCGCACGGTGAGATTGAGCGACCTCGCGATCATGCTGCCGCAGGCCGCGCCGATAAGCGTCACGGGGCCTTCGTAGCCGGCCGACCCGCCGGAACCGACGGTCAGGACCGAGGCGACCGACTTGATCGGGATCACGGTCGAAGTGATGTAACCGCCATGCTGGTGGTATGCCTTGATGGCGCTGTCGGTGCCGCGTGCGTGCTCGAGTTTGGCAAACCTCTTGATAAGGGCATACCCTGCGAGCGCTCCGAGCGCCGGAAGGAAGATCATGATCCAGCGGCGACCTGAGAGCCACGAACCACCCATGAGCAGCGACTCGCCGAAGTCGATCATGTACCGGAAAGCGACAACGACGAACCCGGTGACAAGCCCGACGAGCATCGACTCGCCGAAATACTGCCCGGTGCGAAACGAGAGCCCCTTCCCCGCAAGGAGGAATTTCCAGCTCGTTATCGAAAGTCGCCTGAACATGGCGACATCAATCGAGGACGTCGGTCACCATTCCCCGGGCGACTTTCGCGGCCGTCTTCTCGTCCGTAAGCGCCGAGAGGACTACGAGGGCGAACAGCATAGACGCGCCGGGGGCTTGGCCTGTGATAACGTTGCCGTCGGCCACGACCGGAACTCCCGCGCAGGGACGGTCAAGATCGAGCGAGCACGTGGGATAGCACGTGACATGCTGGCCTTCCTCAAGGACTCCGACCTCCACGAGAACGAGCGGTGCGGCGCAGATCGCGCACAGGAGCCGCCCTTCCTCCTTCTGGCGGCGAAGCCGTTCCGCAAGGGCGGTCGACGCCTTGAGGTTGTCGGTCCCCTCGCCACCGCCGGGGAGGATTATCGCGTCGAAATCGTCCTTCTCCGCTTCAGAGAAAGGTGCGTCCGCGAGCATGGTGACACCGTGGGCGCTGCGCACCTCGGGGCCGCCCGCGAGAGCTGCGGTAACGACCTCGACGCCGCCGCGACGGAGGACGTCTATCGCCGTGACGGCCTCGACGTCCTCGAAGCCGTCCGCGAGCACAACAAGCGCCTTAGCCGACATTCTTGGCCTCGTTGCACTTGAGCCGACGTCCGAGAATCTCCTTGTCGGAGAGCGCCTTTACCGCTGCATCGACTTCCTCGCGGTTGGGCATGTGCACGAACCCGAAACCCTTGGACCTGCCGGTGTAGCGGTTGGTGATGATCCTGGCGTACGTGACCTTGCCGTAGGCCTCGAACTCCTTGCGGAGCTGCTCCTCGGTGAGGTCGTAGCTGAGGTTGCCGACGTAGATCTCGATCGATCCGTCCGCAGGCGCGGGATGGGTCTTTTCGAACTTCGGTTCTCCACGGTCCTGGCGCCTCTGGCCCTGCTTCTTGCCAAACTTGCAGGCATCGCCCTTGCGGCATGGCCCGAAGATGCGGCAAAGCGCGCACGCGACGAGAATGCCCGCCACGAAAGCGGCGATTGCAAGAGTCCAGGCCGGACACGGACTCGTCTTAAACAGCTCAAGAGCTCCACTGATACAGTTCATTGTTTTATCCTTCCTTGTTTTCTGTGCTTATGCGTTCCTGTAGTCTCCGAGCGACTTCATACGGCTCGGATGTCGTAGTTTCCTGAGCGCCTTCGCCTCGATCTGGCGGATTCGCTCTCTCGTGACGTTGAACAGCCGGCCGACCTCCTCGAGCGTGCGGCTGTAGCCGTCGGTCAGGCCGAACCTGAAGTCGACGACCTGCCGCTCGCGGTCGGTGAGCGTATTCAGTATGTCCCTCAGCCGCTCCTTGAGAAGGTGCCCTTCCGTAACTTCGAAGGGGTTCTCGCTGGAGAGGTCGGGGATGAAGTCGCCGTAGTGCGCGTCGTCGTTGTCGCCGACTTTCGACTGCAGCGAAATCGGCTGCTGCGACATCCTCTTGACCGCCCTGACCTGCTCGACCGGGAGGCCCATCTCCTTTGAAAGCTCCGCCTCAGTCGGCTCGCGGCCGAGTTTCTGGATGAGCTTCTTCTGGATGCGCATCAGCTTGTTGATCGTCTCGATCATGTGCACGGGGATGCGGATCGTCCTCGCCTGGTCGGCGATCGCGCGCGTCGCCGCCTGGCGAATCCACCATGTCGCATACGTCGAGAACTTGTAGCCCCGCTTGTACTCGAACTTCTCGACCGCCTTCATGAGGCCGGTGTTGCCCTCCTGGATGAGGTCGAGGAACGAGAGCCCGCGGTTCATGTACTTCTTCACGATCGAGATGACGAGGCGAAGGTTCGCCTCGACCATCTTCGTGCGCGCGACCTGCCCCGCCTTGAGGACGCGCCTCAATTCGGAGAACGTCGTCATGAACTCCTCCGCGGGCATGCCGAACTTGGCCTCGAGACGGGCCATCTTCTCGCGAATCTGCGCGAGGTCGTTGTCGCGCTTCTTGGACGGCCGGGCCTGCATGAGGGCCGACTGCTTCGCGACGAGAGCGCGGTACGGCAGGTAGATGCGCTCGTCGGCATCGGCGCAAAGCGTCTCAAGGACCTTCTGCTTGAAGCTCAGGTCTATGAAACACTGCTTGAGCGCGGCGCGCGCGTTCGCAAGCTTCTTCTCGGCGCCGCGCACCTCGGCGGCGGACGGGCGTTTCTTCGCGATCGTGGAAAGGTACTTCGAACTCGCCTCGGCGAGACGCGCCTCCACGTCCTTGATCTGCTTGCGGAAACCCGGTATGAGCGCTATGTAGGCATCGCGGTTCTCGTCGAACTTGTCGGTGACGATCCTGTCGAAGCGCTCGTACTGGCCCTCGAGCTTGTCAAGCTGCTCGGCGTACATCTTCGGGGCGAAGAGGAACCTATTGAACATGTTCTTCGTCTTCGCCTCGGCGTCCTCGATGGTCTGGCAGATCGTGACTTCCTCGTCGCGGGAAAGGAGCTGCACCTGGCCCATCTGGTGGAGGTACATGCGGATCGGATCCTCGATCATCTCCGCGGCGCGCGCCTTCGGATCGGCCGCCTTCTGGCTCTTCGCCTCCAGCCACTTCTTGACGTCCTCCTCGCGCAGGACCTGGACGCCCAGCGCCTCGAGGATCTTGAGATAGCGGTCGGACTGAATCGCGTCGACGATGTTCGACGGGAGTATCTGGTTCAGCTCCTCGTAGGTGATGTAGCCACCGTTCGCCTCGCTGCGGCGCTTCACGTCGAGGATGACGTCGTTCAGCTCCGTCTCGCGGAGGATGGACATCCCCTCCATCGACGGGAGAATCGTCTCCGCCGCCTCGGTGTCGTCTGCGCCGAAACTCGGCAGCGGCTGCTGCGGGATGACGGATTCGGTGTCCTCGACCTCTCCCGGCCTCGCCTCCTCCTCGCGCTCCTGGTTCTCCTCGCGCTCGACTTCTGCAGCCAGGAGATCGGCGTCCAGCGTCCCGTCGTCAATCTCGGCAGGGGGTAGGTCGTCGCCAATAGTCTCCAATGAGTCGACACGTTTGCGGGACTGCCGCGGAGAGACGACCTTCGCCTTTTGGCCGCGTTTTTTCCCGGCGACCGCCTTCGACCCCGCCTTTTTCGCGGGAGTCTTTTTCGAAACAGACTTCTTTTTGCCCTTCGCGGGCTTCTTCGACAGCTTCTTTGTCAGCTTTTTCGCGGCCTTCTTCAATGCCTTCTTCACTTTCGCCATGGTTGCTCCAGTATACAATCCACCCAACTGCACTTTGTCAAGTGGTTTGAATAGTATACCACAATTTTTCGTCCGCGTGTGGGGGAAAATGAGAATTTTTAACGCAGAGACGCAGAGGCGCAGAGTTGCGCTCCTGGCTACTGCTCCCACGGCTTGCGCTCGGGCGGGTCGAGATAGACCTTGTCGCTCGGGCGGAAGGACGTATCGGCCTGCGGCACGATCTTGGCAAGCTCCGAAAGAAAGCCGACTGAAACGGCAACGCGGGCAGTCGGGCCGAGATCAACTTCGACCTGCGTGCCGTCTGGATTGACGATTTCAAGAAAGACAGGAAGACGCCCAGGGCTCTTTACCACGGCCTCCCTGATGCGCACCGCCTTGTCGGCAAGACCCGGATCGTCGTACTTTAGCCGAATCCTGAGCCCCGTCGAAAGCTCCGCAAGGGCGTCGGAAAGCGGCCGCGCCTCGCGGACGGTGAAGTTCAGGTCGCCGACTTCGGGATGCCTCTTGTCGAACTTGTCTTCCTTCCCGTAGTTGACGCGGTAGGCGACTTCGCCGGAAAGCATGACAAGCTGGTCTACGCACGACTCAACAGCCGAATGCTTCTCCCACGCCTTCGCAAAGCAGAACGCGTCGAGAAAGCCCCCCGAGCCGTCGTCAATCTGGAGAATCGCCCACTTCTGCCCAGGCGTTCCGTCGGGGCGCGGCTTGCCGAGCTTGACGGTACACGTCGCAAGGATTCCCACGACGCGCACGTCGAGATGCTTCAGCGCCCGCTCCTCCTTCAGATGCGGATTCGACTTCTTCTTCCACTTGTCTACTGGCTGCGCCTTCAAGAGCTCGTCTACCGACTCGGGATCGGCAAGCTGTGCCGTCTTGAAGGTGGCGACCTCGGATATGACGCGGCGGCACGACTGGAGCGGATGGCCGGAAACGTAGACGCCGAGCAGGTCACGCTCGTTTTTGAGGTCCTCCGCAGGCGAAAACGGCGGCGAGTCCACGAGTTCGGCGTCCGACACCTTTTCCTCGCCGCCCTCGGCCATCATGTCGAAGAAGTTTGCCTGGGCGCTTGCCTGCTCCTTCGCCTTCTGCTGGCACTTCTTGATCGCAAACTCTATGTTGTTGAAGAGCTTCGCACGGTTCGGCTCGAGCGTCGAGAACGCACCGGTCTTCGCAAGGTTTTCAAGGACGCGCTTGTTGCACACGCCTGTTCCTGCATGGCGCATGCAGAAGTCGAGGAAGCCGGTATAAGGGCCGTTTTTCTCGCGCTCTTCGACAATCGCGTCGCCAGAGGCGCCAACGCCCTTGATGCCCGCGAGCCCGTAGCGGATTCCATGCGCATCAGGAGTCGGCACGAAGCGCGCGCCAGACTCGTTGACGTCGGGGAGCCGAAGCTCGAGATCCATTTCCTGCGCCTCGGCGACGAAGCCGGGGAGCTTCGCGAAGTTCCCGATTTCAGAGGAAATCTGTGCGCACATGAACTCGGCGGGGTAGTGTGCCTTCAAGTAGCCCGTCTGGTAGGCGACCCATGCGTAGCAGACGGCATGCGACTTGTTGAACGCGTACGACGCGAACGCGCGCCAGTCGTCCCAAATCTTGTCGATGAGAGTCCGCGCCTCGGTCTCGTCCGCCCACTTGCCGATGCGGAACTCCGGGTTCGCGAGACAGCCCTCGACGAACTTGACCTTCAGCTCCTCCATCACTGCGAGCTGTTTCTTGCCCATCGCCTTGCGGAGCTTGTCGGACATGCCGCGCGTGAAGCCGCCGAGCAGTCGGGAGAGAAGCATCACCTGTTCCTGGTAGACGCAGACGCCGTACGTGTCCTTCAGGTACTTCTCCATCAGCGGATGGTCGTAGACGATCTCCTCCTCGCCCTTCTTGCGGCGGACGAAAGTCGGGATGTACTCCATCGGTCCCGGACGGTAGAGCGCGTTCATTGCGACGAGGTCGGTAAGCCGCTCCGGCTGAAGCGCCATCAGCCACTTCTTCATGCCGTCCGATTCGAACTGGAAAAGCCCCGTCGTCTCGCCACGCCCGAAGAGCTCGTAGGTCTCCACGTCGTCGTCGGGAATCTTGTCTGGGTCGAGAAGCCCGTCTGGACCTCGCAACGACTCTGGGACGCGTGGGTTGTTCGGCCCAAGGATCGCGACGCACTCCTTCTCGACGGTGAGCGTCTTGAGCCCGAGGAAGTCCATCTTGAGAAGACCGACCGGCTCGACGAAATGTCCGTCATACTGCGTCGTAAGAAGCGACTCGCCCTCGGTCGGCATCACTGGCAGCGTCTCGGTCAGCGGATCGCGCGAGATGATGACGCCGCATGCATGGACGCCCGGCTGGCGCATGCCGCCCTCAAGCCGCCTTGCGCGCTCCATGAGGAGATGCACCGTCTCGTCGTCCGAGTTGAAGGCATCTACGAGCCCCTGCGAGTAGTCGCCGTTCGGGTTGCCGTTCTTGTCCTTCGTGCTCGTCGCCTTCTTGAAGGTGATCTTCGGCGTCTCGGGAACGAGCCCCGCGAGCTTGTTGGTGTCGGCGAGCGGATAGTCCATCACGCGGCCGACGTCCTTGATGACGCTCTTCGCAGCCATCTGCCCGAAAGTCACGATGTGCGCCACGTGGTCCGCGCCGTACTTCTTCGTAACGAACTCGAGCACCTTGCCGCGCCCCGCGTCGTCGAAGTCCACGTCGATATCGGGCATCGAGATTCGGTCGGGGTTCAGGAACCTCTCGAACAGCAAGTCGTACTTTATCGGGTCGACGTTCGTGATGCCAAGCGCGTAGGCAACGGCCGCGCCCGCAGCGGAGCCGCGCCCTGGGCCCACCCACACGCCCATCTTTCGCGCGTTCGCGATGTAGTCGTTCACGATGAGGAAGTAGCCGGGGAAGCCCATCGTCTTTATGACGCCAAGCTCGAAATCGACGCGATCCTCGATCTCCTTGGAAATCCCGTGCGTTCCCAGTTCCCCGTTACCCGTTCCCCATCTCTTCCTAGCTCCGTCCCATACCAATGACGCAAGATAGTCCGCCTCGAACTTGATCCTGAGGACTTTTTCGTACCCGCCAAGACGCTCGAAGTTCTTCGGCTTGTCCTCGGTGTTGAACTCGGCCTTAAGCGCCTCCTCGTCGAACTTCTTCGCGTATTCCTCTTCGCTGCCGAACTCGGCGGGAATCGGGAACTTTGGCATGATCGGGTCGGAGTTGAGCTCGTATTCCTCGATTAGCCCCGCGACTTCCTGAGTCGCGTCGACGACCTCGGGATGGTCGTGGAAGAGCTCGCGCATCTCCTCCTCGGTCTTGAAGTACTCCTGACCCGTGTAGATCATGCGGTTCGGGTCGGAAAGCTTGGTGCCCGTCGAAAGCGCGAGCAAAACGTCGTGCGAGTCGTCGTCCTCCTTCTCGAGAAAGTGGACGTCGTTCGTCGCGATTACGCGGATGCCGAGCTTCTTTCCGAGAGCGATGACGGCGTTCGCGACGTCGCGCTGGCGGGCGTAGAGCTCGTGGAACTCGTCGACGGCCGCAGCGGGAATCTGCTTCCCGTCGCCCTCGCCCTTCCCGGACGGATGCAGCATAACCTCGAGCGAATAGTCGTCGCCAAAGAGTTTCTTGTACCAAAGCGCGATTTCCTCGGCCTTCTTCGGATTGTTGCCGCCCTTTAGCGACGTGTCGAGGTAGTAGGCGATCTCTCCCGCGATGCAGGCTGACGAGCAGTGAAGCCCCTCGTGGTACTTCTCGAGAAGCTCGTGGTCGATTCGCGGGTTGTAGTAGTAGCCGTTGATGTGCGCCTCGGAGACGAGCCGCACGAGATTGTGGTAGCCGACAAGGTTCTTCGCATGGAGGCACAGGTGGAAGCGCTTCTCCTTCAGCTCCTTGTGCTGGCGAAAGAACTCATGGCGCTCGCGGTGGTCGTGGTCGACGATATACGCATCGACGCCGAGAATCGGCTTTATGCCCTGCTTCCTCGCCTCGTCGTAGAACGCCTTGGCCGCGAACATGTTGCCGTGATCCGTGACGGCGAGGGAAGTCATCCCAAGCAACTTCGCCTTGGCGACGAGCGGCACGATGCCGCACTGCCCGTCGAGCAGCGAATAAGTGGTGTGAAGGTGGAGATGCGTGAAGCCGCCCATAGGAGATATTATACCATAATGCGCTAATACAGCTTCTTGCCGTAGACGAGCAGCTTGTTCAGGTGGTAGACTTCGTCCTTCGCGTCGGGAACGCGGCGGATGCGGACATAGCGCGCACGGTGCGCAGACGACCTCAGGTCGATGCGGTACGTATCGCGCACCTGGTCGTCGCGATAGACGGTCGTCCATTCCGTTCCATCCTCCGAAACCTGGAGCTCGAGCGGTGCCTGGCGGTGCCTATTCTGCCAGCCGGCTTTGTTTTCGGCGACGACGCCGCAAACCTGCACGGGGCCCGGCAGCATCACCACGGCCCAGGGCGCCTTCTCCTTCGCGGTGTGGAATCCGTTCTGCCCGCACGGCGTCGCGTCGATGCACCTCGCATAGTTCTTCGGGATGTCCCAACCGCTCGTCGAGGAGGTCTTGAGAAGCCCCTCGGAAGAGACGAGGGGAGCGCCAAAGTCGATAGCGGGGTACGGCTTGCCGTCTCCCTTGTACGGCTCAAGCTTGTCCTGCAACAGCGCCATCTGACGAAACGCCTCGAGGTTGTCGGACTTCGACGCTCCGAGCATCAGCGGGTTGAAGTCGAGCGCGGCGGCACTGCCGTCCTTCGACTTCTCCGCGACGACCTCGCCAAGCGTCTTGACGTAGAGCGCCGAAAGCTCCTTGTTGCCCATCATGACGTCGCCGCCCCAACCGAGCACTTGCGTGAAGTAGTTCTTCGTTCCATACTGCGCGAGAAGCATCGCCTTCAAGACGGGCGCGACGAGGGAGCCGTCCGAGCCAAGAGGTTTCGCCCACTCTTCGAGCGTCTTCTTGAAGTCGGCTTCCTCCTGTATCTCCTCGTCGCTTTGCCGGAGGAACGGCGCGAAGGCGACAAGATCGGCGACAAGCGCCTCGCGCCCCTTCTCGTTGGCAAGCCGTGCGAAGTACGGGGTGAGGAAATCCCAGAGCGGCTGGCGGCCCGTTTTCATGCCGCGCGTGCAACCGCGCACCCACGTGCGCATCGTGTCAAGGGAGGCGCCAGTGCGGCCGACCCAGTCGCCGTATGCTTTCCACGCGCCGTAGTGCGCCGGCCACGAGCGGCAGGCCTGCTGGAAGTACGCCTCAACGTCTGATGGCTTGAGCCCGCGCTCCTCGGCTACAATCGCGAGCTCCAAGAGCCGGTTTGCGGCGTGACGCTTCTCGCGGTCGCCGCGAAAGGTCTTTTCGATGGCGACGGAATACTGCCAGGGGTGCTTGTTCCAGAAGCAAAGGTGCATCTGCGAATGTCCCGTAACACTGTAGTCGACCTCCCAGCGCCCGCTCGGGAGTCGTCGCGTATAGGCGCAGTGGGCGGGCTGTCCAGCCGTCGTCGAAGGAAGCCCGTGGGCGTTTGATACGGCGCTACCGAACTTCGAGAGTTCGCCGCACACGCCGCCGACGATCTGCGAATATTTCCTCTTCGGCCACTCTCCGGCCGTCGACCAGGGCTTGTAGTATAGAGGCCCCTGCACGGAGTCGCCGAAGCAGTTGAAGGTGCGGTAGGCAATCATCCAGCACGCGCCGCCGTATTCCCGGCTCGGCAGGTTCACGAACTTGTCAAGATGGCGCTGCTGCGCCGCCATGTTGTCGACGCTCGCCGTGCCGTGGCCCTGATGCAGGGCAAAGCGCCATATCCAGACTGGCTGCGAATAGGCGCTCTTGTGAAGACGCCCCGCCTTCGCCGTCGCGCGGTAGGCATCGAGGACATCGGCGAGCCACGCTTCGTCCTTGTCGGGATAGTTGAGCGCAAGCGCCGTCATGAAGCGGCGACCTTCGTTGTTCACGAACGCGCCGTCCACAAATGGAACCCACTTGCCGTTGTCCTGGAAGACAAGCGACTCAAGCGCAAGCGCGGCAGCCGCACCATCTCCAGGACCGTCGCCTGCACGGGCCCAGCCATCAGAGCTGTTCGCCGGGATCGTGCCGCTCCATGCGAAGTCCTCGAGCCATGTGCGATCGTTCATAAACGCCTTGAGGAACTGTGCAGAGCCCGGGCGCGCTGCAAGCGCCTCCCAGCCCTTCTGCCCTATAAGCCGCAGCACGGCATGCCTTGCGACGGCCAGCTTCTGCTGCTCGTTAAGAACCGCTTTCGGCTTGATGTTGTCGATTGCGTTCTTCGCCCGACCAAGGGCAAACTCAGGGCTCACGCCGCCTGGCCCCGTCGTAGGCCGCGGCCTAACTGCCGCGCGCGGGAGCCCCTGCGACTCGAACTTCTCGCCGTCCATCATGAGACGCCCCATCGCGTACTGCCCCCAAAAGGTGTTGCGTCCGAGCTCAAGCGCCGCCTTTAGCGCGGCCTTGCCCTGCGGATTCAGCGGCTTGTTCGTTCCATCCGTCGTCGCGGCATATTCCATGACCTTGACGAGCTGGCGCTGACTTGCGGAGAAATGCGCCTGCGGAACGCGCTTGATGGCGTCGAAAAACGCAGTCGACCCGTCCTTCTTCTCGTTCGTCACCTTCTCGACCATCGTGACGCCCTTGTAGTCGTCGATCTCGAAATGCTTCAGCCAGCCGAGCGAATCGTCCTTGTCATGCGCGGAAAGCGCCTTCCATTCGTCGCTCCAGGCGCACTTGCCCTTGAAAAGCTCGTTCCTATGGAATGTTCCCATCATGGGAACGAGCAAATCGAACGCAGCGCCGTAGAGATCGGCCGCCTTTTCACCCTTCTGCGACGCCGCCTTCTTGAAAAGCGTCTCCGCCTGGATTCTCCTCGCAGACAGTTTCGCAACGAGCTCCGCAAGCTTCACGGCCGTGATGCCGCCCGGCACGTTCTCAATCTGCGCAAAGACCTTGGGTCGAGTCCCCGGCCCATAACACGTGATCGCAGGGAAGCGCTTCGTCCTTATCAGGATGTCCGACAGGAGCGCATTCGATTCCTTGACCGTCTCCGTGGGCTCTTCCATCTCGTCGTACACGGCAAGAAGATACTTCGAGCCGACCGCATGCCGGAACTCGGAACTCTCGAAGACCTTGCGAACCTGCTCGCCGCTGACGCACCAGTCGCTGCCAGTCTGAAGGACGAGGACACCCTTTCCTGCGCGAGCGGCCTGAACATCGATCTTGACGTTCTCGGCGAACGCCGGAACGGCGATCGCAAGAAACAAGGCGATGACAAATCTCTTGAAAAATCCCACGATGCAATTATACCAAAAATATGCGCCGAAGGCGAAGGCCCTCGGCGCATATTGCGCGGCATTTCCGCCGCGATTGCACATACGACGCAAACGTCTTATTCAATCACGGGCTGGAAGAACTTTGCATCACCCTTGTCGAGCGTAATCGTAGTGGTGTTGCCTTCGCTGAAGTCATCATCGGCGACAGCAGCCTTGTCGATCGTCTCGAACGTCTTGCCGAGCTCGTCGGTACCCGTAAGCGCGACCGTACCGTTGATCTTGGTCGTCTCGTCAAGCGCACCAGTGCGCGTCAGCGAGACGGTCAGCGTCACGTCGTCGTCGCCGACCTCGATGGACTCGACCTTGAACTCGTAGCTGAAGTCGGCCGTGACGTTGAGGTTGAGGAGATACGCGTTGTTGAACGCCGTCGCCCCCATCGTCGCGATCTTCGCGGCAACAGCGGCCTTGGCGCCGCAGGCATTGAGCCATGTGGCCTGTGCCGCCGTAAGCGTTGCCGTGTCGTCACCGGCGAGCGTGACCACTTCGTCCTCAACGAATCCTTCCGGCACCGGGACGTCTTCGTAGCTTCCCTCGATGGACGTCACAGAGCCAGACCCGATGAACTCGATCTTCTGGACAGGTGCGACATTGGTCTGGCAGGCAAACAGGATGTTAGCGGCTCCGCCAACGGTCATTGCATTTGTCGTCGTGCCGCTGACGATCGACGCCGTATAGGTCTTGTTCGTCAGGTCGAGGACGAAGACAAAGTTGTAATCCACTTCCTTCGTAGCCGTGACACCAACGGTCGCGTTGGTCCACATCTTGTTCTCCCCATCAGATGTGTAGAGCTGGAACTGGTAAGTCCCATCGGTTTCGCCCGACGCAAGCCTGACGGCGGCCTTGGCGTCGCCAACGTCTTCATCTTCGTCGTTTACGTCGTCGAAGCTGAGCGTCATAGCAACCGTGACAAGCTGTCCGGCGGACGGCTTGCTGGCCGTGTACGTCGCGCCGTCCTCGATTGCGGCCTTGTGGGTCGTCTCGTCGTAGGATATCTCCTTGTTCCACGAGCCGGTGTAGCCCGGGAAGTCCGCATCCTCGTAGATCCAGCCCTTGTCGACGCGGACGCCATACGTTCCGTTGCCGTTGTCCTTCGGCTCGAAACCTTCGGCGCAGTACGTATCCGCAACCGCCGTGTTGAACGTACCGCCGGAGACGGCAATCGACGTGGCGTCGCCTTCGTCGGCGACCTGGACGATGCAATCTACATCCTCTCCGTTGGCCGTAAAGGTACCGCCGGAAACCGCAAACTCGGTCGTCGTTTCATCATAGCCGGGATAGTTCGCCGCGCTATCATAGACGATCGGCGCGCACGGCACGACAACGCGGCTGTCGCCGACCTTGCCGGTCGCCGTACCGGTCGTATTGATGACGGTCGTTCCGCTGACGCTCACCTTGCCGGCGCGCGCGAGAATACCGCAACCGCCCGTGATGTTGAACGTACCGCCCGTGACATTGACCGTCGTGTCGTTCGCGCAGTAGATGCCGCATGCGACATAACCGGCCGTGGTAATGCCGCCATTCAGCGTGCCACCCGTTACGGTGATCGTATTGCCGGTGTAGCCGCTCGAACCGTTGTCCATCAACACCGCATTGTCGATCGACGTGAGCGTGCCGCCGTTGACGGTGATGGAGCTGTTTTTGCTTCTGCCTGTCGCGACGACGGCTTCCTGCGCGGTGAACGTGCCGCCGTTGATAGTCACAGCGCAACCAACAGCATCCGTGACATTGATAAACCCGTTTGCGCCTGTGGCCGTATAGGTTCCGTCCGTGATGGTGATGGTCGCGTCACTGGCCACATTGCGGGCGACACCGTATCCGGTGATTGTACCGCCGGTAAGCGTAATGTTGCCGCTGTTCGCAATGGCGTAATTCGTGCCGCTCGGACCTGTCAGCGTATAGCCGTTCAGATTGAGCGTGAGCGACTTTCCGGCGGGAATCGCCAAAGACGCATCCAGCGTCACATCCGCAAGGAGCGTCACGGTATCGCCGCTCGTCGCCGCCTCAATCGCAGCAGCGAGGGTTGGATACGTCGTGTTGCCAATCTTGGCGAACGCAACGTTTACAGTGTAGGTGGTTATGGTCGTGTCGATGTTGATCGCGCTGCTGATTGAATACGGAGGATTCGTGAGACCAGAAGCGAGGTTGACCTCAAGCGTGTAGCTATACGCCTTGACCTTGAGGGTCTGGCCAACGCCGAGCGTCACCGCCGCTGCAGGTTGAATGAGAAGATCGACGACAGTGTCGTTTGCGATTGCATCCGCGACCGCTTCATCGAGATCGTCGTAATACTCATCGCCAATCTTGGCAACAGCCGTAATCGTCATGCTGACAACGGTATTATCACCTTCATCCTCTGTCGAAGCCGAGTACTCGCCGTCGCCCACGATTTCAGCACCCTCGCCGAAGGTCGCATTGGCCGTCACATAGCTGAACGCCTTGTAGGGAGTTCCGCGTTCCGTGCCCTGCGCAGTCGAAGAGAGCGTGAGTGTTCCATTCACCGTAAGGTTAGTGACCGTGAGAGCAACAGTACCTGCGCTGAGCGTACGAAGCGCGATGGATGCGCCATCCTGCGTCTCGACCTCAGGAAGGACACTACCCGTTCCCGTCACCGCAAACGCGCCGTTTGCGCCAATGGTGAGCTTGCCCTTGAGAGTCGGTCCCATCAGCAAAAGATATCCATCACTGGAAATCGTCACAGCCGCGCTGATTGTCCTGCCCTGACCCGCCAAAGATATCGCCTTATCGATTGTCACGGCATCCGTGATATCGGCAAGAAGCGTAATCGAATTGGCATAAGTTGTACCACCCGCAACAGCTATAGCCGCATTAAGCGAGGTGAAGTCTTCATTCTGGTTCGTACCATAGTTGTAAACCCGCGCGACGTACTGAGCCGTGGCCATATCGGCGGCAACCTCGAACGTCGTCGCACTCGCCGTATCGACGGTGTACACTGTCGTGCCGCTGATTTTGTAGCCCTCTGCGGCGGCATACGTCACCGTCACGACGGAGTCGGGCGCAACCTTATAGATATTGCCACCCTCGACCGTCGGCGAAACCGTCTCGCCGCCGACCGTCACCGTCACAACCGTATTGTCCACGACGGGAACCGTGACATCAATCGTCGACTCGGCCACATATATGCCGTCGGACTTGACTTCAAGGGCAATGCCCTCGACCGCCGCGCCGTTGTACTCGACTGCGGTATTGGTGAGAACAGGCTCCTTGGTGCAGTTGGAGAGGCTGACAAGCTTCGTGCCGCCGACAGGCTCTTCGGACGAGACAATCGTGCCAATCGTGAACTGGCCGCGCGCGCCGCCGAGCGCACCCGTGAAGTTTTCAATCTTCGTGATCGTGTAGGGGAGTGCGTTGGTGCTGCTGCTGGTGCCATTGACAATAAGGTTGCCCGTACCGGAAAGCTTGGCAAACGTCGTGGTCTGGTTATCCCAACCATTCGCGACGGTCCAGTTTGCGGAGAGCTTCAGCTCTGCCGCGAGATTCGCGGCTGCATTGCCGCCGTTCATTGTCGGATAGGCACTGAACGCCTGAGCGATTTCGATCACAGAACCAGCGTTGCCGTAGTTGACGACATCAAAGGCGTTACCGTTGTGGCCAAACTGTATCTTGCACGTGCCCGTCCACTTGCTGTTCGTGAAGAACGCAACCTGATCAGAGTTCGCAATAGCCGTCTGCGTCACCGTTCCGGACGCCTTGGCGTACGTCCATCCGGCGATCCCGGACGGAAGTGCGCCGTTAAACTTGACCGTTGCGGATGTCACAAGCGCAGAATCCTGAGCTGGCACGTCAAGCCCAAACCAAACCGCTCCGCCTGCCGACAGATTAAGCGTACCGGTAAACGCGCTCCACTTGCCCACGAGGAGCAACGGACGCACATCCTTGTCGCACTTGAGTGTTCCCGATCCCTTGAGTTCGGGCGTCGCCACATAAGCCCAATCGCCTTTGGCGTTGTACGAAAAGCCGTCATGCTGCCAGAGGCCGTATTCGAGTCCTTCCGTCGTGCTGTCTTCGAGTTCTATGGCAGGCGTTACGGTCGCAGCGTACTGCGCCTTGGCGAAATAGCCCTTGACACCCGAAAGCTTCAGCGTCGAATTCGGATTGCCGTAGGCGGTCGGCACAATTGCGTTTTTATCCGTGTCCTTGATAAGCACGGTACCGCGCCAGACATCGGCATTCTGCAGAATGGCTTTAGCCGCGTCGGACGGTTCAACGTCAAGTTCCACAGCTGTTTCCGTGCCGGTGATATTGATGACACCCGTTGCGTTTGCAACCTCTTCGTTGAACGCCGACATCTTAGCCGGCACGGCTATCGTCGTCGCGGCGGGAATCGCATACGCGGCTATCTCGCTCTGCGCGACAGGAATCGCGCTCGTAGAAGTGTAAACGGCGATCTTCTTGATGACAAGCCCGGTGAGAGGGGTCAACCCTGTCAGAACTGACTTTCCGCCGCCAATCGCAATCGTATCGCACATGGTATTGGCGTAGCGCAGATTGTTGTTCCCGCCACCGCCGAAAATCGGATCCGACGAGCCGGTGCCGGCCTCGTAGAGATGTGTCCCATTTTCGCCAGAATCGTATGTGGCGAAGAACGTCCTGTCGCCGGCTCCTGTCGTCAATGTGCCATCGTAAGTCGTGGTATTCCACTTCCCGCCCCAATTGACACCACTGGTTGTCAAGCCCTCGGCACCGGAAAGATACACGCCGGTCGCATTGGGCGTCGAGCCGGCGCCGAACAACACGACTAGCTTATCCGTCCCCTCCGACAGATTGGACACCGTGAAAGCAATTGACGTATAGCGGTATGTCTTCGGTAGAATCACGTAAGGCGCTACGGTCGCGTCGCTTGAGATTGTGACCGTCGAGCCGTTTTCGGCCACTGTGTTGCCGTTGGCGTAGAATGTCACGCCGTTTTTCTCGGTGACGTTGAAGTCGCCATCCCAGACGGCAACCGGAGTCGCCGCGTATGCGCCGAGGCCAAGGGCCGCCGCGCAGGCGAACACAGCGGCGCGAAGCCGCGATCTTGCTGATTTGAACATGTCAGTTTTCCTTTTTTGTTGTTGTTCTTAAATGGCTTTTCCGACCACCTCAACTGCGCACAAGGCGCGGATTGCCGCGCACTTGCGCCACAGTCAACAGCCGCCTCAGGCAGCGTATCCTGCGGCAACGATGCAGATATCTTACCAAAAAAATCCGTCCCCCACAAGGGGGAAAACGCAAAATGTTCTACAGAAATTTTCAACGCATTGGCCGCATGATCATCACTGCAATGTCCGCAGATACTCCGCGAAAAGGCGGTCATATACAATCCAGCCGGAATCCGACTTGTACGCGATGTCCTTGCCGGCAAGATCCTTCAGCGCGGCCCTCACCGTGGATGCGCCCCGCAGTCCGTTTGTCGACAGAAAATCGGCCGACGTAGGCTCGGGCACAACTCCATTCCTGGCAATCGCCATGACTAGTTCCTGCGAGGCATCGTTCTGCGCACAAAGAAGATCATGGTAGACAAGCGCCCGCTCCTCGTACAGCTCCTTTACCGCCCTCTCAACCTGGGCATCGTCAGAAAGTGACGAACGCGTTTCCCAGACCTTGTTCAGCACGGCCTGAAGGTACCACGTGACCCCGTCGAATCTCCTGTACAGCCTCATGAAAACGCCCTCGTCAACCTTCCATCCCTCGGATGAAAAGAATCTCCTCGCGAACGAAAGATAGTTTTCGGGCGGAATCACATCGAGGTTCATTATCTGCGTAGACTGGTAGAATGCACCCTGCGGCATGACAAACATCTCCGACATCAGATGACGACGTGACCCCGCAAATACAAATCTGACCCACGGGATGAACTGGATGTAGCTCCGAAGTAACGCCTCCACTCCTTCCTCGGGGAATTCGCGAACCTGCTGAAATTCGTCAATGGCAATCACAACTCGCCGCTCCCGCGCCTTGAGATAGTCGAACACCTCCTTGAGCGACGCCTCCGCATTGTCGGATGTTATATCGAAGGAGAACTTCACCGTCCCGTCGGTTTGCGGTGTTGCGGTCGGGCGGCAGCTCTTGAAGAACGTCGCCAACACCGACATTGCCTTTTCCATACGACTGTCAAGAGCCTCGAACACAGCACCTGCAAAAATCTTTGTGAAAGCCGCAAGGTTCTTTGCGGAATAGATGTCAACGTACACGCTCGTGTAAGCAGAGGGCAAATGGGCGAAAACATTGCTAATCAAACCGGTCTTGCCGTAGCGACGAGGCGCTATCAATGTGACATTCCGGTCATTTTCAATGGCGGCAATTAGCTTTCTTGTCTCATCAGCACGGTCGCAGAAGTAATCAGCTCCCGCGTATCCCGCAGTCAGAAATGGGTTGTTCAGTTTCATGCGTGTATTATACCACAAACCCATCTTGCATGGCAAAAATTTTGTGGCAAATATTTTGCCATGGGCGTACCGGGACTTTTATGCGCAAAAACACGATTTGTCAGCATCGCCGCAATTCCACATATACTGTTCCATATGTGCCGGCAGATTGGATTTGCGCTGCGCGCGACCACGAATGAAGACCATACCCGTCAATCCCATGTTCGTGCAGCCTGCGAAGCAGGCGTGTTCGTGGTCGCGCGCCAGCGCCAAACATGCCGGCATGGGTCATGCAGAGACTATTGCTTGGCGCACCATTTTATGCTCCTTTTGTATTAAGTGGCCTACTTGTTGCTATTATAGATCATAATCCGGCAAGCGGCGCAAAAAAATACCGGAGATTTTGGCAAAATGGGCAAAATGGAAGGCGGTCGGCAGTGGAGACGTGAGGGAGCAAGGGAGTGGAGCGATGGCCTCAAAGACCAAGGAGTTTCCGCACAGGGATGATGGCGTCGAAATAGCCGTCGCCCTCGACCGTCCGCGACAGATTGCCGTCGTACACCAGGACAGGCCGCGCCGACATTCCGGACCTGAGCGGAAGGCTTGCAATCCTGTCGGCGACTTCATCCTCTATCTCGCGCCCAATCTCGCGCTTGCGCTTTACCTCGACTACGTATGCTGTCCGAGGAGTCTGGATCAGCAAGTCAATCTGGCATCCCCCGTCTCCTCCCCGTGAATTCCGGTACGGTGCCGCAGACTCCACCACTGCCCCTCCCAGATGGAGGAACGGAATGATTTGATCGAAGTTGTTGACGATAAGATTCTCGAACTGAAGTCCCATGACGGCATTCCACTCCGGCAGATTCTCCACATTCGTGAAATCGTACACGCCATCCTCTATTTCTCGCTTGTGCGGCGCGAGATACTTCAGGAAAAAGCGCGTGTAATTGTCCTTGAGACGGTACTTCGACACGCGCGCCTTCCGTCCTGTCGCCGGATTGAGTCCACCGTCGTCAGTGATGAATCCACCCTCTTTCAGCGCCCGTAGGTCGTCGGTGAGATGCCCGTTTCGCGCTGCGCCAAGCCGCGCGGACAGCTCCGCCCCCGTCAACGGCTCGCCGGCAAGAGCGCCGAGGATCGACTTTTTTGATTCGGCGCCACAACCAAACAACGGGTTGAAGATGGCATCAAAATCCTTGAAAAGTTCGCCTGTCGAACTGAAGCACATCCTCCTAATGTTCTCAGTGGCGTCGAGACCGGGATCCATCTCCTCGATGTATCTCGGCACCCCGCCGGTGACGGAAAGGACATCCAATATCTCGCGTGGTCCGACGCGCGTTGCCGTCTCTCCCCAGAACTGAGCGCATTCCGAAAGATTCAACTCCTTGAGTACGTATTCGCGGGAAAACCGCCCGGCAAATCCCGTGTTGTCGAGAATGTTCTCCCGTATCCAGGCTGAAACCGATCCGCATAGGACGAACACAAGGTTGTCATGCCTGTGGAAATAACTCTCCCACGCCTTGCGCAGCGTGCCCGGGAACATGTCGTCGTATCCGCCCATCCACGATATCTCGTCCAGGACTACAACCGTCCGTCTGGTGTCGTCAATGACGCCGTTGAGCCTTTTAAATGCATTCAGCCAGTTCGATGGAACAGTGTCCTCGGCATCCGTCTGCGCCGCCAGCGATTCGGCGAAACCCCGCAACTGGTCCTCATTAGTCATGTTCTTCGTCGGCGCGAGACCTTCAATTTCAATATAGACATCAGCCGTACGTTTCGCGAATTCGCGGAAAAGCGTCGACTTGCCAATCCGACGCCGTCCGCGGCAGGCAACAAGAGAAGATGTACGCTTCCGCCAAAGCGATTCAAGATCTTCCAGATAGTTTTTCCGTCCAATGAATTTCTTCATGGCAATCCTTTCAAAAATACACACATAGTATCGCATATTATTGGTAGATTGGCAATAGAAAACTGGCGCGAAATTTTATTTTTCAAATTTCGCGCCCATTCATGCCCCGAAACTTCCGGGCGCGAAATTCATCTTTTTCAATTTCGCGCCCGCACCTAAACAAAGCAGTTGGAATCGCCCGCCGCGTTCGCGTCGGTCAATTTCAACTGCCTTGTTTGGCGTTAATATGCCATGAAGAAGAATCCCTTGGCGACGACAGAGTAAGTCGTCGTCCCGCCAACCGTCGTAGCCTTGACAACACAGCCAGCGACAGTCGTTGTCGGCACGGTAACCTTTGCGCCGGAGGGAACGGTAAGCGTTGCGTTTGAATCGCCAAGCACCACGCCGTTCTGCGCAGTCCATGTTGCCGACGATCCAAGCGTCACTGGCGTCGTGATGTAAATCTGCCCATATGTGGTCGGGGATGCGGGTTTCGCAGCGCCAATCGCGAGGCCAGGAGCCGCCACGCTGATCGAGCCTGTAAAGTCGCTGACATCCTTGATAAGGAAGTAGTTGTTCACATAACCGTCCGTAGTTCCGTCCGCCGCAAGCGTGAATGTGCCCGCGCCGGAGAGCTTGTCGAACGTATTGACCCAGTTGCCCGAGAAGTGGTTGAGCGTCATATTGCCCACGAGTTTGATCTCCGGCAGAACCTCCGCGTTTTCAATCCAACCCGCCGTCATGGACGTAATGGCCACCGTTGAACCTGCGATGCCGTAGTTGTTGAAGTTGATTGCCACATCTGTCGCAATCGCGGGTAGTTGCACCGTGCCTGTCCAACCGCTGAACGAGGGGGATGTAGCGGGCAGCGCATTCTGATATGCCAGCGTTCCCGCGCCAGTGATAGGGTTCGCTATTGCGCCACCCACCATTACGCCGACACCAACTCCAGACGGAATCTCGAACTTTGCATTTCCGCTCAATGCCAACGTTAATGCGTCAGTAGCCGTAATCTTCAATGTTCCGGTTCCATTGATGACGCGACTGCCGAAGAAGTCGGCATCCGCGACTGCGACCTTACCGTCGTTGATCTCCAGTTTCGAGACTGTCATCGCAGAGCCGCCAGACGCCTTTGCCAGTGTCAAAATGGAATCCGCCGCGACATTGACAATGAACTCGTCCGCCTTGATCGACTCAGGGAGTGTCAACGTACCGTCGCCAGCCGCAGTGAGGATTATCTTGGAGTATTCATTGCCGCCATCCCACGCAGGCGACCAAGTAAGCGCATCCCATGCAGCCGTGGCATCTGCAGCAACAGTCGCCCGGTAGAGTTTGACAGCAGGGAACTCTTCGGTGAGCGCCGCAATGGCATTCGGGCCAAGTACGGTCTTGTAGAGGCGGACACAGTCGATACGCGCCGCCTTCTGCACCGTCTCGCTCAGCGTGTTGGCGGGGGACTCACCCTTGCCGAAACGAACGATGCCAGTCGAGCCGATGCCGCCGTGCACGGAGCCGACCTGGATGCCGCCTCCGAGTGTGAACGTCGAATAAGTCTCGTTCAGAACCTGCTCGCCGTCGCAATAGACCTTTATGGTTTGGTTGTTCTCGACAGAGAAGACATAAACGTGCTGCGCCGTGGTGGCGTTCTGCACCGTCATCATCGCGAGCGTCGTGAACGCCGAATTCCCCGTCGTCTTCACGAGCTTCATCTGCGTTTCGGGATCGGCTCCGGCGACAAGGCCGATGAGACCGCCACTTTGCGTACCGAAAGTGATGACCGCCGCGTTCTCGTATGCCGGAACCGTGCAGCGCACCACGGCCGTCCACGACGATGGATAGGCGTTGTCGTCAGCCATATTGCGCCATGGATGGGCGTATGTATAGAGCATTCCATCGTCCGTGAAGGCATCGCTTCCTTCTATGTCGCTGTCGGAATTCAATCCTGAATTATCAGAGCCGGAGTTCTCGAAACCGGTCTTCACACCACTCTCGTATTCCATTTCATATGCGCACCAGCATGCCGCACCGGAGACGGCGGGCGTCCACTCGAACGAGAGCGTATTGCCGTCTGCCGTGCCCGTGACGGATTCCGTCGTGCCATCTGGCCTGGCGAGCGTCATCGTGCCGCCAGCAAACGTCGCGTCATTGACCGTAAACGCCTTGACGCCGTCATCGGCCAGCGATTCGGTGTATGTGACGTTCAGCGTCGTCAGCGACGAAGGATACACAATTGAGCCGTTGCCCGTGAGATTCAAATTCAGCGTCGTGAGCGAGGTCGCCGTGCTGAGGTTGATCGAACCGTTGTTCGAGCCGGCAAGCGTCAGTTCGGTCGCGCTACTCGTCACAAAGAGGCTCGCGCCGCTTGCGACATTGACGGTGCCGGGAAGCGTTTTCGCCGCTGTGATGGCCACTGATCCAGACGCAATTTCCAGCGTTGACGACGCATTGCCGTAGAACGTCTCGTCATAAAATGTGCTTGGCACTGCAGTAGCATCACCATTGAGCCGCACCGTGCCAGTCCAGTTCGCGGAATTGTCAAACCCGCTTCCGGAGAGATCCACGGACTGACCACACACAATCGTCCCCGAACCCGTCACCGTGCCAGAAAGCGCACCATTCAGCGCCATAGTGCCGTTGTTTACAATGCCACCATTGACCGTCCAAGTCTTTCCAGACGCTACCGTGACCGATTTATTTGCGCCAATGCAAATCGTGCCGGCGGCATTCTGGAAGGTGTTCCCGATTCCGATTTTCTTTCCTTTGTTGTAGATTGTCCCCCTGAACTCAGATGCCTCCGTAAAATATATTACAGGCGTGCAGGTTGAATACTCATCATAATACGTTCCTGTTCCCGCAAGTGCGGCAATCGTCATTGAGTTGTTGTTCGACCAACCGCTGTCATTCTTCCAGGCATACGCATTCTCTCCTTCACCGTCTTCAAGCACAAGCGTCCATGAGCAGGAGGACGACGCTCCACTGTTGTTGTAGTATGCCTTGACGTTAGTGAACTTGACTTTGGAGTAGGTATTGCCGAAGGCGACCATCGTGCCAAGGGCACCCTTGACTCGCGTTCCCTGCGCACCGCTATGATACGATTCATTGCCAAAATCCTTAATCCACAGTGTGCCAGTCCATTCCGAATCAGTAAAGACGGCGCCACTCGGCACAGCATCGGCTTCCTGACTTGAATACTGATACAAGAGTGTACCATCGCCCTTGACAGTGGCAGAGACCGCATTGTTCGCCGTAACTTTGACAACACCGTTACCGGTCAGGTAGAAGCAGCCGGCGGCGGTGATGGTGTTCCCAGAAATCGTGAGCGTGACGCCATCTTCAACAGTGATGGAGAGGACGTCGCACGAAACTGCGCTCGGCAGAGTCAGTGTCGCATCGGCGGTGACAGTGATGGCGTAGCCCTCTGTGGAGTCGTCTGTCGGCCAGCCGTTGAGCGTGCCCGTGCCCCATGTCTCGTTGCCGGAGATCGTCACCGTACGAGGCGCAACGACAGAGCCATCAGACTTGAGCTTGTAGCCGGGGGCGGCCACTCCGCCAATCGTCACACCGTTCGCAGGGTCGAGCGTGCCGCTCGCCGCACTCGCCACGAAATACGGGAACGTCGCACCGGCCGGAAGCGCAATGACCGTGCTGTCGTTGACCGTAAGCGTTCCTTGAATGTACGCATCGGCCGCCGTCGAAGATGTCGCCGAGAGGTCGGTATAGTCAAGTGTGGCGCCACTGGCGTCGATGGAGGAGATAGCCATCGAGCCGTTGCCGTGTAGCTTAAGAACGCCGCCAGCAGTATGAGACGGGTTTGTGCCAGCCGCCTTTTCGCCTGCACCGCTTATCTGCGCCCCGCCAGAGAATGTCACCGAAGCGCTATTGTTGATTTCCAAATTGACCGTGCCCATTATCGCATAAGCACCCGTGCGCGCCATAGAGAAGCCGGTGTCAAACTTAAACCATGTCTCCGCATTTGCCGTAGGGTCGCCAAGAATAGTTGAACGTGAACCTTCACTTTGAGCAAGCGAACATCCCGTAGCGGTAGGTTCGACTATCATACCGCCAAGAGTAAGCGGGGAAAACTTTGCTATACAGGCATGACTCGCGTTAACGAAGCGAAGGACGTTGCCTGGTGCGGCATATGCAGTCGAATCAAAGTTTGAAGCCTTTGAATATCCGAAACACTGCCACTTGACAGATGCAACAGAAGTTGTGTATGTGGGCATAATGTCATAGCCAGACTTAAGATCGAAAGTGCTGTAGTTGGGCGACTCAAAATTGCTGAATCCAGAATTGCAAGTAAGCACATACGACGCATACGACCACTTGGCATACTCCGCCGCTGCAGCCGACGGCCAGATGAAACTGGTCATCTGCGCCTCGGAGAGAATGCCATCAAAAACCGCGATGCCGGTTATCTTCATGCCTGTTGCCGCATTTTTAAGCGTAGCACCTGTTTTTGTCCTCATGCCGCCGAGAGTACACCCAGATACGCCATATGAATTCGAATCAGTTTTCAAGCCTGTAGCGGTGTATATAGCATATCTAACGCCGTTTGTCAGCACATAGAGCGAGGTGCCGTTTGCGTTTGAACTAGTAGCGCCAGTTCCTTCTCTATACTGGAACGCGAAGACACCAGCGGAGAGTGCGCTCGTCATATTGTTACGATTCTGTGTCGTGGTGTAATCGCCTGTCGTGTTCCAAATGCCTGTTGGCTGCCCTGCTGTGGTACTATTAAGATAAACACCCGTTCTGTTCGCATCTTGGCTATTAGTCGAAAACACCAGCGCTTTTTCACCGGATGGAGTAAGATCTGAGTACCTGAATAGAACCGTTACGCCTGATGTTTTGGCTGAAGGGAAATCCACCTTTATACCCACGGACTGGTTAATAGTGATAGTCTTCGCGTATTCGCTTAACGCATTTCCATTTAGATCAAGCGTATATGTATTGCCATCCGAGCCGGTCTTGGAGGTCACGCCGAACTGGCCTGCTTCCCAGATGACTACCGCGCTATCGCTCCACGAGCGGGTGAGCGAGAGGTTGTAAACCCGATACGCCGTATCACTATCATTGCCAGAGGGTGTTGTTGTTCCATCTACAAAGAGCGATTCGCCTAGCGTCGCACCAGATTTGTATCTCATAGCGGCTACGCCTGTCCCGTCCGTCGCAACATAGACATCGTCGCCGCTCTGGGTGAATACGAGACGAACGCCTTTGATAGTTCCGCTGTCATTTATCTGAGCTTCGCACTTCATCTGACCGGTAACGGATCTATCAAAAACATAGAAACCCCAAGGATTGCCGACTTTGCCGCTCATCCAGCCGCCGCCAACACGCCCATGAAGGGTGCCTGCTGTGATTTCATCAAGCGTCACGCCCTTGAAGGCGAGTGTCGAGGTGTCCGTAACGAACCCTCCCGTCTCCTCGAGCGAGTCCGCCGCCCATGCTCCGCCAGCCGCACCTGCGGCGAGGAGCAGCGCGGCGAGGCGCGTTGAAACGGCCTTGGGGAGATAACGGGCGATTTTCGCCCCCCCTGCGATTCTTTCGATTATGTTTTTCATGTCGTTTCCCCTTTGGTTGTTTGAATGGTTTGAAACGCGGTGATCAACCGCCCACCTTTAACTCGCGGTGCGTTCCGGTTTTGATCAGGTACAGCAAAAGTTTTTCCGCAAATTTTTGGTATATGAGAACCCAGTCGCTCTTCGGACCGCCTATGTGGCATTCGCGGCATCCAAGCCACCGTCCTTTGAGCGGATGGTCGGCCAGACGAGGCGGTGGCGTCTCGCCTGAAGCAAGAATCTCGACCGCTTCGTCAAGCTTGTCGATGTCAAGCCCTCGCTTTTTCGCGCGCTCGCGCCCCTTCTCGTATTGAGGCGAATAAAAAATGTTAAACTTTGCCATGTTCCAAACTCCAATGATACTCATCCATGTTGCGGCACGCTTTTGATATGTCAACCGATCCGTCCTGTACTGCTCTGCGAAATGACGAAAGACTTTTGTAGAAACCCGGATCAAGTTCTTTGCGAAACACCCCCGCCGGTTTTGCGCGTCGATTGCGCAAAGCCGGAACTCTGGAATTTTTCTGCTCTTTTACTTGCATAGGGATTTCTCGATCTTTCAAATTCCCTTAGACCTCGGTCGCTTGCCTAAATTATATCAAATTTGCTCTGCGGACGGCAAGGAGAAGACGACAACGGCGAGGCGCGTTGAAACGGCCTTGGGGAGATAACGGGCAATTTTCGCCCCCCCTACGATTCTTTCGATTATGTTTTTCATGTCGTTTCTCCCTTTGGTTGTTAAATGGTTGGATGGTGGTTAAGATTTCCGCCTTGTGTTTCTATGTTGCTTTGGCCAAAGACGTAATGGCGCAACCTGTGCTATCAATTCAAAATGTCGATCTAGCGAGAACAGCGGCATGTCGAGTCGCACCGCTTGCTGCGCTATAATCAAATCCGGGATGCCGACCTTGTTGATTCCGGCACGAATACACTCTTTCTGAATATCTCGCAAGCCGTTCCAGTCGATTTCCAATGCCGGGCAACGTAGAGAGCCCATCAGGGCTGCAACTTCCATTTCTCCCCTTGCTTGCATGGCCGGCAAGAGTTCTGTCAGAATAACGTCGTTAACAACAGCTTCATCCCCTGAAAGCAGATAATCTAGCGCATCGGCGACGCGCTTGTCTTCCGGTCGGCCCTTAAGGTAGGCAATCCAAACAGATGTATCTGCCAACACGCCGTTCATTTACGAGACCTCAATGTGTCAAGATCGAGCGAAAAGTCTGGCATAGTGCCACGCAACGAACGAAGATGCGCTATATTAGACAAGCGCACAAGAGTTTCCAGTGCACGGACAACCACATCCGACCTTGTCTTGAACTTGCCGGTTTCCATTGCGGCCGCCATGAGTCCGCGCGGTAAATCAAAAGTCACTTTCATTATTCATGGCCTCCCTTCTGGGGAACGACGTCGCGACGTCGAGGCGCGTTGAAACGGCCTTGCGGAGACAACCGGCGCCCCCCTGCGATTCTTTCGATTATGTTTTTCATGTCGTTTCCCCCTTGGTTGTTAAATGGTTGGATGGTGAAATTAAACAGCACTCGGACTTGATTTCATAGATGTTGGCTGCCGCAAGGCTTCACGCGCGGCAAGCCCAGCAATCCGCCCAGCCTCCGCGATTTCGTCAATTGTCATGTCCTTAAATAAATTTCGCTGCCATTTAGTATAGTTGAACGTCGAGTTCGCCACAAGGCCGACAAAACGCGCCGCGTCAACCGGGCCTACGGCATTCAAAAGGACGTCCATGCATTTGACGGCCAATTCGTTGTCGGTGGTCTGTGTCATTTCGCCTCCAGTTTGATGCGCAACTGGCTCTGGTCGTCAAAGGGGCGGTTGTAGCAGCAATTATCGAGATAGACCCTCACGCCGCCCCCTTCCCGCCGAAGGGAAAGCCGACGAGAGACAACGCGGCAGCAAGGCGCGTCGCGCCCTGAGTCAGTTTTTTCATTGTCCCCCTCATTCCTTTTCCTTTCGAAGTCTGGCTTTTTGAAGTCCGGCGTTAAGTGCACAATGCACCCTACAACCCATCCCCCAGCGTCAGCATTATACCAAATGGTCTGGGAAAGCGCAATTGACAAGTTCGATGGATTTGGTCATCATACGCGGAATGTGGAACGGCCCCTTGAAGAGATTGCCCTTCGCCGGCTGGGCGACCGTTCCATCGCGGTGGAGATAGCCGTACCACTCACCGTATTTCTTGTCTGGCATGCGCTTATATGTCCATTCGCGCATCTTTTTGTGCCAATTCAGCCACTTATCCTTCTTGGTAAGGTTCCAGGCGTACTGCGTCGCGATAAGCGTCTCGCACTGCGGCCACCAGAATTTCATGTCCTGCTCGTAGCACTGCGGCGGGAAGTTTTTGCAGTCACGGAAGCTTATGATGCCACCGTACTTCTTGTCCCACCCCCACGCGAGCGACCAGTCGAGGATAGTCAGCGCGAGCTTCAAAAGCTCCTTGTCGCCCGACTTCTCGGCGACTTCCATCAGGAACCAGCTCGTCTCGATGGCGTGGCCAGGGTTGATCGTGCGGCCGATCATCGTGTCGATGAACTCGCCGTTCGGGCCGACAGTCTCGAGAAGCGCCTTGAACTCGGGATGGACGAAGTTGTCCTTGAGTAGCCGTATCGACTCGGCGATCTGCTCGTCGAGGATCGGATCGTCGCAGACGTCCTTCAGACGAAGTGCGACGTTGATGAGGATCATCGTCAGCGAGTGGCCCTGCGCCTCGAACGACGGCTCGAACTTCGCGGGCATCATCTTCGGGTCGGCCATGAACTTCTTGATGCGCTTGAAGAGCGCGAGCGCCTTTTTCGCGTATTCCTTGGAGCCGGTCGCCTTGGCGTACTCGCTCATGGCGATCGCGGCGAAGCACTCGCTGAAGACATAGCGACGCATCCGGAGAGGCGTGCCGTCGGCCTTCAGCGAAAAGTAGGCGCGTCCGCGCTTGTCGAAGAGATGCGCCTCGATGAAGTCGAGGGTCGACTTTGCCGCCGCGAGGTACTTCTTGTCCTTCTTTACGGCGTTGTAGGCGTAGGAGCATGTGAACGCGAAGCGCCCCTGGAACCAACCGCTCTTCGTAGAGTCCATCAGCTTGCCGTCGCGGTCGACGCACGTATAGACGCCGCCGTTCTTGCGGTCCCAGCCGTACTTCAGCCAGAACGGCATGATGTCGGTCGTGAGGTCTGTGCGGCACTTGTCCGCCCACTTCTTCCAGTATGTCTTCGCGTCCATCTTTTCCATTCCTTCAATTTATGAAACTCCGAGGTTGGCAAAAAAGCTTCATTAACGTTTCGCCCTAAGCTCCGCACGACTCAACCAAGCACAATGATAACCAATTGGATGCGGTTGGGATTGCGAAGCATCAGGCGAAGCGGTAGCGGAGCCTATTTTTGAACCATCGGAGTTTGTTTTCTTTCATCTTACCGATAGCCGATCTTCTTGAGGCGAGCGACGCAATCGGCCTTCTGCTTGTCGGTGAGCGAGACGTTCGGGAGGCGAACGCCGCCCATATCGAGCCCCCACACGGCCATCATCGCCTTGCCGCCAGCAACGCCGCCATACTGCACGAGGATGTCGACGATGTCGCAGACCTTCTTCATGCCGGCCTCAACCTTCTTAAGATCGCCCTTCTTGACGGCGTCCCAGATCTTGTAGTAGATCCCGGCCGAGTAGTTGTAGGTCGAGCCGATGGCGCTCTTCGCGCCGAGCGCGACGGCGCCCGCGAACCACTCGTCGATGCCCCACGTGATGTCGTACTTGCCGCCGCACGCGCGGATGCAGCGCTGGTACATGTAGAGGTCGGGATAGTTGAACTTGATGCCGGCGAGGTTCTTGATCTTGCCGTCGGCAGCGAGGAGGAATTTCTCCATGTCGAAGTTGACGCCGCTCATGCCGGTGTGATAGTAGTAGAATGGGAGCTTCTTCGAGGTCTTGAGCGCCTCCTTCAAGTAGGCAACGAGCGCGTCGATGGAGCCGGGCTTGAAGAAGTTCGGCGGGACGATCGACGTCGCGTCCATTCCGCACTTCACGGCATACGCGCCGAGTTCCTGCACCTCGGGGAGCGCAAGGGCGCCGATGTGCGCGATGAGGAAGAGCTTGCCCTTCGCGGCCTTGACCCACGCGTCGAAGACGGCCTTGCGCTCGTCGAGCGAGCAGCAGATGCCTTCGCCCGTCGTGCCCGAGACGTAGACGCCGGTGACCTTCTGCTTGATCAGCATCTGGGCCTGCTTTTCGATGACCGCCACAGTCGCGCCTTCATCGACAGCGCCGAAAGCGGCGCCGACGCCGGAGTGGCCGCCGCCCAGAACGATGACGTCATAGGTGCCGGCGTCCTCATACTGTTCGGGGTCGGCGGGCGCCTCGCCCAGCCAGTCGCCGGGTCCGCAGTAGCCGGGTACGCGTCCCGTGACAGGAGCCGTCTCGGGCTCTTCAAATTCGCTCCCGCTCGCTTCGGCGATAATTTTGGCAACAGCAAGCTGGATTGCTCCGACCGAGCCGACGAGGGTGCAGCTGGTCACTGCGTCCACATCCGCGTTCTGCTCCTCGACGATGGCCTTGGCCATGGCTTCCTTCCGCTCGTCCGTGAGCATGTCGGTTGCACCGCCGTCAGACTCGATGACACAGTCTGTAATCGCATCAGCGGAGAATGTCATCGTGACTGTAATGCTTGAGTAACCGGATTCCTCGGTATCGGAGTAAGTTCCCGGGGTGTATTTGTCGCTGCCCTCTGCGAAAGCCGGAACATGGAACATCCCGACTGCCGCGGCACTGGCCCCCGTTGCCGCAAGCCCCTTCAGGAATTCGCGGCGTGACAGAAATTTACCCATAAATGATCCTCCTTATTGTATT
>ERZ842401.1770-NODE-1770-length-30014-cov-5.018726_pt1 | contig 30014 bp, 20 predicted proteins | sample MGYA00521270_ERZ842401 | MGnify/ENA primary metagenome ERZ842401 (study PRJEB31892, sample SAMEA3878208) | bioreactor metagenome | biome: Moose rumen | place: Sweden | collected 2011-10 | study: EMG produced TPA metagenomics assembly of the PRJEB12797 data set... | reverse complement strand
GCACCGCTGAGGTTTACCTTGTTGATAGTAAAGTTTACAGTCTTTGAGCCTGTAAAGCCTGCGCTTGAAGAATTTGCAGTAACGGTAACAGAGCCGGCATTCGTGCCTGCATTTACGTTAGCGCCGTAGCTTACGGTGTAGTTTGAAGCCGCCACCGTTGTGCCGTTGACTGTTACAGAGGTCACAGTAGGCTTTATCTGGCTGCCTGTGTAGTTGAACGAGGTAGCATTCAGGGTAACTGTAGCACCGCTGAGGTTTACCTTGTTGATAGTAAAGTTTACAGTCTTTGAGCCTGTAAAGCCTGCGCTTGAAGAATTTGCAGTAACGGTAACAGAGCCGGCATTCGTGCCTGCATTTACGTTAGCGCCGTAGCTTACGGTGTAGTTTGAAGCCGCCACCGTTGTGCCGTTGACTGTTACCGAGGTCACAGTAGGCTTTATCTGGCTGCCTGTGTAGTTGAATGAAGTAGCGTTCAGGGTAACGGTTGCACCGCTGAGGTTTACCTTGTTGATGGTAAAGTTCACCGTCTTTGAGCCTGTAAAGTTGGTGCTTGAAGAATTGGCAGTTATCGTAACAGAGCCTGCGTTTGTGCCTGCGCTTGTGTTAGTGCCGTAGGTAACGGTGTAGTTTGAGGCTGCCACAGTTTTGCCGTTAAATGTAACAGAGCTTACAGTCGGCTTTATCTGGCTGCCTGTGTAGTTGAATGAAGTAGCATTCAGGGTAACGGTAGCACCGCTGAGATTAGCCTTTGTTATCGTGAAATTCTTAGTAACAGTTCCCGTATAATTGCCCTTGCCCATAACGGTGACGGTAGCAGTGCCTGCATTGGTGTTGTTTGAATAGCTTACCGTGTAATCGGTGCCGTTGGTCAGGGTGGTGCTGCCGCTCTTTACCGTAACGGTAGGTGTGAGAGCTGCGCCTGTGTAGGCTGTAGATGAATACTGCAATGTAACGCCGCTGTCAGCCAGAGCCGTGGTGGAGCTGGTAATATTGAAGTTCACCGTTTTAGAACCTGTAAAGTTGGTGCTTGAAGAGTTTGCAGTAACGGTAACAGAGCCTGCATTTGTGCCGACATTCACATTAGTGCCGTAGCTTACAGTGTAGTTTGATGACGCCACCGTGCTGCCGTTAAAGGTAACTGAGCTTACAGTGGGCTTTATCTGGCTGCCTGTGTATTTGAATGATGTGGCATTGAGATTTACCGTTGCACTGCTGAGGTTAGCCTTGGCGATAGTAAAGGTCTTTGTTGCCGAGCCCGAGTAGCTGCTGCTCTTGGCGGTTATGGTAACGGTAGCAGTGCCTGCATTGGTGTTGTTGGTCACGCTCATGGTATAATCGGTGCCGCTGGTCAAAGTGGTGCTGCCGTTTTTGACCGTAACGGTAGGAGTTATAGCCGAGCCTGTGTATGTATATGAGCCGCTTATGGTTATCATGCTGCTGGTCAGCGCAACGGCAGTTGAAGTCTCTGCAGGAGCGTCCAGCTTGGTATATGGTGCAGTGTTGGGCGAGAAGGTATACTGCGATGCAGGATAGCTCAGTTTAAGTGTACCCAGCTTTCTGGTGGTGGGCATTGAGACTGTCATGCCCGAGGTGGTCATAACTGTTGTGTGGCTGGCAGATGATGAAAGCTTTGAGTTTGTGCCAACCAGAACGCTGCCTGCAACAGTCAGTGTGCCTGCGGTGAGAGTGCCGCCCTTTGCGCTGGCGCTGGTGTACAGTACGAAATCTCCCCCAACCGAAACAGAGCCCGAGGCATTGCTCATATTAAAGCCTGCGCTAACATTTCCGTAAGAGCCGTTTGAGTTGATAGTACCCACCACAAGGTTGCCCGATACCGTAACCTTGCCGCTGCCCACAGTAAATGTGCCCGATTTTACGTTGAGAGTACCCGTAACATTAAGGGTAACGTTTGAAAGGTCGATGTTGTTGCTCTCGATAAAAGCGCAGTCGCCAGAGATATTGATAGTTCTGGTGCCGCTGGTCTTGAACTCACGGAAAATTGCACCGTTTGAGATGATATTCAGGTTATTGTCTATCTGGTTGAGTGACACTGTGCCTGTTATTTTAAGGCTCCTGCTGTTTGTCACCTGCACCGACGCCAGACCCATCTCTGTGCCCGATGTCTGTATCTCCTGAGTGCCCGTGCCGTTAAATATGAGCTTGCAGGTGTTGAGGGTATAAAAAGCGTTGGCATTGCTGGTGTTGTTGATTATGTTGCCGCCCACATAGATAGTGCCTGCGGTAAAGTCGGTGGGGGTAGCCGTGCTGACCACGTTCCATACGATATTTCCGCCAACGGTAATGCTGCTGGAGTCGCTGTCCATTCTCATATAAGCCGAGCTCTGACCTGCTGTCGAGGTCTGCACATACAGGTTGCCTGTTACTACCAGCTTGCCCGTACCCATCAGGAAATTGCCTGCGGTGATGTAAAGGTCGCCGTTTACGGTGAGGGTGTAGCTTGCCAGGTTATAGTCAGCCGATATAGTCACAGTGCCGTTGTAGGTCTTGTTGCTTGTAAGGGTAGTGGTGGTTACAATACCCGTATCGGCGCTGGCTGTTATGGATCTGCTTTCAAAAATAACGCTGTCGGCAGGAACTGCGGCATAAGAGAATACCATAGTAAATGCCAGAAGAGCTGCAAGTGTTCTTTTCATATTATGACCTCCGAAAATTTTGGTTATCGTTTACATATAAAATAATTATAGCACAGCTTTTCATTTTTTTCAATAACTGCGAGTAAATTTTATGTAATTTAACAAATATCCGAGTTAATATCAGTAAATTAATGGAAAACTGCCGCTATACAAAAATGTCTCCCTTGCATATGCAAGAGAGACACAAAATTATTATTCTACTGAGATTATATAGTAATAAACAGGCTGACCGCCGTTTATCAGGTTAACGTCAAGTGATGAATACTTTGCGCTGACCTGCTTTTGCAGAGCCTCGGCTGCTTCGTCCGATACATCTGCGCCGTAGATAATGGTGATAAATGAGCTGTCGCCCTTGACAAGTCTCTTGGTCAGCTTGTAGGCTGCCTTTGCAAGGTCCTTTTCCACAAAGGACAGCCTGCCGTTATCCAGCGCCAGTATCTCGCCCTGCTTTATAGCGTGACCCTCATAGTCCGAGTCTCTTGCGGCAAAGGTTATCTGTCCTGTTGATACCTTTTCGATAGCGTTTGTCATCTCAAGCCTGTTGGTGTTGAAATCAGCCTCGGGGTCATAAGCCAGCATTGCCGACATACCCTGGGGTATGGTCCTTGTCTGCAATACGCAAACCTTTCTGTCAGCAAGCTTAACAGCCTGCTCAGCCGACATTATGATGTTTTTATTGTTAGGCAGCACAAACACCGTCTTGGCAGGGCAGGACATTATAGCTTCAAGAATATCCTGTGTAGAGGGGTTCATGGTCTGACCGCCCTTGACTATGCAGTCAACGCCTAAGTCCTTGAACATATTCTCAACACCGCTGCCTGCGGCTACTGCAACAAAGCCGATGTCCTTTTCGGGCTTTACCGAGGTAAACTCACGCTTTACCTCCATCTGCTTCTTCTCATGCTGCAGCTTCATGTTCTCCACCTTGGGCATATTGATGTATCCGAACTCCAGACCCTTTTCAATAGCCTTGCCGGGGTTGTTTGTGTGAACGTGTACCTTGATTATCTCGTCATCATCCACCACAACAACGCAGTCGCCGATAGTTTCAAGATAAGCTCTCAGCTTCGAGGGGTCGTCGCAGTCCTGCTTTTTGGTTATCAGCATTTCGGTGCAGTATGTAAAATGTATCACCGTGTCATACTGTCCCACAACGGAGGAGAAGGTGTCAACAGTAACAGCCCCCACAGCCTCGGTATTCACAGTGGGCTCAGCGGTCTCGGTCTTTTCCACTACCTCACCGCCGTTGAAGACATCTCGCATAGCCTCAAAAATTATCAAAAGACCCATTCCGCCTGCGTCAACAACACCTGCCTTAGCCAGTGCGGGCAGCAGCGAGGGTGTCTTGTCAAGTGTCTCCTTAGCCTGTATGCAGATATCCGACATGATAACGGTGGGGTCGTTGGTAGACCTCAGCGACTCCCTTGCCTTCTCGGCAGACTCTCTCGCAACGGTGAGTATGGTGCCCTCGGTAGGCTTCATAACAGATTTATAAGCCCCCTGAACGCCCAGCTCCACCGCATTTACCAGGTCCTCCGCAGACATCTCGCTCTTACCGTTGAGAGCCTTTGAAAAGCCCCTGAATATCAGCGAAAGTATAACGCCCGAGTTGCCCCTGGCACCCCTGAGCAGGCATGAAGCCATTGTGCGTGCAACATCGCTGCAGCTGGGCTGTGCCTCTAAGTTTTCAAGCTCTGCCAGAGAGTTGTTTATGGTCATGGACATATTTGAGCCGGTATCGCCGTCGGGAACGGGGAACACGTTGAGCTCGTCAACAGACTTCTTTTTATTTGTGATACTGTGAGCCGCACTTATAAAAGAGCTTCTCAGCAAGCTTCCGTTTATCACTTACTTTTCCTCCTAAATCTAAATTAATCAGCCATTTCGTCAACAAAAACATTGACCGACTTTACCTCGATACCTGCCTGCTCGGTAAGCACATAGTTGACCTTGTGGATTATGCTGTCAACGATAGCGCTGACGTTCACCCCGTAGGTGACGGTTATGTGCAGATCGACCACAAGCTCGTCGTCCTCCTGCCTGATTATGACGCCCTTGGTAGTATTTTCCTTTTTGAGCATGGCATAAACGCCCTGCTTTGCACCGTAGGCGTTCAGCCCGGCAACACCGAAGCAGCTTTCGGCTGTATTGGAGATAAGCTGTCTGAGATAAGCGGTGGATATACCGATAGTTCCCAGATGATTTTTGATTTTTATCATTTAAACGCCTCCCTTATATATCTGATCATTCTAATCCATTATACCATAAAGTTACCGACATTTCAAGTGGTTTACAATTTTTTTATATTTAAAAACACATACGTTCCCGAACACGCTGTCTCAGAAGCAGAGGCAGCCCTTATCTAACAGGGAGTTTTTTTACACTTGCACAAAAACAGGGGAGATTTTTTGTACAGAAATTTTTCTGAAAATCATTGACAAGAGAGGTAATATATTGTATAATGTAATTACTCTCCACAAAAATAGACAAAAAAATACAAGGAGAGATAAATTTTAGGTATAATTTTAACATAAGTTATACCAAGTGTAAGTGTAATGATTTTGGAAAAAGAAGCAGTGACCGATTTCACAGGGCAGATATACCTAATGTAACACGGTCATGCTTTGCAGAAAAGGAGGATGAAAACATGAGCTTTTTTGTTAAAAGCCGCTGTAAGCTCCTGTCAGTATTTACAGCGCTTATTTTATCGGTGACGCTGATCTTGCCCATGTCAGGCATTGGCGCTGCCGCTGCAGATGATTATCCTCACTATGACAACTGGGGATTTTATACAGACCAGTGTACCTCCTTTGCTGCCTGGTGTCTCAATTCACGCAATGATATAGGCTTTACCTGTTATTATAAAGGCGTGTTCTGGGGCAATGCAGGTGACTGGGGCCCTGCTGCAAGGTCGGCAGGTCTCACGGTGGATATGAACCCCACGGCAGGCAGTATCTACTGGCTCTCTCCCAATGCCTACGGCGCCAGCTCTTACGGTCATGTGGGCTGGGTAAGGTCGGTCAGCGGAGGGTATGTTACCATCGAGGAGTATAACTGGGGCAGCGCTGTACAGTCTTATAATGTAAGGACTATCGCAGCGTCCAATGCATCGGGCTATATACATTTCGGCAATTACACAGGCAGCTCGGGGCAGAGCTCTTCAAAGGTGAGAGTAACGGGACTAAGTCTCGGCACCTACAACCGCACCATGAAGCAGGGCGACAGCTTTGTGCTATCTACCATAATCTTCCCCTCAAACGCTACTGATAAGAGCGTGAGCTTTTCAAGCTCCAACACAAGCATAGCAAAGGTGAACCAGAGCGGTGTGGTAACAGCCACGGGCGCAGGCACTGCATACATCTACGCCAGCACTAATGACGGCGGTTACACCTGCTACTGCACAGTTACCGTTGAGAAGAAAAACGCCACACTGACAATTTATGCAGGTCAGAACGTGGACGGCAGCTGGCAGACACTCAAATCAGTCAGCGCAAAGCTTGTGAGCTATGACGGCACTATAACCAGAACGGTGATAGTAAACAGCCAGGGCATCGTCAGCGACCTGCCCCCCGGGGCATACACTATGACGGTGCGCAAGCAGGGCTATGCCGAGAGAAAATACACGGTATACATGGGTACTTCAAACACAGGCGTGAAGGCTGAGCTGTGCGAGCTCGGCGATATAAACGGCGACGGTGAGATAACCAGCAAGGACTCAATGCTGGCTGTTACCTACGCAAAGCGCAGCAAGACCCCCATTGGCTACAAGTTCAGCATTGCAGATATGAACATTGACGGCAAGGTAAACACCACAGACAGCCTTGCAGTTATAGCTATTGCCAAGAAGCAGTAAATCAAAAACAGTATAGGCAACACCGCACAATGGTTGTGCGGTGTTGCCTATAACATAAGCTCACTGTGCTGATGTGCAGTGAGCTTTTTTGCGCCATAAAGTTATCATCATCCATATCTGCGCATATACTTGTACAAAACCGTTTGTCAGGGAGGAACAGATATGAAAGCAATGAAACGCAGATACATAATGACCGTGCTATGCGCAGGGGCAGCCGCCGCAGCAGCTCTCTGGTGCAGCAGCCAAAGCATAGGCACAGCCGCAGCAAAATACGCCGCCGCACCACTAAAGACCACGGCTGATAAAATGACGGTGGTGGTGGACGCAGGTCACGGCGGCATGGACGGCGGCTGTGTATCGGTAAACGGGGTAGCCGAAAAGGGTATAAACCTCGCCATAGCCGAAAGCGAGAGAGACCTGCTCACCGTTATGGGATTTGAACCTGTGCTCACCCGTGACAGGGATATCTCCATATACGACCAGGGCGTAGAGGGGCTGGGGGAGCAGAAAAAATCGGATATGAAAAACAGGCTGGCTATAATAAACGAAGCCGAAAACGGCATAGCCCTGTCTATCCACCAGAACCAGTTCACCGACAGCAAATACAGCGGCGCCCAGATGTTTTACTCACGCAGGAACCACTCGGGAGAAATGCTGGCAGCCGCCATGCAGAAGCAGTTTGTAAGCCTGCTGCAGCCCGATAACGAAAGAGAGACCAAGCCCGTTGATGACGAGCTCTACCTGCTTGACCAGACCGACACCCCTGCGGTGATGATAGAGTGCGGCTTTCTTTCAAACCCCGAAGAAGCAGCACTGCTGGAAAGCAGCGACTACCAGAAAAAAGTGGCGTTCACAGTGCTGACAGGGGTCATCGAATTTAAGACCCGGAATTAAGCCCCCAAAGAAAAAACAAAGCTCACCGAGTCATAATAACTCAGTGAGCTTTTTTTATAACTACAGTAAATGCCGCCCGAAAAGGCAAAACCATGAGCGGAGCGAATACCGCAATTATGAATTATGCATTATGAATTATGAATTAATGCCTATCCTTGCTTTTTAGCAAGAGCGATTATCTTCATGCTGTCCTTGGTGTCAAGCTTGCCGTCATCGTTCATATCGGCTGCCCAGAAGCGGTTTGAGTCCTTGGGGGACTGGGTCTTTTTAGCATAGGCTACAGATAGCATAGCGTCCTGGGTGTTTATCTTGCCGTCAAGGTTTACATCGCCTTTTTTGCCTGTTATCTCAAAGGTCTGCTCGATAGTGCCTGTGTAGTTGCCCTGACCTGTGTAAACTATCCTTGCTGTACCAATGTTAACATTGTCCTTGTATTCAAGCGTATAGTCTGTATCAAGGATAAGTATCTTGCCGTCGCTAAGTCCTACAGTGGGAGTGTATGCATTGCCGGTGTAGGGAACTTTGTCCTCGATAGTATTGAGAAGCATACTCCTGTCAATAGCTCTCGGCTTGATAGTAAAGGTTATCTCCTTAGTGCCCTTGTAGCTGCCTGTGCCTGTGATAACCGCCTTTGCGCTGTCGCCGGCGTTGGTGTTGTTTGTAAACTCGGCGGTGTAGTCAGTGCCGTTTACAAGCTCAACGCTGCCGTTTGTCACCTTTATATCGGGGGTGAGCGCCTCGCCTGTGTAAACCAGGTCTGAGTCGATAACTGCGTTGCAGGTGCCTATGTCGATAAGCTCCATCACTATGGTGAAGCTCTTCTGTACCTCGCCTGTGTAGTTGCCCTTGCCCTTTACCGTAAGGGTGTAATCGCCGGCTCTTGTGCCGCTGCCGCCCTCTACGGTGTAGTCAGTACCCTGGGTGAGCTTTTTGCCGTTTACGGTAACTGTTACAACGGGTGATTTTTCGGCTGCGTCATAAACAAATGATGCGGCGCTCAGGGTAACATCGCTGCTCTTTATCTCAGCAGCCGCTACGGTGTAGCTCTTTGTAACATCGCCCTTGTAGTTGCCCTTGCCCGAGAATGTCAGGGTGTAGGAGCCTGCATTGGTGTTCTCGCCGCTTACGGTGTAATCTGTACCCTTTGTAAGGGTCTTGCTGCCGTCCTTGACGGTGTAGGTGGGTATGCCGCTTTCACCGTAGGTGTAGGCGGTCTTGGTCATGGTTATCATCGAGCTTGTAAGAGCCTTTTCGGTTATGGTAAAGCTCTTTGAAACATCGCCTGTATAATTGCCGCTGCCCGATACCTTAACGGTGTAGCTGCCGACATTGGTGCCGCTGCCTGTTACGGTGTAGTCGGTGCCTTTTGTGAGATTTTTGCCGTTTACGGTAACAGTAACGGTGGGCTGCTGTGCGCTGCCGCTGTATACCAGACTTGTGCTGCCGAAGGTAACATTGCTGTCGGTCAGCTTTATGGCTGCCACGGTGTAGCTCTTGGTAACGCTGCCTGTGTAGTCGCCTGTGCCTTTAAAGGTAAGGGTGTGTGTGCCCACAGCTGTGCTCTCGCCGCTTACGGTGTAGTCGGTACCCTTGACAAGAGTTTTAGTGCCGTCCTTTACGGTGTAGGTGGGTATGCCGCTTTCACCGTAGGTGTATGAGGTCTTGCTCATTGTCACCATAGCGCTTGTGAGCTCGGTCTTGGTGTTTTCAGCTATCTCGCCGTAAACCACGCTCTTGACCGTAAGGCTGCCGCCCTCTGCACTGATAAACAGCTGACCAGCCTTGTAAAGCGATGACGGCAGACTGCCGTAATTTGAGGTATAGGCAGGGTCGTAGGAGGCTGCTATATCAGACTTTTTAAAGTAAGCCACGCCGTTCTCAACGATATAGGGCGATACCTTTGCCCAGACCTGATAAGAGTTGGTGTCCTGCACGCAAAGTGTGGGCTGTGCTGAGCCTGTGTAGGTAACAGCAATAACGCCGTTATCAGCCATTGTTGAAGCATCAAATTTTATAGCTGCTGTGGGTGTGTAGCCCGAGATAGCCGATGAGCCGCTGAACAGCGTTTTAAGATTGGTAAGATCCGGCACCGACACCTCCTCGGGCAGCTCCATAGCTGTGGAGTTATAGGTGCTTATAAGGGTGCTAACCACGCTCTCCGACTGGGAATACCAGCTGAGAGAGCTTCTGTTGAAATAGCCGTGAGCCTCGCCGTCATTCTTGTTGTCGGGGACATTGTTATCCCACAAAAAGCAGGGTATGCCCAAGGTCTTAGCCTGCGCCGCATAGCTCTTTGCCCACTTTACACGCTCGGCAAGGTTATCCTTGTTTGAAGCGCTGAACTCGCCGATAACAACGGGTATGCGCCTTGAGACGAACTGGTTGCTCACATCGTTGAAAAATGCTGTCAGCTCATTCTGGATAGAATCCGAGAATGTGCTTGTAGCGCCCTGTGAGGTATTCTCGTTCATTGTGAAGTTATAGGGCGTATATGCGTGGATAGAAACGATAACATTGGGGTCGTCGTTGGGTATCTCCAGCGCCGCCATAGCCTGTGACGCCATTGAAGCCGCATAGGTGGGCACCATCAGCCCTCTGTCGGCATTGTTGCCGCCTGTGGCTCTTACCGTGTCAACAAAGTCCTTGTTGAGCTTATTGAGGGTGTCGGTCATAGTCGAGTCGGTATAGCCGTTCCACTCGTTTGAAGCACCATAGTTTCTCGGCTCGTTTAGTCCCTCAAAGACCAGATGCTTGTCATAATCCTTGAACTCAGCGGCGATCTGCGTCCAGATAGCCTTCAGCTCTGTGCTTGCGGCGGTGTAGTTTGAAGCCAGCGGAGCATTCCAGCTCTCGTGGTGGGTGTTGAGTATAACATACATATCGTCCTCGATACACCAGTCAACTACCTCTTTTACCCTTGCCATCCAGGCAGCGTTTATATTGTAGTTTGAGTCAAGATGGTTATACCAGGTGACAGGCAGGCGTACAGATGAAAAGCCCTTGGCTTTTACTGCGTCTATCTGCGCCTTGGTTATCTTGATGTTGCCCCATGAGGTCTCACTGCCCAGCCCCGAGCCGCCTGTTGCGTCCAGCGTGTTGCCGAAGTTGAAGCCCATGCCCATATGCTGGGTGATATCAAGGGCGGTGTAGCCCGAGATATCGGTAGCGGCGCTGACCGTCGGCAGTGCGGTGAAGGGCACGGCGCTTACAGCCATAGCTGCGGCAGCAGAAAAGCTCAGAAGCCTTTTTTTAAAACCATGCATTTTAATAGCTCCTTTCCATTAACAGGCAGGAGCTATGGAAATACGCCCGTGCGCCCCTGCTAAAATATTCTAAAATTATTTTAACATATTCAACTTGTTTTTTCAATGCACCATATTTACATTTTTACTGCCGCCGTATTAGATACTTTTAACAATAGCTGTCAAATATAGTCCAAAAAAATGCCCAAAAAATATTTATTAACTATTGACATAGGGGCAAAGTGAATGTATAATATTATAGTGATAAGGTGCAGTATCTGACAATTTCGGCATTTTATCATGATAAAACAAGGGAAAACAATATTATAGGAGGAGATATTTTTGAAAAAAGGAAGATTTTGCCGGTGCTGATGGCAGCGGCAATGATGTTCGGCACTGCAGGCTATCTGCCCGAGGGCATAGCCGGCGGCAGCTTCGGCATAAGCGCCAGCGCCATAACCAGCGGTACCTGTGATAAAAACCTTACATGGACACTTGACGGCGGCACGCTGACCATAAGCGGTGAGGGAGACATGCTTACCGGCAAGTCAGACCAGCCCAAAAACTCCACCGGTATGAGCTGGGGCGATGCGCCCTGGTATGAATACAGGAGCTCCATAAAAAACGTTGTTATCGAAGAGGGCGTGACCGATATAGGCTATTGGGCTTTTTATAACTGTACAGCAATGACAAGCATCACGATACCGAATACGGTAACTGAGATATGTGTCGGTGCGTTTGAAAACTGTACGGGGCTTAAAAGTGTGACCATACCTGACAGTGTTACTAAAATTGACGAAGATGCGTTCCTGCACTGCACAAACCTTACCGATGTTACACTGGGCAAGGGAGTAAGCTACATTGGCAAAACGGCATTCACCTGCAGCTCAAAAATGAAGAGCATTACCCTTAACTCTCCCGATACGACCATATGGGACTACGGCGTGGGATATTATAACGGCAACTATTATTACACATGGGAGGACGGCGCTTACGTTCTGAATACTACCGTTGTAAAAAAGATAAGCGGCTTCACCCTCTATTTCCCCAAGGGCTCAAATGCGCTGAAATATGCCCAGCAGTACGGCATAAACTATGAATATGTCGAGCTGCCCCATGACCATGAGTATACAGACACCGTCGTACCCCCACCTGCACCGAAAAGGGCTACACCGAGCACACCTGCACTGTCTGCGGCGATGTTTACAGAGATACCGAGACTGCGGCTCTCGGTCACGACTACACTGCGGAAGTAACAAAGCAGCCCACCTGCACATCTGAGGGCGTTATGACCTACACCTGCACACGCTGCGGCGATACCTTCACAAGAACTCTCCCTAAAACGGTGCACAGCTATACCGACAGGGTAATTGACCCCACCTGCACCGAAAAGGGCTATACCGTACACACCTGCACCCAGTGCGGCGATACCTACAGCGACAGCGAAACTGCGGCGCTGGGTCACAACTATATTTCAAGAGTGACCACCCAGCCCACCTGCGCAAAGGAGGGGGTCGAGACCTTCACCTGCACACGCTGCGGCGATACCTACACAAGACCCGTAGCCAAGACCCTGCACACCTACACCGATACCGTGGTCGAGCCCGACTGCACCCGTACAGGCTATACCGAGCACACCTGCACAGTCTGCGGCAGCAGCTACAGGAGCGACTATGTGCCGCCGATAGGTCACAAATACGAGGTCACCACAACTGCCCCCACCTACGACAGCGAGGGCTATGACGAGCATATCTGCTCGGTATGCGGCGACAGCTACAGGGATAACATAAAGCCAAAGCTTATAAGAACAAACCTCAGCGAAAGCTCTGTACAGCTGCTTATCGACGAGAGCAAGAGCTTGGAGGAGCTCACCGAAAATGACATCACCGTGATAGTTGACGGCAATACCCTGACCCTTGGTGAGGACTACACCGTAACTCTCGAAAAAGACCCCGAGAACGGCACCGTAAAGGTGAAGATAACAGGCATAGGTGACTATGAGGGCGAGCTTGAGGAGACCTTCGAGTTCAAAAAGCCCCAGTTTGATTATATCAAGGGCGATATCAACCGTGACGGCAAGGTGGATACCAAGGACGCAATGCTTGCAGTAGCCTTCGCCAAAAAGACCCAGGACCCCAAGGACGACTATCAGCAGATGGCAGCCGATGTGAACGGCGACGGCAGGATAGACTCCCGTGACGCACTTATCATAGTCAATGCGGTCAAGTATAAAAAGACGATAGTTTGATGTAAAAATATCGGTGAAAGTCCGCCGATACGGAGGGATATTTATGAGGATAGCAGGAGTTTTGAAAAGCGCTGCCTTTGCGGCTGCCGTTGCAGCTGCCCTGATGTGCTCTGCCTGCTCGGGCAGCAGCTCTGATAACAGCAAGACCCAAAGCAGCAGTGCGAAAACAAGCGGTGCGCAGGCTGACAGCGGACAGCAAAGCGAGAAAACAGCGGCGATACCCGATGCCGAGAGCGTAAGGATAGAGGACGAAAATTTTGATATCTATACCTCAAACACCTACCTCTCAACAGGCAACAACGCTCTGGCAAAAAATGCAGACAACACCACCTACCGTGCATATATCCCCGTTGAGGAGTACGGCGAGCTGGAATACTGCTTTTATTTTTCAAATATAGTCGACTCGACCTATAACAAGGGCAAGCCCGTTTTTGTGGGCAAGGACGGTCCCGACTACACCATAGCCTCTGCAAATGTCTATGACGGCGGCGAGTCGGAGGCTGATGAGCCTGTGCTGCTTTCGTCAGTTACCTTTGGCGGCAGCGAGAGCAGGGAAGTGCTCTCGGACGAAGCCTTCTGGAGCGACCCCGTTACCCTGGATATCCCCCAAGGTCACTACCTGGTCTGGGAGTGGACGCTGACAGGCAAAAACATTCCTGCAAACAGTCAGGCTGACCTAACCTGCGCTCTGCAAAAGGGCAAAAAGGACGATGACTTCACCTACTGCGGCGATATCCCCCTGCCTGTGTTCATAGGCGCAAAGCGTGAGCAGGTGACAGACAGGGTAATGATGGTGGGCGACTCAATAACCCAGGGCTGCCAGACCGAGTATATGAAGTATGAGTACTGGGCAGCGCAGATAGCTAAGCAGCTGGGGGATAATGCATCTCTGTGGAACTGCGGTCTCGGCTGGGCGAGAAGCAGCGACCTTGATACCTGCGGCAACTGGCTGGGCAGATCATCAAACTGCGATACCGCAGTTATAGCCTTCGGCACAAACGATATACTGGCAGGCGACTATAACGGCGACGGCAAGGGCGACAGCGCCGACGAGATGATAGGCTATGTATCCGATCTGATAGCACGCTACCATGCGGCAGGGGCAGAAAGGATAATAGTGTTCAACGCCCCTCCCCAGGATTTCAGCGAGGAAAAGGAAGCTGTGAGAACTGAGTATAACGAAAAGCTGCAAGCGCTCTGTGAGGACTATGGCGTGGAGTATTTCGACTTTGCATCATACCTCTGCGACCCCGAGACTCCCGATAAGGCAAAATACGGCGGTCACCCCAACGGCGAAGCAGGAAAGATAGTCGGCGACGCATTTATCGAAAAGTACGCAGATGTGCTTTGACCTATGAAAAAAGCTCACTGAGTTCGATGTGTGAACTCGGTGAGCTTTTATATTCTGCAATAAGTTTTTTCGCCCGTTATCAATTATGAATTATGCATTATGAATTATGAATTAATAAAACGTTGCTACGGGCTGAGCAGGGGGCTCGGTCTCTTCCAAAGACTCCACCACCAGCACGGGACCCTTGCCCTTGTAGAGCTTGTGGCGCTGCACCTTTATATCGGCGGTGACGTTCACCCACTTGGGCTTTTTAAGGTCGATAGGCTTGGGGTAAAGACCCACCAGCCAGCAGAAGGTTATGTCCTCAACACAGCAGGTCATTATCTGCCTGCCAATGCCGATAACTCCCTTGGGAAAGTTCGGGTTGCCTGCCGCCATTACCTTGAAGCTTACCTTTTTGCCGTCATACTTCTCCTGCTCCTCGGTGATATCTCTGTACCACAGAGCAAAATCACGGTCGTCTACCACAATGTGGTCGGCGTTCACATCAAAGGGCAGGGGGTCCTCGATATCGTCATACTCGGCAGTGCCGTCGGTGTATTCATAGGCTATCTCGGTGCGCCTGCTTATGCCTCTTACTATCTTGTGGAACTCCATTTTATCCATAGTTTTCTTGTCAAAGCGGTTGAACACCACCAGCTCGCAGTTGTTGAGCTTATCCACCACAAGGCTTCTCATATTGTTGTTGAAGTTCAAAAAGGTGGAAGCGTCTGCAAAGGACATCACCTGATATATCATCCACTCGTCAGGCATGGCGTCAAACAGCTCCTGCATGGTCCACATACCGTTGTATTCTATCATTACCCTCTGGGCTCTGCACTCGTCAGCAAGGCGCTGTATATTCCGGGGAGTAAAGTCCTCCTTGTCCTCTATGACTCTGGGGAAAATGTTGTCCCTCTTGAAATTTGTCTCGTCGTATTCCTCTATGCCCTCCTCGCATATGAGCAGCAGGGTGCGGTCACCGTTGTTGAAGCGTCCGTCCCCCAGCGTCTGCTGTATGAACTTGGTCTTTCCTCCCTCCAGAAAACCCAGAAAGAGGTAGACGGGCATAGGCTCGTTCTGATTTGGCATACTCCTTATGCCTCCTTTATTTATTGCTTGTTATTTATGCTTAGTTATGCGGCATTCTGAGCTTGGCAATTTTATTAGGTAAAAACTATCTTTCCTCTTGCTTCTTGCCTCTTGCCTCTAGAGGAAAAGCGCTTCTACAGCGTCCTCTTTCAGCTCTGCGCCGATAACACACAGCCTGCCTGTGGTTGAAGCGCTGCCTGTTCTCACATCGGGCACACCGGGAACATAGTCAAAGTGAATCCACTGACCGTCCTCGCCTGCAACAATGCCCTTTGCCCTCAGCACGATACCGTACTTCTCTTCATCGCCCAACGCTTCAAGAGCTGTCTGTATCTCCTGCCGGGTGAACTTCTTCGCAGTCTCTCTGCCCCAGCTTGTGAATACATCATCGGCATGGTGGTGATGATGTTCGTGGTCATGGTCGTGGTCGTGATGATGATGGTGCTCATGCTCCTCGTCATCGTGGTCGTGGTGGTGATGATGCTCATGCTCCTCGTCGTCGTGGTCGTGGTGATGATGATGCTCATGCTCCTCGTCATCGTGATCGTGGTGATGATGATGGTGATGATCGTGCTTTGCAGCCTCCTCCAGCAGAGCTTTCAGCTCGTCATCTATGGTATTTTTCTGAGTCATAGCGTCGGTGAGCTGCTTGCCTGTGAGCTCCTCCCACTCGGTGGTAACGATAGGCGCCTTAGCGTTCAGCTCTCTCAGCAGAGCTATGCACTCGTCCAGCTTATCCTGTGAGAGACCTGCGGTGTGGCTGAGTATAAGGCAGCTTGCATAGGTTATCTGGTTGTTGAAGAACTCGCCGAAGTTCTTGCGGTACATCCTGCACTTCTTGGCGTCAACAACGGTGGTGAAGCCGTCAAGCTCCACGCCCTCCATCTCCAGGTTCTGAACAGCTCTTATAACATCGCTGAGCTTGCCTACGCCCGATGGCTCGATAAGTATCCTGTCAGGCTGATACTGCTCCAGCACCTGCTTGAGCGCCTGACCGAAATCGCCCACCAGACTGCAGCAAATGCAGCCCGAGTTCATCTCGGTTATCTCAACGCCTGCGTCCTGCAAAAAGCCGCCGTCAATGCCTATCTGACCGAACTCGTTCTCGATAAGCACCAGCTTTTCGCCGTTGTAGCCGTCTGCAATGAGCTTTTTTATCAGCGTGGTCTTGCCTGCGCCCAGAAAGCCCGAAAATATAGTGATCTTTGTCATTCCAACCAACTTCTTTCCTTTTTATTTTACATCAGGCAGTCAAAACAGGTGCGGTCTGCCGACCTGTTTTATGCCGCTTATTTAACAGTATAGCACATTATTTTTGAATTTGCAATAGCTAATATGTTAATATATACAAATTCAGTGTAGATTACCCTCCCTAGGGGAATATCCTCTCGTCATTATCGGGGATATTTTTGCGGTATTTAAGGGGAGTAGAGCCGAAGTATTTTTTGAAGCTGCGTATAAAGTTCTCACAGCTGCTGTAGCCGCATTTCTGTGAGATATCCTCAACGCTGAGCTTTGTCTCTTTAAGCAGCTTTTTGGCATAGCTCATGGTGAAGTTGTGCAGATCAGCCCCGGGGGTAATGCCGAAATGCCGCTTGTAAAGCACGCTGAAATGGCTCCTTGTCATGTAAAAAGCCGCAGCCATTTTCTCAACGTTCCAGCTGTAGGGCTCAGCCTTTATCTGCTCTCTTATCATGCCCAGGCGCGATAGGGTCAGGCTGTCCCGTCTTGCCTTGGGGTCACGGTTTATGCGGCTGGAGATCAGCTCTTTAAGTATGGCATAGAAATTTTCAGCCATATAAAGGCTGTGGTCGTTGAGCACATCGGTGAGCGCCCAGGTGATACGGTCAAACCTTTCGATAGTCTGATACCCGGGGGACACGTAAAACACCTCATTGACAGGCAGCCCGTTTTCTCTCACAGGGTCCTCCTCATCGGCTATGAACTTCACATAATCGTTAGTAAATCCCCCCGGCAGCGAGCTGTAATCCTGCGGCGCATGGGGAGGGTATATAACGCAGGCGTCAGGCTCGGTCACGATCTCCTCACCCCCGAGCTTTATCCTGACAGGGTTGCGAAAATGCACCAGCAGCCAGCATCGCTCGCCCTGCGGCAGCAGCATATGAAAGGTCTCGCTTTCCGACCGTCCGCTGAAAGCACCGCATATCCTTATACTCATTATGCTTTTATCCTCACTTTAGATCATAGATATTTTTAAAACTATCATATTATTATAATATCACACAAAATGATATTTTTCAAGGTCAAACAGGGCTTATTTTTATGAAAATTTGGTGAAAGCTCAAAAAAACGGGAACAAAATAACAATAAAAACGGGCTTTTTGAGCGTGCAGGACCGTTTTTTACCGTTTAAGACAGAAAAATCGGAACAAAAAATCATTTTAATGTTGATTGAATTATGGTACAATAGCATTAAAGTTAAAACGTTTACATTAAGGCAATACCGCACAACCATTGTGCGTCATATGCGCAGTCAGATTTTTCGTCAGAATGACTAAATGAGGTGCAGGCGGGCTGTCGCCCGTCAAACCGAATTTGGTTATTATGACGGAAAATATGCAAGCAGATGACGTGCAAAGGCGTTAGCCGGTGGTTGTGCGGTATTGCCTTAAACTTTTGTATGGAGGTTTATTTATGAGAAAGATGAAAATGCTTCTGGCGCTGACACTGGCGCTGACTTCCTGCGCTGCGGCGGCTTCCTGCGGCAGCTCGGGCTCAAAAAAGGACGACCTCAGCTCCTACGAACAGAAGGTAGAGGTAAAAAACACCGAGGATATCGAGGCTATCCCGGACGGTGCGGAGAAGGAGCTCAGGTGGCTCTCATACTTCGACCTTAACCCCACAAGAAGAGTCCCCGAGAAGAGAACAGACCTGAGCCTGTTTGAGCAGAAGGGCGGCACTATCGTTTACGAGAGCTGCTCCTCTATCGAGAAGTATGAAAAGCTCGCCAGTGAGCTGCTTGCCAACACTCCCCCCGATATGTTCTGGTATGAGAGCGGCATGACCTTCCCTGCAAACTGCGTTAAGGAAATGTTCCAGCCGATAGACGAGATAGTTGATTTTGACCAGCCCTTGTGGAGCGATGTAAAGGGCATGGCTGAGCAGTATACACTTAACGGCAGGCACTTTGTTGCGCCCATAAACTATCTGCCCTGCTCGGTGCTTACATATGATAAGGACGTTATCGAGGCGGCAGGTCTTGACGACCCCTATGAGGTATATCTTGAGGGCGACTGGGACTGGAACGCATGGTATGATATGATGTTCGAGTATGTAGGTCAGGCAGCAGACGGCGAGGAGAGATACGGCGTAAACGGCTGGTTCGCACCCTTCATCTACCACTCAACAGGCAAGACCATAGTTTACTATGACGAGGAGAAGGACGAGTATGCACAGCGCCTTGACGACCCCGATCTTTCAAGAGCTGCTAACTTCCTCTATGATATCAAGAAGAACGACCTGTATATGGACCAGTGGATAGGTCAGGCTTCCGACTGCTTCAAGGCAAATATCCTGTTCTACGCTATGGGCCCCTGGGCAGTTATCGACACCCACACCCCTACCGAGAGCGACCACTGGGGCATAGTTCCTATCCCGAGAGACCCCCAGTCTGATACAAAGTACACCACTATCGACATCAACGCATATATGTGGGTAAAGGGCTCCACCAAGAAGGAAGCCATGAAGACCTGGATGGAGTGCGCAAGGATAGTATACGTTCAGCCTGAGTATATCGAGACAGAAAAGGCTAAGTTTGACGAGAACAACCCCTACTGGACAGACGAGATGTATCAGGCAGCATATGTTGAGACTATCTCCGATAACTTCACACAGCTCTACGACCCCGGCTACGGTATCTCAACAGTGCTTTCAGACAACGACGCTGCTAACAATGATACCCTTGAAGCTATCAACGCCCTGATGTACAGGTGGGTAATGGTAGACAGCCCCGAAGGCAAGCAGTACACCTGGACACAGCTCTGTGAGACCTACAGAGGCACTATCCAGTCAGAGCTTGACACCTTCAACGCAGCCTACAAGGCATATCTTGAAGCTAACGCATAAGCCGCGGCAATGCCTGTCAATACGATCTTTCCGATCATATAGTGATAGTTCCCCCTGCTGAGGACCTTGCCAAAGCAGGGGGACCCTTTTTCACAAAAACGGTCGATTAACAAAAAGTTTACAAATTAAGTCTTGCAATGTGTTGTAATTGTGCGCACAATGTTATACAATATATACAGGGACAGAAAAGTGCCCCTGACGCAAACGGCTGAACAGAGAATTAAAAAGGAGTGTTGGTCATGGCAAAAACAGCAAACGTTAACGCAAGGATAGAACCCGAGATAAAGGAAAAGGCAGAAGCAATACTTGAAGAGCTGGGAATACCCGCATCAAGCGCTATAAATATGTTCTACAGGCAGATAATCGCTAACGGGGGTATGCCCTTTGAGATGAAGCTTTATCGCAAGCCGCTGAATATAAACGAAATGACAGCCGAGCAGCTGGATAATGCTCTTGAAGCTGCATATAAGGCTGATATAGCTGATAATGCTATGCCTGCCGCAGAGGCTTTTGAGAAACTCAGGAGGTCTCACGGAATATGAATTATGAAGTAGAAATTCTCGAAACAGCGCTTATCGACATGGATAATATCTACAGCTATATTGCCTATGCGCTGAAGGCAGAGCAGGCAGCGCAGAATATCATTGATGAATTAGAAAAGGGAATACTTAGCCTTGATACCTTTCCTAAAAAATACGGCATTTATGACCACCTGCCTTGGAGTGAGCGTGAGGTAAGAAAAATGCCTCTGGGCGACTATCTTATCTTTTACCGCATACGTGAAGATCAAAAAAAGGTGAGAGTGTACAGGGTGATTTACGGTGCATCGGATGTTGATAAGCATCTGGGAGATATTTAAGGCAATACCGCACAACCACCGGCTTACGCCTTTGTACGGTATTGCCTTAAAAGGTGTTGACTTGTTTTTGGTCGGTTGACATCAAATAATAATTATGCTAAAATAAAATTGTAAAAACAGCAGGCTTTTGTCTGCTTTTGATGGAGGTATGCATGATGCTTAAAGCGGCACAGATATTCAGCAGCAATATGGTTTTGCAGAGAGATAAAAATATTCTCGTCTGGGGAAGCGGCGAGGACGGAAAAACGGTCAGAGTGACCGTGGGTGATAACAGCGCTGAGGGCACTGTTAAGGACGGCAGGTGGAAGGTGCTGCTTTCGCCCATGGCAGCTGGCGGAGCTTATGATATGGTCATAACCGACGGCGTGGAGACCGTAACTTTCGTTAACGTGATGGTGGGCGAGGTATGGTTCTGCGGCGGTCAGTCTAATATGGAGCTGGAGCTGCAAAACGCCAAGGACGGTCAGGAGTATCTGAGCAGGCTTGATGAAAGCACCCCCATAAGATATTACTATACCCCCAAGGTGGCTACTGCCGAGGAAGCCGAGGAACAGGGGAAAATCTCGGGCTGGAACACGGCAGGACCCGAAAGCTCAAAGGCGTGGAGCGCTGTGGGCTATCACTTTGCGGCTAAGCTGGCTAAGGAGCTGGGGGTAACAGTGGGACTTATCGGCTGCAACTGGGGCGGCACCTCGGCTTCCAGCTGGGTGGACAGAAAAACTCTTGAAAATGATAAGACCATTTCAAGCTACATAGAGGAGTACGACGAGAAAAACAAGGGCAAGAGCCTTGAAGAGCAGCTGGAAGAATACAAGGCGTACCAGAAGTACGACGCCGAGTGGTTCGCCAAGCAGCAGGAGATACTAAAGACCGAGCCCGATATCGGCTGGGACGAGCTGCAGGAGCGCATAGGCAAAAACCAGTGGCCCGGTCCTATCAATGCCTATAACCCCTTCAGACCCACAAATATGTTTGAAAATATGGTCATGAGGGTGTGCCCCTATACGATAAAAGGCTTTCTTTACTATCAGGGGGAGTCTGACGACCATAAGCCCGACAGCTATTACAGGCTGTTCACAGCCCTCATAGCTCTGTGGAGAGAGAAGTGGGGGGACGATACCCTGCCCTTTATAATGGTACAGCTGCCCATGTTCAAATATGCTGCCGACCCCGACTGGAAGCATTGGTGCAAGATACGCTCAGCCCAGATGAAGGCTTACAGGACCGTTAAAAATACAGGTATCGCAGTTATACTTGACTGCGGCGAGTTCAACGAGATACACCCCAAGGATAAGCTCCCCGTGGGCGAAAGGCTTTGTTTGCAGGCTGAAAAGGTAGCCTACGGCATGAAGGTGGATGCAGACGGACCAATATTCAGGGGCTATGTGATAAAGGGCAGCGAGATAGAGCTGAGCTTTGACTACGCCGAAAATGGCTTTGATATCAGGGGCGATAAGCCGCTGGGCTTTGAAGTAGCAGGGGAGGACGGTGAGTTCAGACCTGCCGATGTCAGGGTGGAGGGCTCTGTGATAAGGGTAAGCTCCCCAGAGGTAGAAAAGCCCGTTTATGCAAGCTATAACTGGTATAATTATGCAGAGGTGAACGTTTTTGGTAAAAACGGACTTCCCCTTGCTCCCTTTAACCTTTTAAATGACTGCTGATTTTGTGTAATATAGCATAAAATAAAACGTAAAAGTTGAAAATTACTGTTATTATATACAAAGTTTTTCGGTGTACTTGCAATTTTAGAATAAATGTGATATTATATTTATAAACATTAGAGACGGTTGTGATATATTCTTTTAATAAATCAGGAAATGTTAAAACATATATTTATAAGGGAGAGAAAGGTTATGAAAATTTTAAAGGTACTTTCAACAGCAGCAGTTTCAGTAGCACTTGCGGCTTCAATGGCTGTTACAGCTTCCGCAGCTACATATACAGATGCTGTTCAGGCTGCTAAGGACAATGGTGTACAGGCTAACAACGTTAAGGAACTGGAGAACTTCCTTGAGCCTAACCAGGATTATTTCACAGCTGCACAGTATGACGACATGATCGCTGATATAAACGCTATCGGTGAGAAGTATGTTGCACCTCTTGCTAAGGAGCTGTTTGATAAGACTCCCGCAGAGCTTACAGAGGACGAGAAGATCGACCTTGGTCAGCACTGGACACAGGACGACAGAACTGCTATCATCAACGACCTTGTTGCACTTGGCAAGAAGTATGACGTAGTTATCACAGCAACACAGCTCGACAGGGCTCACTACCATGTTGAGGCTTATATAAAGGGCAGTGAAAGCGACGACAGCGGCAAGTCAGGCAATACTACCGATGACGGCAAGGATAAGGACGGCAAGGACACAGCAGGCAGCACCGACAAGAAGGACGATAACAAGGGCGGCAATGTTCAGACTGCTTCTGACAAGCCCGTTGCAGATACAGGTGCAGAGGACGAGGCTGAGACAAATGCAGCTTCTGTAGCAGCACTGTTCACAGTAGCACTTGCAGCTTGCGGCATCGCAGTGGTAGCAAGAAAGAACAAGGCGTGATCAAGCCGATATCAACAGAACGTTACGGCGGATCATTACGATCAAATATCGGAGTGTGTAAAATTGAGCAGTAAAAGTTCCCGAAATAAACAGGGGCACAGTGCTCATGGTCATAAAAAAACTTCGTCATCCAAGGTGTTGAGAGCTGTTACTTACGTTCTCACACCTTTTTTGATGTTGGCACTTTTATGCGGAGCAAGTGTGCTTACTCTGACTAAACCTTACAACGAATATGTAAAAAAATATGTAGATACAGCCTTCGGCGATGTTTCGCCCGATGTCAAAAGCGTGCGTACTCTTAATCCCTACCGTGACGATGACGCCCCCCTGCAGGTCAGGGAGATAGAGGTGGAGGTGGAGGACCAGGGTCAGAAAAAGACCGAGAAAGCCACCATGATCTACCCCTACTACGGCGACCGCTACGCCACCCTTAACTGCGAAGCCGCAGGCATGAAGGATATACCCGTCTACAGCGGGCAGAACAACGATATCCTTGAATGGGGCGCAGGCTGGTATAACGGCTCTTCCTATATCGGCAGACCGGGCAATGTGGTGATAGCAGGTCATAACCACACCTACTTCTATTATCTGCCCAACTGCCAGGTGGGGGATATTGTTACGCTGGAGACAGATTACTGCAAGATCACCTATACCGTCAGGGAAAGGGTAGTGTTCCACGAGACTGATTATACCTACGTTTTCCCCACTGAGGACGACAGGCTGACCTTGTACACCTGCTGGAACAACGGCTATCTCGGTATGAGCGAGTACAGGCTGGCTATCATCTGCGACCCCATCAAGACCGAGTGGAAAGAGGTGGAGGTGGATCAATGAAGAAGCTTTACCACTACCCCTCAATGCTGATACTATCTATAATAGCCAGCTTGTTTTTTGTGGCAGCATTGCTTTTGACGTATGTTACACAGGTCATGCTGGACCCTAAGTTTTACCTTGATGTTATCAGCGAGTATCACGTTGATGAAGCCCTCTATGACGAGGTGGATACATATTTCAGGCAGTATTCTGTTCCTACAGAGATACCGCAGGAGGTGTTCATGAAGGGCTTTGACAAGCAGGAGCTGGCAAGGACGGCAAGGCATATCGCAAAGCTCTCTCTTGACTATATCCTGGACCCCAAGGCTGAGGAGCCCAAGGCTGAGTATGATTTTACTGCCTTTGAAAAGAGCGTGAATGACTACTATGAAAGCTATGCCGAGGCTAACAGCATAGAAAAGACCGATGAATATTACAGCTACAAAGCCAGGACCATTAGCATCGCCGAGGACAAGGTGAATAGCCTGCTGGACGTTATGCTGGTCTATAAGATATCGGGTACCTCTAAAGCAAAGCTGGTACACCGCTTTTCGCCCTTTATAAAGTGGGCGGCGGTCGGCTCAGCGGTGATGCTGGTCATAATTCTGATAGTGATGTTTATCATCAACAGGCACCACACGGCTGATATGCCCTACTGGCTGGGAGTTATAATGTTCTCAGGCTCGGGGCTGCTGCTGATACCCAGCATTTATTTCAGAGCCACAGGCTTTTTCGACGGCTTTTTCATGACCCAGCCCACGGTCTACCGCTCATTCACAGGCGTCATATACAAATTTATCGACAGCATGATAAGGATAAACGCAGTTATCTGCGGCATTGCGGTGCTGCTTATCATCTTGGCGCAGATAATACACGTTGTCAGAAAGCACAAGGCTATCAAGGAGATAGAAAAGGAGCGCCTCGAAGAAGAATAAATAAAGGTGACCTCTAAAAACCTGTGTCGTAAAGATGTGCTGCGAATTTTATCGGCAGATCGCCCAAAATTTTCGCCGGCATACTCGTGTATTCCAAGAAAATTTTGGACAATATGACGATGAAAGGCGTGGCGCAGATTTGCGGCAGAGTTTTTTAGAGGTCACCTAAAGACAATAAAGCCCCGAAGTAAAGCTTCGGGGCTTTGATATTGTATTGAGCTTACTTTCTCTCAGCCTTTAAAACAGGCTTTTTGTTTTTCTTCTGCTCATAAAGCAGTGCGTCGGCATGGCTCAGCAGCTCGTTTATCTCAACGGTGTTGGTGCATTTAAAGGGGTAAACGCCTACACTGGCGTGTACGTAGTATTCCTTGTCCCTGCCCTCATTTTCGTTGAAGCGCTTGCAGACCTCCTCAACATAGCTCCTTATGCTTGCCGCATTTGAGCCTGCATCTGCCAGGGTGCATACCACGAACTCGTCGCCGCCTATCCTGCCTATTACCTCCTCGCCGCTGAATGCGTCTGATAGTATCTTTGCGATACCTCTGATGGCAAAATCGCCGTCCTCGTGACCAAAGCGGTCGTTTATGGTTTTAAGGCTGTCCAGGTCGGCAAATATCATAACAGCGTTCTTGTCCTCGTTCTCGGGGGCTCTCACAAGCTTTCTTACTCCCTCAAAGAAGCCTCGCCTGTTGTAGCAGCCTGTCAGCTCGTCCTGCCTTGAAAGCTCGCCCAGCAGCTGGTTGTTCTCACGTATCTCGATAAGGCTCTGCTGCAGCTGCTTTTGTATCTTGTTCTGCTGCTTCATCAGGCTGATTATTTTGAGCGCCGCACAAAGCTGCACCGTTATCGACTGCAGGTAGTTGAAATACTCATGCTCTATCTCGCATATCAGCAGCCCGTAATGCTCGTCATTGGTAAACAAGGGCATACAAACCATTGTGTATCGCCTGTCGTTGGGGAAATACGGGTTTGTAAACAGCTTGTCGGGGGTTATATTCTGCTTATCCGCAGGCAGCATGATAGGCTCGCCCATGTTGTGATAAGCCTTCAGCTTTATGTTGTCGGGCAGCTTCCAGATGTCTGTTTTCATGTTGACCACGGCAGGCTCGTAAACGTAGATGTAGCTTGATATAACGTGCAGCCTTGTCAGCTTATCCACCACCGACAGATAAGCCTCGTCGTCATAAGCGTCGAAAATAAGCATATCTCTGGTGATAGAATTGGTCTGCCATGTGAGAAAATAGTTGTCGCTGAGCTTTTCCTGGCAGATAGACTCGTTAAGCTCTGATATCAGCTTGTATATCCTTACGAACATACCGTTTAGGCGGAACTGCTTGCTCTGGCTGTCAAGGTGTGATGAAAAGCTGTGGTGAACATACTCCATTACCGAGTATAGCGTCTCCAGATTTACATAGTCAAAAAAGTGCTTGTCGGTCAGGGCTTCTATCTTGTCAAACACCAGATAGGGGTCAAAGCCCTCGTCGGAATTTATCTTGTCAACGCAGCTGCCTATATCCCTTATTACCTCGGCAAATTTTTCCCTGTAGATATAGGTCATCTCGCTGAGCCTGTATTTGTTCAGCAAAAATACGCTCAGCTCCTCAGCAAACTCTTTGATGCTGCCGCGGCTGTCAAGGGTTATGGTGCCCAGCTTTGAGCTGCTGGTGCAGCCGCAGGAGTTCCTGATTATCATTGAAGATGACAGCGTATCGTGGTCGATAGCGCCGTTATTGATGTAGTTCACAGCCTCAATCAGCGCATTGTAGCCAAGCTCGGTGGAGTCCATAGCCACGGTGGTGAGATACGGGTTCAGCTCGGTGGCGGCAGGGTCGTCATCAAAGCCTGTCACAAGAAGGTCCTTGCCCGGCTTCAAGCCCCTTTTCTCCATAGCCTGATAGCCGCCGATAGCCATCTGGTCGTTTGAAAATACTATTGAGTCAAGCTCGGGGCAGCGGTCGATAAGCTCCCCGACCTCTTCCGAAACGTATTTTGAGAAGTTGCCGTAAGCCACCCGTCTCTCGTCATACTCAATACCGTGGTCGGCAAGCACGCTTTTGTAGACCTCAAAACGCTCAACAGCGTCATCACTGGTCATGGGACCGCTGACAAAGCCGATATGGCGGCAGTTGTGGGTCTCGATAAGGTGGTTTATCACCTGCTCCAGACCTGTTCTGTTATCCACCGTTATGCAGGGATAGCCGTCTATCTGTGAGGTAAGGGTGATAATTGGCACATTGCCGAACTGTTTAAGGAACTCTCTGCGCCTTTCCTTATCCAGGTGGCTGCCTATGGTGCCTATCAGCACCAGCAGTGCGTCAAAGCCGTCGTCCTTTGCCAGCTCAAACAGGGTGTTGTACTGATACTCGTACTCAGTCCTTATCTTATCTGCATACACAGCGTCTATATATCTTCCCGGCAGCACCACAAGGTCAACGTCATACTGTTTTGCAGCGATCATTGCGCCCTCGCAGACAGCGTCGTCAAAGTCGTCCTCCAGGTGGCTGACGAGAAGACCTATCCTTATTCTTCTGCGCTGCTTTGCAAAGCCTTCATTCATAATAAATACCCCTCTTGTAATTTATTCGTTAATAGATATCTGCTCAGAACCGCCCTCGAAAATGAGCTCGCCGTCACGGCAGCCCATAGCGTAGCCGTTGCTGGTAAGGAAGGTTATGTGCACCTCTGTCTCAAAAATGCGCACCCTGCCGCCGCCCTCGCTGTCGCCTATTCCCGAGGCATTGCTGCCCTCGGCATAAAGGGATATCACCGAGTTTGAGATATCACACATCGCAGTGCTTGAGTTTGTACCTATGTTGATAATATTACGTCCTCTTATATTGCAGCTGAGCTCACAGCGCTTGACTGAAATATCAGCCGTGCCGCCGTGGAGCGAGCCTATGGCGCACATATTGTTGCCGCCCGATATAACGTCTATCTTTGCGTCCTGAACGGCGATATTCGCGCTGCCCTCAAAGCTGCCTATGCCTGCAAAGTTTGCAGAGGCAGCGGTTATGCTTAGTCCGCATTCGTATATCTTAACATCGGCATTCTCCTGCATACTGCCAATGGCTAAGCTCACAGCGCCCGAGCAGCTTATCTCGATCATGCCGCCTGTTATCTCGATACCGCCCTCATTGTCGGTCCTGCCGCCGCCTATGCCTATGCAGTTATCGCCGCACACGGTTATGCAGAGCTCGCCTGTCATTGATGATTTTATACGACCGTAGGTCAGGTCATACTCATTGCCTATAGCATAGCAGCTCACCGCCTCGGGCAATATGGTCAGCTTGCCGCCGCCCACAAGCTCCAGCGACGCCTTTGAGGGCACCATTATGCCGCCCTTGACCAGCCTGTTATCGCCTATCGCCTCGATAGTCAGGCTGCTGCCGCTGCCCAGGGCAATGGCAGGGTGGTCGGGCACAGCTTCAAGCTTCACATTTTTTAGGGTGAGCTTAGCCTTGCTGTCCTCCTTGACATTTATGGGTATCATCACCGCAGGCATATCATACTCGCCCTCTAAAAGGTGAGAGCCGCCCTCTATGTAAATGCTGGTATATTTCTCTCTTATAAGCTCATTTATGCTTATGGTCGAGTCACTGTCAGCATAGTAAACCTTTTCCTGGTCCTCCTGTGACTCCAGATTATATCTGATTATCTCGCTCTGTATCTCCTCGCTTATCTCGTGGATAAAGATAGGCTTGGGTCTTGAAATATAAAAGCCCTGATAAAGGTCAACGTGCATTCCCGAAAGGGTGTGCAGCTCCTCCGAGGTCTCAACGCCCTCAGCCAGCACCGCAAAGCCGTTTGAGTGCATCATCTCCACCAGACCCGAAACTATGCTTTGCAGCCTTACGTTGGTATCAATGTGGGATATCAGCGAGTGGTCAAGCTTTATATAATCGGGGGTGTATCTTATCAGTCTTGAAGTGTTTGAATAGCCCGTGCCGTAGTCGTCGATAGCCATCTGCACCTTGTGCCGCCTGAGACGGTTTATAAGATAGCTCAGGTTCTCGTCGCTGGTGTCAGTCTGCTCGGTGAGCTCTATTACCACCTTTTCCATAAGCTCGCCGTAATCCTCCAGCAGCATTGACCAGTCGTCCTCAGTGAGAAAGCTGGAGGGAATAGCGTTTATAAACAGCTTACGCTTTTTAAAAAAGCTCTGGTTCTGGCTCAGGTGGTGCAGCACGTTGAACATGGTCGAGTGCTCGATATCATAGAGCCTGTCGTATTTCTGGGCATAATCAAGTATCTGCAGGGGGTTGAGCCCTATCTCCTTATCCGTCCTCATAAGGGCTTCATAGGCAACTATGCTGCCGTCCTCGGCGCTGACGATAGGCTGGAAGTGGTAGCGGAATGAGTTCTGCTCCACCAGATAGAAAAAGTTCTGCACCCTGCGGTAGTCGTTTTTCTGTATATCATACTGCTCCTCAGAAAAGCTCTTGATAGTGCCTGTCTCTTCCGAAGCTGCTTCATAAAGCGCAAATGAAGCATAATGCAGCTGCTTGACCGCAGTGCTCTGCCTGCTGTCGAACATCACATAGCCGCCTGTAAAGGTCATGGAATGGGTCTCGCTGATGTGTACCCCGAACTCGTCGGTTATATCGCAGTTTTTAACAGCCTGCTGCAGCTTCTCAGCCAGCTCCCTCGACTTGCCGCCGCAGTCGGGCACAAACACCCAGTATTGCAGCCTTGCATGGTATGAGAATGCCGAGCCCTCGGGGCAGGCAGCCTTCATAGCCTCAACAGCGCTGTTTATAAATGACCTTTCGTCCCTGTCAGAGTCGATATGCTCCAGCTGTATGAGCATTAAAAATGAGTTATCGCCTGCCTCGGCTATCCTGTCGGCAAGGGCGTTCTGGGGTATAAGCCCCAGCAGACCCGATGACTCAGCGGTGTCCTTATGGTCTTTTTTGATGATGACGCCTGCGGTAACATTCTCGTCCCTGCTGTCAAGCAGCACCAGCTTCACAGGGGCAGCCGCATCGTTCTCGGTATCGGCAGCCCGGGTCATAGCGTTAAGGAATGTATAATCCATAGCAGCCCTTGACGCACCCAGCAGCCTGAGGGCGTTATCGTCTATATAAAATTCTTTACTGTCGTGCCATATGGCAAATGCACCGATGGTATCGGTAACGTTCAGAAGCTCCTCCCACATAGTGCCGAAAAGTACCTGGAAGGGTTTTATGATCTCATTCATTATCTTATTGGCTCCTTGATAAAAAACTGACAGTCTTTAAGGTCATTTATGCATGACTATCCATTAAAAATTATACCAAATTTTTTTCAAAAAGTCAACCGTAAATTTACACATTAAACAAAATACTCCCACAAGCCCGGCGGCGGTTACAGGCTTACATTTTCTGCCTTAGGGGGAGCTCAAAAATTGATATATCAGGGGCTTAGTGTAAAATGATCGTAGGCAAACTGCTTATTTCTGTAGGCGCACCAATACA
>ERZ842401.1769-NODE-1769-length-30020-cov-5.768396_pt1 | contig 30020 bp, 30 predicted proteins | sample MGYA00521270_ERZ842401 | MGnify/ENA primary metagenome ERZ842401 (study PRJEB31892, sample SAMEA3878208) | bioreactor metagenome | biome: Moose rumen | place: Sweden | collected 2011-10 | study: EMG produced TPA metagenomics assembly of the PRJEB12797 data set... | reverse complement strand
GGGTGCGTTCCTCGCCTTTCTTGATTTTAGATGAAACCGAAACTTTATCGCCAAACGGCATCAGCACCATGTAGCGCCCAGCAAAGCTCAGCTCGCAGGTCAGGCGGGGACCCTTGGTCGAAATGGGTTCCTTCACCACCTGCACCAGTATTTCCTGGCCCTGCTTCAGGGTGGTCTGTACACTCCCGTCTTTGGGCAGGTCGGGCTGGCGTGTGGCCTTGGCGATGGGATAAAGTTTCTTCTTGTCGCTTTGTACCTGTTTCAGATACTTCTCGTAAGAGCTGAATTGACTGCCTAAGTCCAGATAGTGCAAGAAAGCATCGCGCTCAGAGCCTACTTCCACGAAGCAGGCATTCAGTCCGGGCATCAGCTTGCGCACCTTGCCCAGATAGATGTTGCCTACGGAGTATCTGGCCTCCTCGCGCTTCTCGTTCTGGTATTCCACCAGATCTTTGTCTTCGAGCAAGGCTATTGATATCTCCTTAGGCTGTACATCAATGATTACTTCACTTGTCATTTCTCTTAGTCTTGGGTTTTCATCTCTCTTAATGAGAAAGGAGCGCGCCGTTCAATCCACACATGTGGGATTGCTACGGTACACTCCTTTCATAATTTCTGTGCCTTTAGAGCCTTTACTTGCTCTTATGGCGATTCTTGCGCAGTCTCTTCTTACGCTTGTGAGTTGCCATCTTGTGGCCCTTCTTTTTCTTTCCGTTTGGCATAATTATAATTCTTTAAATGTGAGTTATTTCATTTTTTCTATAAAACTCTTGGCAGGCTTGAAGGCAGGGAAGTCGTGAGCGTCAATAACGAGCGTGGTGTTCTTCGAAATGTTGCGTGCTGTTTTCTTGGCACGGTGCTTGATGGTGAAAGTGCCAAAACCGCGCAGGTAGACATTCTCTTTATTGACAGACATGCTGTTGCGAATTTCTTCCATGAAGGCCTCCACCGTAGCGGCGACGTCCTTTTTGGGAAGCCCTGTGTCTTCTACAATTTTGTTGATAATATCTGCTTTTGTCATCTCTCTTTTGGTTTAAATTCTGTTTTCGGACTGCAAAGTTACTAATTTTCAATGTGATAAGGAAATTTTCGGGCCACTTTTTTCTAAAAATGTTTATTTTTGTCTTTTTCCATGCCTGTAGGAAAGCTTCATATATTAATTATAGTACGCGCGCGTAAGTTGTTCGGTCTTGCTATGTTCGTTGTGCCAGTCGTCTCAGTCCTAATCTTCTTATGTCTGGCAGTGTGTTCAGTTGGCGGGGTAGATTGTTGGTGTAGTGGAAAAGGTTTCCGAATCGGTTCACGATGCCATATCGGTATCCAGGCACGTCGCTGCTCTCCACATAGACAGCGCAGGTGTCGTAGCCGCGGATGCGATAGCTGTGCCGGATGTCGTTCTGGAGAACGAGCACATTGCCCATGATGGTGAAATGGTCGTGCAGATAGACGCTCTTGTCGTTGAATGGCGATTCCCAGCCCTTGATGCTTTTGCGCAGGCGTAGCTGGTCGCCCGTCCGGGCCACCTCAAAGCGCATGATGTGCTCAAAGTGTGGCATGGTCAGGTAGCGTCTTCCTCCTTTGGCATCCCAAAAGGTCATTTTGCCTGTCACGTCCTGTCCGATAAACACGTCACCCTCCTGTCTGACTTTCCCGTATAGTTCCGACCTGAGGTCCCTTCCTTTGTCATCTATGACGGTGACCTTGTTTTTGTAGACGTAGTAGGGATATCTGGCCAATGCGAAGTAGGGCGCTCCGATTCTGGTGACTTGTTCAAACTCTGCCGGGCATGTCACCTTCCCGTCCACCATGATGCCGTACCTTCCTCCGAGCATGAAGATCTCAGCCCCCTGATGTGTCTCGCTCCTATTCTTGATGCGCACCATTTCGAGGTTGACAAGTTCCTTCTCCGTCTCCTCTCTGATGACAACGGGTCTGCTGGTGCCCTGTGTTCCCTTGCCTGCCTGTTTTCCAGCGAACATGAGGCTCCAGTCCCTGTCGTCCGTGGGCAGTCCGAATATCTGGTACATGCCCACTTGGTCGATGATGACAACCCCTTCTTTTCCCTTCGTGACGCGCATGCCCCTTCCCACCTGCTGCAGGTATTTGGCCAGCGATAGGGTGGGTCTGGCGAGTTGTATGAACTCCACTTCGGGACAGTCGAATCCTTCGGAGAAGATGTCCACGTTGACGATGACGTCCACCTTTCCCTCACGGTACTCCTGTACCTTTTGGGTACGCTCCCGGACTGGTGTCTTGGCATCTATTGCACAGCAGCTGACGCCCTGTGCGGCATAGTATTCTGCAATGTGTGCCGCGTGCTGTCTGTCAATGGCATACACGATACCCTTGCGTCCGTTGGCAAATGCCTTGTATGACTCATAAAGGTGTGCGATGCTTTCCGGTACGTCCATGACAGCCGCCATCTCCTTGATTTGGTAGTCTCCGTCGGCTCCCCTTTTATTGAGTGCCGCCACCTTCTTGGCCTCCTCGCCTTCCGGCCTTGCTGACACGTAGTCGAAGTCCGCGAGTATTCCCTTGTCGATGAACTGTCGGATGTCCCCTGATTGTAGCAGGGTGTCAAAGAGGTCTGTGAAGGGTGCCCCGTTCAGTCGGCAGGGCGTTGCGGTAAGTCCCAAGAACTTCGCTTTGGGCCATCGGTCCCACAGCATGCGGTAGGTGACAGCCAATGTGTGGTGTGCCTCGTCCACGACGATGAGCCCAGGATTGCAATCCACTTCTTGGAGATGTCTTGCCAGCCATTGTATGCTCTCCACGCGAATGCCGTCTTTTTCAGCCTGCAATCCAAGGCGTGTGATGGTCTCATGGACCTGCTGGAGCAGTTCCTGCCTGTGTGCCACGATGAGCACCTGTCCACAGTCCAGCGCAAGCATCCTTCTGACAGCCTCCGCCATGAGGTGTGTCTTCCCTGTTCCCGTGGGCATCTGCACCATGACGCTCCTACAGGTCTTCCAGGCCTCCAGCAGCCTTTCTACCATTTCCTGTTGATAGTCCCTCAGCATTATCTCTTGTCTCCCACCACTTATTGCGTACTGCTCAAAACACAAACATCCTCCTGTCCATGAGTCTCCTCAGAAATCCCCACAAGGCTCCCTTCTCCATGTGGCTCATTTCCCCCAAGTGGCAGGACATGCGCCAGATGGCCGTGCCTTCTGGATAGCCCTCGCTGTCAAGTCTTCCACCGTTCTGCTGCATCTTCATGAACTTGTAGAAGCCTGTGGTGACCATGAGCCCCATGAGCACCACGGCATAGAACTGGCCCGTGATGCTAACGCCCGTCTGCCACAGCACAAGCCATGCCACGATGACCAGGAAATTAATGAGGAGGATGGAGAATGCAGCTCCGAGGTGCGAGAACCCCATATCAATAAACAGGTGGTGCAGGTGTGTCTTGTCTGGGCTGAAAGGTGACCTTCCCCTCAAGATGCGTGCGGTCATGACGCGTAGCGTGTCGAAGACGGGGATGCAGAGCACGGCCAGCGTGAGTGCTGCCAATCCCACCCCCTGTTGCTCTAATGCGGCGCATGCCCCTTTGGAGGAGATGGTATAGAACACGAAGATGGTCATGAGCATGCCGAGCATGAGTGTGCCACCGTCTCCGATGAACATCTTCGAGCGTACGCCGAAGACATTGTGGAAGAAAAAGGGCAGTAGCGATGCCATGACGACGAGTGCCATGCACACCATGACAGGCTTGTCCACGGTCCAGAACAGGAGGGCAAAGCAGGCGCTTGCCATGATGCTGTAGCCCGATGAATAGCCATCGACACCGTCGATGAGGTTGACGGCATTGATGATACCCACGCCAGAGAGGATGGACAACAGAATGGCTGCCGTAGTGTCTATTTCGTGTACGCCCCATAGTCCGTGCAGGTCGTCCATGTACATGCCGGTGATGAGGAGAAGCGCTGTGACGAGGATAATCTCCACGGCAAATCGCAGTGTCGCCGACAGGTCGCGCATGTCGTCCCATGTCCCGATAGCCTGCATGACGGTCATGGCCAGCATGCCCCAGATAAACATGGGTTCCTGCAGGAAGCATGCTAATGTGATGCCGCCTGCCATGATGCCGAGATAGACGGCCACGCCTCCCAACACGGGTACGGGTACGCGTTGCAGTTTACGTGCATTGGGGTTGTCAACGATGTGGTGCCTTCTTGCGAAGCGCAGCACGACAGGAAACACAAGTGTCGTCACGATGAGTGCGACGGCCGACACCAGCCATGCGATATTGATGTTTGTCATAAGCTTTTTAGTTTCTTAATCTATATCATTTCTCAGTCCTCATACAGCCTTGCGTCGCAGCAGGATACCGTCGAGCCATTTCTGATATCCCTCCTCTCCGATAGTTCCGCGGGTTTCAAAGTGATAGTAGCAGTGTTCAGTGTGCTCTATTTCCCGTAGCGACTGTCGTAAGTCGAGAATCTGCCGCTTGTTGACGATGACGACGGGCATCTGTAGCTCGTCGGAGTAGGAGCGTACGGGATTGGTGACGTGTGTTACGAAAAAAGCAGAGAGACCGAAAGCCGTGTAGAAGCCTACGGTCTTGTTGTAGTACAGATACACGGTCTTTCCGTCATTCTGCGTTTCGTTCAGTACAATTTTTTCTTTGTCCATTGAATTATGTGTCTTTTTCTTGAGTGTTAATGATCGGGAAAAGAATCTCACCCCATCCAAGCATGGATAGAGGGAAAAGAAAAAAAGGGTCACGTTTCCGTGACCTATAGTGTAGAAGGGTATTTAGCTAACGTATGCAGCTAAATATTGAAAATAGTTTGCGTTTTAGCTGTCGTTTTCTGATATTTCAAGGAACCGTTTGATGAAGAAATCAAAACTTCCTTTAGTGTCTTTCATATTTTTCCGTAAATGGCGAATCACTTTTTCTGTAATGTATTCGTTCTTTTGGTTTCGTTCTTTATACCTCTTAATTACGTAGTCAATCAGAAGTGTTGTATAGGCCATATACGAGTGCTCTGCTGAATAGGCGTATAAGCTATCACCCATATATGTAGTGATCCATCCACGTAAGTCTTCATTATACTTTTGCAGTGGGGAGGGGACTTCAGGATCAGGCATAGGGCTTAGCCGATAGTTGATTTCCTCCCTTTTTTTGTTGTACCAGTCGATAATATTTACGTCATCTATTTCACCGCATAGGAAAGAATCCCCCTCAAAAACTTTTTTGTAGAGTTTTAGAACTATTTGATGTGAGTTCCCGTCTTCCTTGCAAAAACTCTCTCCAGAGGCAATTTTTACGCTTAATGCTTTTCCTTTGTCGTTATAGAAGAAAGCATAGTCAGAATCTGCCAACAAAGATTTCGCCATATAAAAAAGGCAATAATAGCACTGTACAAAAGCCCACGAATAGTTCTCTCTTTGTACGGAATAAATAGCACTGGCGTATGTTAGGATGCAGTTGGTGAAAAAGGCGTCTCGGTCTTTTCTTAACATGAGCCTTCCATCAGTAACATCCCCATCACGTAGAATCGTTCCATTAGTTGCAGAAGCATAACCTTTGGAATTCAAATAATTGGTAAGGAAAAGCCGACTTGCCATAGCTTAAAACTCCAAATCATCTTCTCCAATGTTTTCAACATTAATATATTCTGAGAATTTCTCATAGATATATTCTTTCGCTGCCTCGCCGCTTTTCCCTTTCACGTCAGCCTGCTTGATCAAAGAATCTTTGGAGAGTCCAATGACAGACTTGAAAGTATCAAAACTGAAACTTTTTTGCGAGAAGCAATATGGCAGGATCTTCTGTATAAGCACTTCAATGGCGGCACTGAATCCTGATACATACAGGAAAGGATTTGATAATTCAAACCATTTCTTCTCGTAATAGTATTGTATGGCATTAAAATAGTTTTTTAGTACTTTCGCTTGATATTCTAAAGTACGTACTTGATATTTCTCAAATTCACCTTGGGGCTTGACCAATGGGCGTAATGCATTCACAATACTTGAAAGTTGTATCCCCCCCTTAAAGCGAGTTGTACCAGGAAATTTGATATACCCCATGTATGGTGAATCTTCGTCGGCATTCAGACTCTGTGCAATATCCCTTCCGCGTTCAATGCTATAATCCTTGTTTGGAGTTTCTATCAGACCATATAAGTCATATATCAGCGACTTGGGCACCGTACGCTGTTCTGTATTGATGTTGACAAAGATTTCTGCGCATTGAGCAGTCGTCAGTCCCACGGCCAGCAGAACGGGAAACTCAACATCTCTCAACTCAGGTTTTTCCTTAATGGCATCACGCATACCCGCTACGCGGTGTTGGCCGTCCAGAACTTGTGCAAAACGCAGTTTGTCAACGAGCAACAAGGTTTTCTGTTCTTCATTGATAGTTATTTTGGTGTCGTCTATCAGATTTAGGATGATATTAGTTGGAAAAAATCCTCCATTTATCAGATAGCTTGCTATGTTCGAGATACGAGCCTTGTTTAGGATACGCTGCACAGCACCTTGTTCATCGTTGACCCCGCGCTGAGCAACATAACTAATTTTCAGTATCGTCTCACACGATAAACGGCACAAATAGTATTTGATACCTTTATGTTCTAATGGCAGATATGGAATATTCATCGTTATAGCTTTTTATCGTTACTGCCTGCAAAGATACAGCTTTTATTCGAAATTTCTGTCAATTTCTGAAAATTTCTTTCAATAAACTATCATAAATTGGGCTTTCCTCTTTTCCGCTTATCCTATCACCCAGTCGTCAATAGTGTGCGTGTCGGTATTGAAGTGTATGCCAGCCTTCACTACGCGATGATTCCCGGTCGGATAGGGGGCTGCGTAGCCTTTCTGATTGATCTGGTCCAGTGCCGACTGGGCTGTCCCGTTGGTCTTCAATTCCAAGACGTAGGTGTTGTCAGGCATTAAGACAACCACATCGGTACGGCCACCAGCGCATTTTACCTGAGTGCGTACGTAGACATTCAACATGGAGAAAATAAGATAGAAGGTATATTCGTAGAAGCCTCCTTTCTTGGCAGCCTCCTCTAACTTCTTCTTGAAGCCTTCCACGTATGGTATACCTGCTAAATAGGCCTGCAACTCACGCAGCGCTATATCAAGGTCGTTCTGCTTCAGCGCACGCCAGAACTTCACGGCAAAGCCACTCTGTACGCTGCCTGCTTCCAGTCCTATAAATGTGGGTAGCAAGCCCTTCGTGAAGCCGACCCGTACCTCTTGATTGGGAATTGAGAGTAAGTACATCATTGAATCGGCATCATACCCTTTGATAGTCAGATAGCCACTTTGATAGAATAAAGGCAAGGCATTGATCATGGCCTCTGTTGGAACATCGAACGACTCAGCTGGTTCTTCCAAATTGTCCATCGCAGTGATGTCTGTATGGAAGTGCTGCATCTGATGCATCAGGTAAGAAGGCGTACCAGTGTCAAACCAGTAATTGCCAAGCTTCTGCTGTTGGAATGCCGTCATTAAGCTGAATGGGTTGTAAACCTCCTCAGATTTCTCAGAGAAATGATATCCGTCATATTGTGTCTTCAGTTTGGCATGCATCTCCTCAAGAGAACACTCATATTCAATCGCCATCTGGCAGATATCTTCATGCAATGCCGTTGACAATTCTTTCTCTGTAATTCCGCAAATGGCCGAGAACTTTGGATTTAACGTCACATTGAGCATGTTGTTCGGTGAAGAGAAGATGCTCAGCTGGGAGAACTTCGTGATGCCTGTGATGAAACAGAAACGCAGATAGGGATCGCAGGCTTTCAGAGGTATATAGAACTCTTGCATCACTTTGCGGAACTGCGGCAGGTTTTCTTCCTCATGAAGGACTTCGAGCAAGGGAGCGTCGTACTCGTCGATGATGACTACCACTTGGCTGTGTGTCTGCTGATAGGCACGTTTGATGAGTCCCTGCAACATACTGCCAGGGGTGAATTCTTCGTCATCACGTCCATAGATGGCCGTATATTCTTTCAACAACAGCATGAGCCGGGAACGCAATGCCGCGGCAGACTCCTGTCCTTTTGCAAGACTCAGGTCAAGGTGAATGACTGGATACTCTTTCCACTCCTTTTCCAATGCCATCACTTTCAGGCCTTCGAACAAATCTGTCCTGCCTTCAAAGAACGAACGGAGCGTTGATGACAGCAACGACTTACCAAATCGACGGGGACGGCTCAGAAACACATATTTTTGCCCATCTTGCAATTGCCATACCAAGTCAGTCTTATCCACATAGACATAGCCCCCTCGAATAATTTCCGAAAAGGTTTGAATGCCTACAGGATATCTTCTCTTGCTTGTCTCCATGTGAAGTTTACTATTTGCCTGCAAATTTACAAAAAAAATGTGAATTCACAAAGGACTGAGTTGTTTTTTGCAGAAAACTTTTATGCTTATATAACCTGCATCATGTCTTCCGTCGGCGGGGGCGTTCCCGTTCTACGGGCGATGCTTCTTTGGATTCCCCTGAAGGAATTCCATCCGTATGGATAGGATGGATACGCTTGTGAAAATGACCGCTTACCTACAAAGCCAATGTCTCTAACCTTGCCAGGCGAAGCAAATGGTGCTGCACTTTCTGAAATATTGCAGAAGATGGAACATGAATGCCATTATTCATCTCGAAATCTACGTGCTGTCCACCCTTTATGTTTTTCCCCTTATAACGGGTGAAGATGCCGGCGTGTGATTGACAATTCTTGTTCCGAGGCTCTACCTCCACAGATACGTCCATGACCTTATCTCCTAACACAACCCTGATATCGCGCACTTCGCCAGTATTCATACAGGCAATTCGGCAAGCAGAGGCATTGCCAAAAACTGCATAGCAAGGATGGCTACCGACAAAATCCTGAATGTCATCCCTGAATGTTTTTATAGACTTGCGATTCACAGAAAGGTATGTCTCACCACATCTCAAGGCAAAGGCGTTAATCTGCAGGGTATTGTCAACAATCCACTCCCTGTGCAGAATGCGGGCAATCTCCTCTTTGTCACTAATTGGTGGTATACCCTTCATACAATACGACGCATCACTCGGAGAAAGGAACTTGGAGTGAAGTTCACATTGTCGGCCCAGTCTTCCTTTGCTCCGTTTTCACTATAATAGGAATATTTCTCATCGCCAATACTGATAGAAGCGGTATGCCGTTTGGATTGAAGTCCTAAACATCCATTAGAGTCTGGAGAAATCATCCAATACTTCCAATCTTCATCGTCTGAGATAAGCAATACGTTTCGCAGGTTCTGAAGCACATGATACGAAACCTTCCTGCCGCCATACCCATCCCAGTCATCCTCCAGCTGGCTAAGGTGGTCAAGCCGGGCGAACGCCTCGGCAAGATGAGGTTCAGTCGCCTCCGTCACCAACCTGCGTCCTACTGACTCTTTCACTTTCTGGCTGATACGGATGCTATGAAGATAGGCCATCACGTCAGCATAGGATGTCAGTGGACGGGTTGTCACCGGTTCACTTGCCATGTCTGTATGTGCAGTTCCTGTCTCCATAGCCGAAAAATCCTTATATTGGCTGCAAAGTTACAACAAATTTTGAGAAATGCCAAATTTATCGAATAAAATGTAGGTATCCAAGCGATTCTTTCTCTGTAATCTTCATCGTCACGTCCATAGATGGGCGTATAGTCTTTCAACAACATGCCTTCCGTCGGCGGGGGCGCTCCCGTTCTACGGGCGCTCAGCCTAGCCCCTCCTCTTAGGCCCCTTATAGGGGGCCATAGAGGGGGGGCTTATCGTAAGACGCGAAACAGTGCCCCATGAGTTGTCGGAATGTCACCTATGGGTGATGCCGATAATCCCCATAGGGGGTAAGGAGATATTCGCATGACGCATAGAGACTATCCGGATAGCACACAGGCGATATCGCCATGCCCCACAGATGCCACCCTCTGTTTTTCAGAATAAGAACATAGGATGTCATTAGGAAATATCGTGTTCCAGTTTGTTGAAAATTTTCAGCATCGCGACTTTGGTTTCCACATTTGGATGGCCGGGAGGGATAGATTGGAAGTAAATGTAGAATCTTTAATAGTAACCATAACAATAAGTTTACAAAATGAATTCTATTAAAAGATCTAAGTCCCTAGTGATGCATTGGAAGTTATTATCAACTTTTGCTCAGTATCTAATAGCTTGAGTCTTAATTTACTCTGGTAAATCTTTTTGACAATACCTGAAGGCATCAGCCTAAAGACAAAGCGTGCTATGGAATATCTGTATTTCAAGGTAAAAAGGCCGCTCATTTTGTAAATACCTTTCATGTAAATAGTAAACTCATTCCATGCTTTAGCTCTGCTGCGACGCTTAAAGACATCTCCTTCACTTCTGAAATAGATGGTTACTTCAGGAACATTGGCAATTTTGTAGCCGGCCAAAATGGTATCAAACCACAGAGCGATATCTTGGCTCATTCGGTATTTTTCGTTATATCGTAGACCATTGTCGAAGATTGTTCTGCGCATCATCACTGTCGGGTGAGCTAACGGACAAGCTTTGCAGATATACTTGATGACTTCTTCATGAGTTAGTGGATAATGCCTAACGCGCAGATTAGGATGCTCCTCGTCAAACTCTTGCAACGAGCCACCTACAATGTCTATATCAGGATGAGATTCCAGAAATGTCACCTGTCTCTCAAATCGTCTCGGGTCTGAAATATCGTCACTATCCATACGGGCTATTAAGTCACCAGAGGCAACTTTTAATCCTTTGTTTAGCGATTTTGTCAGTCCTAAGTTTTTCTCATTCTTGACAATAACAAGTCGTTCTCCTAATAGTTCTTTCCACTGTGCGATAACCTCCTGTAATTCATGGCCTAATGGTCCATCCTCAACGAGTACGATTTCATCAGGCTTCAACGTCTGTCCTTTCCACACACTTCGTATGGATGCCTCAAGTAAAGCTGCCTCCTCTGAAAAGTAGACAGCCATCAGTACCGAAATGGTCATAAATAAGTATTAAAAGTGTTCCTATATTTTTAGAGTGTATAGTCCTCGATGTCCTTCAAAGACGCTATCGAAGCAGATTGCTTTGCCATCCCTGCTCCATCGGGGATGTAGGTCACAGCGTGTGTCATTATCATATTTGAATGGAGAATAGACTCGGGCAACAACCTTAACATCATTGCCCTCTACATCCGTGTCTTTGGCAAGTTTAAGCTCCTGCACACGTGAGCGATTTGGATATGTATCGAATACAACTAAATTGCTGTCCGTAGGACAATAGCTTGGATGTCCGTCATTGTTAAGCGCTGGCCACAGATGCGCGTACTTTTGAGTCTTGTCCTTCATTAAGTAATAGCCAGGGCCCCCATCCCTTTTATTCTCAAATGCAATGATTTCTTCGTCGTTCTTCCAGTAGCAATGGCTCACCATGTCGTCATCACTCAGCAGATACATCTCCGATCCGTCCACATTGCAAGTAATCAGGCGGGTATATTTCCGCTGACCGCAGAACCAACGGTAAAGTACCATAAATCGCTTTCCATTTGGGGACAGCATCAGATGGTTCACTTTATGAATACTTCCTGCCTCCAGCATCTCCTCGCGTGGCTGGAATTTGGCAAAGTCAGTATATTTCAGCAATGAAGTCACTTCTCCGCTCCTGACATCCATCTTCCAGACGCAAGTCTCGTCAGGGCAGGCCATACCTTTCGTCTTTTCAGGCAGTGTAGCATAGCCATAGCCAAGACGCAGGCTGTGTAACCGCGAGAAGTCCAATGTCAGTGCCGTCTTTCCGTCAGCAGAAACTGTATAGACAGGCATTGGTAGCATTCGTTCTTCGCCTGACTTCACGTTGAGGATTACCGAGCAATATTTCCCATCCCTCATATCATTGTATAATACGTGTGAGGAATAGTCCGGCCCCATCCATTGCGCCATACAGCCCTGTTGCACGTTCCAAGTCCTTGTGGTTGCTATTTTCTTTACCGTGTTGTCGTTAGTGTCTATCAGTATGATATCAGCCTCATAGTTAGGATCTGGTTCACTCCAAGTGTCCTTGGCTCTCATGCATAACATATATCGGCCGCTTTTATCCCAGGGGCATTTGTCATAGTAGCCAAAGAAATACTCGTGCTCCTTATCGTCTGGTGACAATCGAATGATGTCGCCCTCCGACTTCAATTTTTTGCTAACGGCATACATGGTCAGCTGATACACCCGTTTAATGCCCTTTTTTATAAAGGGATACTTGTTCAGCTGATAATTTATTTTCTGTTCCAGTCCCATATTTACTATTTACTGAATTTGGCAGATAGTTTATTCAGTACACGTTTAACTCCCATGATATAAATTTTCTTCATGTCAAAGAATGCTGTATCGGGCTTCAGTGTCACTATTTCCTTTGGAGCGTTAGAGTCCATATCCTGTATCTGCTCCACTATCAGGTTAAACAGATTATATTTGTCCAGTACCAGCTGCTTTGCTTCCTCTATAGCATTGGCATGAGTTTCCGCCACATTGTCAGCTATTGCCTTGTCTATTATCTTTGTAGCGCCTTCAGCATCATGAATGTTAAGTGCGATATAGGAATCCTTACTGAAATAATCCCCAATGTTTTCACAACCGATATAAAACGGAAATGCATTCCCCAAGTACGTATCAGCCAGCTTTTCCGTCCAATAGTCGGGTGTCGAACAGTTCTCAATGGCAATATGATACTTGTAAGGTGCTATCACATCCCATTTATTCTTGAAATCATTAAAGCCCCAGCCGTACAAGTCCAACTGGTCACCGTAGTGTTCCTTCAACTTCATGACAAACTCTATTCTCTCTCTATGTCCTTTTGTAAATGCTTTGTTGCTGGTTATTATGCTCATCAATTTTGTCTTTTCAGGATGGGATACTTTCAGCGTATCGTATGTTTGGGTATACTCTGCTGCTTCTTGGCTTTCTTTGCCAGTTTCACGGCTGCGAATTATCTGCTTCCCAATATGCCAAGGCTGTGCAGGTTGAGAATGAACTAAATTCTTATGCTTTAGATATTTCTGGCAACTCAGTACCTTTGCAAACTGATTTACATATCTTTGAGAATAGTGGTATATAGAGTCAGGTTCACCTGTGATAAACAGCGTGTTTCCTGGAGCTACTCGGCACATTTCTACTTCACGTCTACCTTTACTGTATACTACCCAGTAATCAACTTCTTCACATGGCTGATTTATAATAAACTCGTAGCCTTTCCATGAGAAACTACACTTGGGTAGTTGCCTATTACATTTCTCGTTATCTAATGCAATTGAAATTTTTATTTTTTCCATATTCGATATATTCCTTTTAGGTAATATTATATAATGAGTCTACATATTTAAGATGCTTTTCTGTTTCATCTGCTGTGGAAAATCGGTTCTTTATGAATTTTGCAGGATTCCCTCCTACTATTGTACATGGTTCTACATCTTTTGTGACAACTGCCCCTGCCGCCACAATGGCTCCGTCACCAATGGTAACCCCTGCTACAATGATGGAACCTTCTCCAATCCAGACATCATTTCCTATGTATGTTTTATACTTATCACCACGGCCCGAGTTCCAAATTAGTTGTTCCGGGATATTGGTAATATGGTCATCCTTCCCACAAAATTTTACATTTCCAGCAATAAGAATTGAATTACCAAAAGATATATCACATGAGATTCTGCAGTGCTTCCCAAATTGTACTTGTTCACCGATAGCAACATCATGGTGAGGAGAAGATATTTCTGTGTCAAACTTGATTCTTAAGAATTTGGCATGGCACTTGACCCATGGATATTTTATTTTGAGAATCCAAAAACTCCTAAATTTGTTCGCAGCATGCCTTATTGATAGTATATATTTAGAACGATTGGGAGTTATGTTGTTTAAAGAACATTGTTTTGATGAACTTGTATATTTTTTTACCCCCCCCAATATTTTTATTCTAAGATAGTCTCTGCTTTCGCAATTTTTTTGCTTTTTATCAGGGGAAAAACGGTCATTATATACTAATGGCCATTTTATACTTCCGAGTTTTAAATCAGCGTAGTGATCTTTTCCTCCTTTCTCATAATGAGCTCCCCCGTCCATTCCTATATTGAGAGCCAGATTTGGCCCAGCGCATATGACAAGTCCATCATGTGCAAGGATACTAAGGTACCATCTTGTAGCCCAGGAACTGAAAGTGTCAAGGTGCTTGTAACCTTGTTTAAAATTGGCCAACATTTTCAGTCCTCTGAACAATCCTAATCTTTTAGTAAGGTATAGAAGTGAAATATTATTTGTAGCGGACATCGTCATATCCATTTTCTTCCATGCCCTTCGCCACGTTGCCCAGCCCCAGCAATACATACACTGCGTATAAACATATGTGTTGTCGATATCTGTTCGATAGCTATGATTTCTTGCCGATATTTGCATTATCCGATCTTCATGTACATATCTTGGTAATAGGTCCTCGCATAGTTTAAAAAAGTCTTGGGAAACAATGACGTCGTCCTCGATAATGATGCCAAATTCCTCATTTTGGAAAAACCATGTGATTGCATCATTGACAGCATTGGCGCATCCGAGATTTTCTTCACGAAAAAGGGTCTTAACTTCGCAAGGCCAGTCTATTGCGTCAAGCATTGCTTTGCGCGTTGCTTCTACAGCCTCTTGTTCTCCTATCTTATGTTTTCGAGGTCCGTCACACTCTAAAAACAATCGCTCTGGTTGGTAAACTTTAATAGCTTTCATCGCTTGCCTTACATGGTCTGCACGATTGAAAGCAAGAATTAATATTGGCAATTTCATATTAGTTTGTAATGGAAAATTTGTGTGAATTATACTTTTGTGTGCCTTTCATATTATAATTCAGTTCCAGAAGTGTCAAAATGTGTAGATATATCATCCATTATAGCTTTTTCTTCATCATTACTAAAAATGTGGCAATAATTGTAAAAAGATTCATAGTTTTGCATTGTATTTACAAAGGTTGCAATTGGCGAATATGCAAATGCACTAAAAATTATTGCTATAATAATCGCATTCTTTTTAGCTCCCTTAAAACATTCATAAATAGTATAGTAAGAAAAAACAGCAAAGTGAGTCCGAAAACGATATATTATGGGAAGAGAAGCTGATAATAAATCAAGAGAGGTGGCAACAACTCCTATATAGACAAAGTCCTTTTTTAATTCAGAGTGTTTCTTGCTTTTATCATAAAAAATGAATATTATGATAATTGATAGTCTTATCAAAACTAAAATTATAGTCGAAAGCTTTAAACTTGATTCTTGGTTAGCAAGTGAGTACTTTAATATACTATCCCCTTCATTTACTATAAAGCTAAAGAAAGACAAATATTGAAAAAGATACTGAAAAGAAAGAAATAATATGAAAATAATCACGATATAGCGTAAGGATATTTTCTTAAAGATTTTTATAAATGGGATTAGTGCAAAGACTAGCATTCCTGTATGAAATAGAAAGCCAATAGCAACCAATGTGTAATAATATAACCATCTTTTATCTTCATAGAAAAGCATTGCATATAAACAAAATGACAATCCAAAGCATTCGCGGCGACCAGACAACAATGCTGTATAACAATAACCGAAGAACAAAAAGAGAACCCAGAATTTTTTTAATCTATATTTTTTTAAAACTAAATAGAGACTATGATAGAGAAGGAAGCACTGGAGTAATTGTAAAGACAAGAAATTAGCTGATATAGTTTTGCATAATGAATTTGTCAAAACGAATAAAGGTTGTGCGCGTGTATACAAAAAATCATTATTTGATAAGTTCCATAATTTAGGAATTGATTCAAAATAGTACATGTAAATTTTTGTATCAGGTCCTACACCGTAGCTAAATGCAGCCGTTACTGCCAAAATGATATATATAATATTAAATACCTTGTCATATTGCTTTATAGGACGTTTTGTAATGTCAAAATATAATACGAGCAAACCAATGGTTGCGTATAGGTAAATAAATAATCCTGGTATCATTTTCCCAAAAAATCCTTAATAAACGGATCTCTTCCGTATTTGTTAATGAAATACTCCCTCACTTGCACAAGTTGCTTATCATTGTAATTGTGGGAGCCGTTGTTAATAGAATGTAACTTTTTGTTGTTCACAATTTTCCACTCAGGGACACTATTATAATTGCGTATTCGGCATGTTCGATAACCATTAATTCGCGTTATGGCATTAAGCCAAATGTCATCTGCATAAGGGCAAATAGTCATTATTTCTTTCGTCGGAATATTTGCTCCTTCAAGGCTTCCTACAGGAAAATATGTTCCTCCCCCTGAACCAAAAAAATAATCGGAATTCACAGAATATAAAGGTTGAACGCCCCCCCATTTAGAATATGGCATTATTTCACCTGTGTCATTCCATCTCATTTTGTGTCCCCAACAGCATGCAATGGTATTACTATTTTTCTGTGTGGTTTTTTCTAAATCCTCAACGACATGTGAGTCATATATCAAATCATCATCAACAAGAATAATTGGTCTATCAAAATATTCTTTTACCGCATACCAATACTTTTTATGGCTTCGAATGTCGTCATTAACAAAAATAACCTCCACCAAATCTTTTGGATATACTTTTAAAGATTCTGGAAGTTTGTTCGCAGAATTGAATTGAATATTTGAGAGATAGATAACAATTTTGTTAGGAATTCGAGTTTGTCGTAATAAGCATTCAACCACAAGCCATACTGTGTCAATTCGTTGAGGAAAAGATGTCATGCAAATAACGGCTTTGCTTACACGCCCTTCCGCTTTTGTTTTTAGGTATTGTTCAACTCCTGAACTTTTCCTGAAAAAACTGGGCAGTATAGCATTTGCTAAATAATGTATCATCCAGCGGCTACAATTTCCACTCACTTTGTTAAGTACATTTGATTGAAATGGTCTATAATCGCTCGCTTTTACAAATAAATCTTGAAGTTGTATCATTATAATTCTTTCCAATAAGTCTTGAAATGATGATGGGCAATTCTTTTTTCCTTTGGAGGCAATTGCATATAATCACCGAAACCATTTCGAAGATATTCATCATAGTTTTCAAAGCCCATAAATTCTCTATCTTCAAATGGATATTTGATTAAACTATTGAAAATTTCTTTGCGAAATCTGTTTTTTTGACTAAAGCCAGAGCTGCATTCGAAGACATAGTTGTACCCTTTTTTGTTCCACATCTGACAAAAGCTGTCAACATACTCTGCTAATTGTCTTCGTGTATATCTCATGCTAATTGTTTTATAATATATCCAACGGGCAAAGTCCCTTGGTCTAAGGCCAAATGGAATGTTACGTCTAAGTCCATATAGGTCCATTTGAATTCTTCGTCTCTTTTTATTATATCTTAGCCATTGTATTTCGTCATTAGGTACATCATCAATGGGGAAAATGTCAATGTTGACTCCGTATAATTCATTGTAATTAGCTGCTTCAAAAGTAATGGTTCGATTATCATAAGCTTTAGCAAATACAAAATCCCATAGAGAATTTCGCTCAAGTGATTTAATACAATATCGTTCTTTATAGACTTCAGGGAATAAATGCATCAAATTGTTATAATCCTCTCGTAACATATAAATATCAATATCGTCGTCCCATGGTATATATCCTTTGTGACGTATGGCTCCTAACATAGTGCCACATCCCATACTGTATTTTATATTATTGTTATGGCAGAATTCATCTATTGCTGCTAATATATCCATTTGAATATTCTTCAACGTTTCCACGTTAATTTCTTCACCGTGCTCTATTATTTCTTTCATTGTGATATTTTGGGTTTCTTAATATATTTTTTTGCTAACTTTTTAATATAGCGTATTAAAAAAAATAAGCTAAAATGTTTTTGGGGAGTGGAGTCTGCATCATCTTGCACAAAACTGATGTTTGCTCTCTCCAGTAAATTTTTGTATTCGTTAATACTAATAAAGCCACTATACCAGTCATCCATGCACATACGCTCATTTACGAAAGTTGCGGTTGACGTTAGTGTTTCCTTCATGCCATCTATTTTTTCTCCAACAACTGTCTTAACTAGCATTCCAGGCAGATTTACACCCATTTTTGTAACAGCATAGCCAGAACCACCAAAGCGAAGGTTCAGTTCTCCGAAATACATTTTACCTTCACTCTGGTAAAAATCAATATCAAAGACACCTACAAAGCCAACATGCTGCATAAATTGTTTGAACTTTGCGACAAGTTCCTCAAAGCCATTAACGGGCATCACCTTGCCCAGACAAGCAACACCAAAATGACCGCCATGCGCCATTTCAAGAATCTGGATGATGCCGGGAATAATAACCTCTTTCCCATCAGAAAAGCCTACGACTGCATATTCTGTTTCTATCTTCTTGAAGTCCTCGACCAACACCTGCATGTCGGAAATGCTTGCTGCCAAATCAAGTGCATTGCGCAGCTCTGTTTCATTATTGCATCGCCTGAAAATGCGTTTGCCGCCACCATTAACTGTAGCTAAGGCCTTGGTAAAGCATGGATAGCGTACTTCTGAAGGTATTACATATTTCCTGTCATTTATGTCAATAACACATGATGATGCCACATTTAGCCCGATTTCACGCGCGAGTTGCTTCTGCCTAACCTTGTCCATCCACTCTATGATAGCGCCGGAAGTATGCCGGATGTGAGGAAATAGGAAATGCTCCTTTAGCCTTTTTTGGTTTCTGTCTATGGCTGCAGCCGAGAAATCGCTGTCAGGGATAATGACAACCTTTTGCTGTGAGTCTGAGCATTTATCTAGCAACAACTGTATCAACCCTTCTTCATCCTTGGCATAGCAGTAATATACATGGCTTACATACTTGCTATAGCAGTCAATGGGCTTCTTTGTGTTCAGAGTTTTGCCGTCACGCTTATAATTCGTCATCACGATGACAGTAACTTCACTCCCTATCTGTGCCACAGAGCGAATGACTGCAAGACGCGATGTGTAGCCGTGGCCAATGATGACCACCTTTTGTCTTGTGTTGCCCATAAAAATGATTTGAATATGGCAGAGGGTCACATCCCGCAGTGGGAGTGACCATATCGTATTGTTGTGATACTACTAAATGAAAGAAGCGATGCTATCAGGCATCGTTATAATGTTGTTTTCTTGTTGATATGTATTCATACGTGATAATGGCAATATGCGTTGCCATCCGTCTCTATGACGGAATTCGTCTCGTATGCATAGAATCTGGCAGCTACACAACCATAAGTAACATTCGGACTTTTGTTGATGTCGCTTGTGCAATATATCCCTTTTGAAATGGAAGCATACTCATTCAGTACAGACTCCTTGGGTAGTCCTTGCTTCTTGAACACAGTCGTTACCGAAACGGCATCTTTTACCCCTTTGCTTATGAATTTCGGTACGAAGGTCTTCAACCTATCGGTTCCATGATGTGGAATCTTTATAAACACTGCGTTTTCAAGCAGGTCTGGGTCTATGAACTTCACATTCTGCTCAGACAAATCGCCACAGAACACATAGTTTGCATCGTATCTGGTGTTGCTATTGTAATGCTTCATCACATAATCCAACCCCATCTGTGCATCCTCAGACAGACCCATGTGCCTGTTCAACGCAGACGGCAAAAACACTTGCGCCTTTGAACCTGGGTCATATTTTCCAAGTATTGCTGGAATGTCTACAGAGTGGTCTTTGTCCGGATGAGTCCATATGAATGCATCAATCCGATTGGTATGGGCCATCTGCATGACGTGGTGTATATGATTATAATCTTTCGTGCCGTAACAGTCGGTTAGCACAGTGAACAATGCTTGGCCGCCATCACAAATCATAGTCAGCAATGCTTCACCCTCTTCTGATAGCCAATGGTATGGATGTCAAGATGAAGGCTACGAATGTCCTTAACTTCCAGCGGATAATTGATGAGCATCTTTCACCTGATAGTTATAGGCCTTTATCATGGCCGATGACTTACGGGCATAGGGAGGAATAGCAAGGCTTCTCCTAACGCCCGATACAGAAGGAACCATTACGGCTGTAGCCGCAAACCGTACACTCCTGCTCGTAGCTCCTATCTCGAAGTACTTCTTTTCAATAGACTTTTTCTTCATTACTTGAAACATCGGGCCGCCTCAGAAAGGGCTTGTTCAAATAGGTAGTAAGAGTTTCCGTTTGCAGTTCTCGCTGATGCTATGGACTGGATGTTAATGCCCAGATAGGGCTCGTCTGTTTCCAAGTCTTTGCCTTTGGAGATTTCCCTGACAAGCTTCAACTCATATCCGTCTTCCGACAAATGGGAATCAGAAAAACGCCCAGTACTGATTTCTTCAGGATAAAGCTGGGGAAAGGCATCTAAATCAAGGACACCACTCTCCAGTATTTCCGAAGGGCGCATGTTCAAATAATGGCCTACTTGGCAGGAACACTCTTGTATCTGCACCTTGGCTAAAAGCTCAAACGAGAATATCCTGTCAATGTCTGTCCCTAATGTGTCGCCTATCACGGAATTTTCATCTACAGGGATATGGACATAAACATAGTAAGGACTAACATAGACATTCACCATTAAGCCACCCACTACGATTCCCTCGAACACATAGTTTTTTTGCTCAAGCAGATTGACAATGGGAATATCCAATTCCGATGCTATCGTGTCTATGTCTATCAGCTGCCCTTCTGTCTGGCTGATTGGAAGTTCCCTGTATCTTGCATCAGGATACAACTCAGCCAACGAGCTGACATATTGGCTCATGAACACGGGTAAGCTATAGAAACTCACCCTGAACGAAACCGAGTATAGAAACTGGTTCATTCTGTTCTCATATTTCTTTCTGCACATACGGCAATATTTTCGGTTCTATTTCTGTTGTATTTAGCCAGACTGCCATTTCGGTCGGTAAAATTACAACAAATATCTGAGACTGCCAAATATTTCTTTATGTTTTCGTTAAATCCCATTCAATTCCATTCTAATATCACACTTACTAACGCTTTCCTATTATTCGTTTTAGTTGTATAATCAATCTTCTCAACCTAAATTTACGATGGTACACTACTTCTGGTTTCGGGTCATCTTCATCGTACAAAAAACGAATGTCGGAAGATTCCAATATTCTTCTGTACTCTTTGGTGGTGATGCTTCCACTATTCCAGTCATCCATTAGCATTCGTTCGTTCACATAAACGGCACTCTTATGAATGTCCATGCCATCCTCTTTCCACGGTTTCCCCTGACAATGCTTTACAAACATGGCTGGAAGGTTCACACCCATCTTGGTGACAGCATATCCAGAGCCGCCGAAGCGGAGATTCACTTCACAGAAATACATCTTGCCACCACTTACATAGAAATCAATATCAAAGACACCCACAAAGCCTATATTCAAAATCAATTGTTTGAACTTGGCTATAACATCTTCAAGACCATCAACAGGCATCACTTCGCCTTGAAGGGCGATGCCTTTGTTTTTCTTGGAGATAATGAGCAGTTTCATGATACCCGGAATGACGACCTCCTTACCATCTGAGAAACCAAGTAGAGCATATTCGGTATTTATTTCTTTGTATTGCTCAACGAGTACTTTTCCTGTGCGTGTTCTAGTAGAGATATATTCATTAAGTGCTTCCGTAAGTTCCTGAGTATTATTGCAGCGATGCATTCCGCCCTTGCCGCCATTCATCGTTGCCAAGGGTTTTGTGTAACAAGGATACTGAACTGTATCAGGAAGAATGTATTTCCCATCTTGAATGTCAATGACTACGCCTTCTGCCACATTCAGGCCAACTTGGCGTGCAGCTTCTTTTTGGTGTATTTTGTCCATCCAATATTCAATGGAACCCGATCCCTTGCAAATATGAGGAAAGGAGAAGTATTTGGCCAGTAGATCACGATTATTGTCAATCGTAACCACCGAATCGTCGCTGTCCGGGAACAATATGGCCTTCTGATGCTCGTCAGCACACTTCTCAATGAGAATGTTGATTAAGCCCTTCGTGTCTCTGCGATGGCAATAATACACATGACTGACATATTTGCTGTAGCAGTCGATCGGCTTCCGCGTGTTAAGGGTTTTGCCGTCACGCTTATTGCCTGTCAAGACTATGACCGACACCTCACAACCTATCTGAGCGACAGAGCGAACGATGCTCAGCCGCGATGAGTAACTGTGTCCTATGATTACTACTTTTTGTTGCATACTGCTTTATTATATGCCAAAACGTTTTACCCTTCCTGGTTTGAATCTCAGTTTTTTGTACCACTTATGAACATGGAATTGCAACTTGCAGTACCATTCAGAATACGGACATCCGTTAAGCCACTTTACCATGACTACATTATAATGGTCTGACCATACAGATATATCTACGGGCCTAAAACCGTTCTTCGTGTTTACTTCAATAACCCTACGATTGCTTTCATGGGTGTCAAACATGAGTGCATGTAACCCCATAGTCCTGATAACTTCCTCTCTGCAAGCACAGAGTCTTTTATATATACCCTCGCCCCGATATTCAGACAATATGGAAGCAAAGCATAGATAGGCATAGTCGCCTCTGCCACACCATAAATAAGCCTTTTTGACCTTAATGGCAGCTGTGCCCACCACTTGGTTTTTATCATTAATTGCCACGAACATCTTTCCTCTGTTTTTCTCAAGATTCTCACGTATCTTACTGCCGGGCATTGCTGGGAAGGCCATATTCATCCCCTTCTCACGATTCTCCTTGTGAGCTTTCCAAAGGACTTCATGGATTTCATCCCATGTAACCCAATCTGGCTTTTCTGTGATTTGAATATTATCCATTTGTGTCATTTTGTCCAAAACGATTCTTTGGAAGGGAAGTTGACTACGTATTTCGTTCTCTTGGCAATTTTGCCTTTGGACACCCGTTCCATGATTTCATCCAAATCCTCTTTGCAGAACATTGGGCCATGAGCCAACTGGCATGATCCAAGTCCAGGCTGGAAGTTGTACTCTATGATTACAGGATGTCCTTCTGGAGTAACAGTCACATCCCAACCAATCAGTGCGAAGTTTGGGAAGCGAGTATGCAGAAAGAGGACTGCCTCTTTGACTTTTTCAAAATATGGAACCTTAGCGGTTATATCGTCACTGAGATAAGTCTTCTTCATGTTTCTGTAGTGATGTACCTCCCTGTTCAATGTTCCATCGGGTGATATAACACAAAATCCTCCACTGCCATTCGGATCATCTGCATTATCATAAATCTTGCCTTTCCCACCAAATCGCTGAGATGCATACAACACTTTCACCTTGCCCTTGAAATCCTGATAGGTTGCAATACGGATTGTGTTGACAGATGTTGAATTTAATTTGGCCAATTCTGGATGCTGTCTAATCTCTTTCTGAACAACAAAGTTATTGCCATACCTTTCAAGAATTGAGGTTATTTGTTCTTTTGATTTCCCTTCGGGCGCAATCTTCATTATTCCATGTCCATGAGAGGACTCTATGCTTGGCTTTATAATACAGTTTTCGGATGTTTCCATCACTGCTGTCACGGCCTCTTCAAACGAGCAAGTGATGTCAGTACCTCCTATGAAATATCGGCCATTATCGCAACAGGCGACACATTCAGGTACAAGCACATCTACATGCTTCTTCGCTTCCTCAATATTCAACAGACGTGCAAACATATTCTTGTCAGCATATCCCCAGTGCCATGCATCGTGGTCAAGATACGTGAAAATATATCGCTGATAAAAGCGAATGGGAAGATACAGGTTGGACTTCACCCCTGTGTTCTGGGCGTAGTACTCGAACTCATACATGGGAAATTTATATCCCCATTTCATATAATAAGGATTGTATGTATGTGCGTACTTTTTCCAATCGAAAGATGGATCCATCATCTTATTGATAAAACGCCTCTTGTTTTCCCGATAGAGCCACCTTTTCTCTATGGGTTCACATTTACCTATCAAGGCTATGAATTTAGAAATGATTCTTTTTACCATGTCAGTTTATTTTATTTTTGTTTGATATATTCTTCCACATATAATATATGTCTTCGCTTGCTCTATCTGATGACAATGTAAATTGGTTACGCATAATCTGTTCCTTGGTATAGGCTTCTATTATCTTTCGAAATTGCCTTTTGGGTATAAGCTTACGAAACTTTGCAGCAAAGAATGCCTTTCCTTTATAGGCCAAGAGATACCTGTCAACTATATTGTCAGGTTTCAAGGCTGCAAATTCAGATTGGATAAATGCCTCGTCCTCTATCTTTGTTCCTCGTTTCTTGAAAGCATTGTCATCCCAATTGTCTGACAATGCTATGCTTCTATCTGACTCTTGATGAACATGGTGTTTGATGATTTCGACCTCGGAGCTGAGTCTGATTTCTATAACCAGTCCTTCCTTTGTACATGGCTTTGAGTGCTGCCTTGCGAATGAGAAATTTCCTTGTCCATACAATAGATATGCTCCGTTGTAGTATTCCTCACAGCCTATGCAATGGGTGTGCTGGGCCGTGATGAAGTCTGCACCACAATCTGCCATGCGATGGAAACGTCGGCGTGTCTGCGGGGTTGGATACGGGAAATACTCAGCTCCACCATGATAAATGACTATCAGATAATCGTGGTGTGCCTTCAACTCGCGGATTTCATTGCACACACAATACTCATCGTACAGGTTGACACCTGCCGATGTCGCCGTGGGGACATTGAAGAAAGTCTCCGACACATTGTATATACAAATATTACCCCCCCCATATTGCATACTGATATGTGTATTGATACATGATATGTTTAGGCCTGCCCCCACATGTGCAATGCCGTATGAGTCGAGTGTATCTAAAGTGTCCTGCATTCCCTGCTGACCATAGTCTGTCACATGATTATTGGCCAATGCCACTGCCGTTATGCCCAATGCCTTGATGCCATTGGCTGTTGCTTTTCTTGCCTTTAGTACCGGACCTATCTTCTCTTGACTCTGAGAACAGTCCGTAAGAGGTCCTTCGAGGTTTGCAATAGAAAAGTCCGCATCGGCAAATAAACCACATAGCCTATCGTCGAACAGTGCCTTCACATTAGCACTTTCAAAATCTACAGCATTCTCTTTTGCTGGCAAGAGGTCACCTACGATGATGATATTGAAGTTCTTATTATCAGCCATATTTTTCCTGTTTCTTGTTCTTAAATTTGGTCCGGATGGGTGCAATCACAGTCTCAAAATAGGTGAAAGCCTCTGGCTTGAAAAGGAAAGACCACCCCATATAGAGCGTAGCATACACTGTGAATTTCATCAAACCATCCCAATATAGTGTCAGTTGCAGAAACTCTCCTAAGGCATAACAGATAAGAGCTATCGTAATGGAGGCAATCGTCACGGATATATTATTAAGAAGTTGGTGCTGCCATTTGTAGCCGATGTACTTTGAAACCAGGCAGATGTTTACGAAATAGGAGAACCAGCAGTTCAGGACAACGCCAACGAGGAGACCGTGCATTCCATACAGAACTAATCCGATGACGACAAAACCGATTCCAACAATGCGCTTGATGAGCGTCCAGATGAACATGGCACGGCTCTTGCCTATTGCCGCAATGGACTGGTTGTTGACCGCCTGTAAACAAACGGCTAAACCTGCTATACAAAGCACTTGGAAATAAGGTACACTTTGCAACCAACGTTCAGAATAGAGCAATACGAAAAGAGGCTTGGCGCAGAGTAGTAGGATGAACATGAGAGGAAACGTGATATACGCCAATGTCATAGTCATCCGTTTTATCATGTTTGCCAACTGATTTTTGTCATTTTGCGCCTCGGCATACAGTGGGTATGTAACCTGTGTCATCACTTGTGAAATACTATGTGAAGCCAGGTGCTCTGTATTGCGGGCCTTAGAATAGTAACCCATGGTAGAGGCATTATACACACGTCCGATAAGCAAGCCTTGAATCTGAGAGCCGAATTGGTTTAGCAAGTGAGTCAGGAACATATAGAATCCGAAGCTGAACAGTTCACGGAAGGATTTCCATGAGAAAACCCAGATGGGACGCCACTTGATGTAGAACCAGAAAACAAGTGCAGGGATTGCTGCCGTAACGATGTTCTGCGCTACCAATGCCCAGACTCCAAAGCCATGGTAAGCCATGAGGATGGTGATGATGAGGGATGTGATGGAGGTGGTAATGGTAACAATTGAGAGAACTTTGAAATTCAGCTTCTTTTGAAGTTGATTACGCTGGATGATGTTGAAAGCGTAGATGAATAGCACTATTCCCTGCACACGGAGAACATTGCAGAGGAGAGGTATATCGTAAAAGCGGGCAATGGCTGGGGCTGAGGCATACAAAACGGCATACATAACTACTGCCATGCCAAGATTCCAGAAAAAAATGGTGGAATAGTCCTCCTGTGTGGGACGTTTCTTCTGAATGAGCGCAGAACCAAAACCCCCATCGATGAATGCTTCTGCAAGGACCATAAAGATGGAGAGCATGCCAATACATCCATAATCATATGGAGTTAGTAGCCGAGCAAGAATGATGCCAGAGATGAATGCAATAAACATTGTAGAATACCTCTGCAATGCCGACCAGATCATACCCGCTGCTGCTTTCTGCTTTAAATTCTTTGCCATATAAAAAAGATAATGCTAAAAGGGTCACTGCTCTGTGATGAGCATGACCAGAAATTCTGCGCTGAAAAAGAATAATTATTCGATGACCCAGTCGTCAATGGTGCGGGTGTCGGTATTGAAGTGTATGCCCGCCTTCACTACGCGCTGATTATTTGTCTGATAGGGAACGGCATAGCTTTTCTGATTGATCTGATCCAATGCCGACCTGGCAGTTCCGTTGGTCTTCAGCTCCAGTACATAGGTGGTGTCGGGCATTAGGATTACTACGTCAATACGCCCACCAGCACACTTTACCTGGGTGCGGACGTAGACATTCAGCATCGAGAAAATGAGATAGAAAGTGTACTCATAGAACCCTTCTGCCGTGGCGGCCTCCTCTAACTTCTTCTTGAATCCTTCCACGTATGGTATGCCTGCCAGATAGGTCTGCATCTCGCGGAGGGCCATATTAAGGTCTTTCTGCTTCAGGGCTCGCCAGAACTTCACGGAAAACCCCGACTGCACGCTTCCCCCATCAATGCCAATATAGGTAGGCAGCAACCCTCTTGTAAAGCCTAAACGTACCTCCTGGTTAGGAATGGAAAGGGTATAGATTTCAGACTCCCGGTCATAGCCCTTGATGGTCAGGTAACCGCTCTGGTACAGCAACGGCAAGGCAGAGGTCATGGCTTCCGTCGGTATGTCGAACGATTCGGCGGGTTCCTCCATGTTGTCCAACGAAGTGATGTCGGTACGGAAGTGCTGCATCTGGCGGATAAGATACGAGGGGGTGGCCGAGGCAAACCATCCGCTGTTCAGCTCGCCATCGTCAAAGGCATTGAGCAGGCTGAAGGGGTTGTAGATGTCTTCTGAGACCCTTGAAAAGTGATAGCCGTCGTACATCTGCTTTATCTTTAAGAACATATCTTTGGGCGTACATCCGAACTTCTGTGCCATGCGCTCAATATCCTCAGCAAAGACGGTCTTCACCTCCTCCTCGGTAATGCCGCAGACGGCCGAGAAATCGGGACGCATGGAGATGTTCTTCAGGTTGTTGATGGTCGAGAAGATACTCAGTTGCGAGAACTTCGTGATACCCGTTATGAAGCAGAACCTGAGATAAGGGTCACAGGCTTTCAAGGGAACATAGAATTCCTGCATCACCTTGCGGAACTGCGGAAGGTTTTCTTCCTCATGCAGGACTTCGAGCAGCGGGGCATCATATTCGTCGATGATGACCACCACCTGCCGATTCGTCTGCTGACAGGCCCGCCGAATCATGCCGTTCAGCTTCTCACCTGGGGTTTTCTCTGCAGGATTCCCATCATAGAACTGATCTCGTGACAACATCAGCATCAGCGTTCGGCGCAGTTCATCAGCAGAATCCTTACCTTTTGCAAGGCTCAGATCAAGATGGATGACGGGGTACTCTGCCCACTCCTGTTCAAGCCCCATCACTTTCAGGCCCTTGAACAGGTCTTTACGGCCCTCGAAATATGAACAAAGCGTGGATGACAGCAATGACTTGCCGAAACGGCGGGGACGGCTCAGAAAAACATATTTGCTCATCTGGGTCATCCGCCACATCAGGTCGGTTTTGTCTACATACACATATCCTCCTCGGACAATCTCTGAGAAGGTCTGTATGCCTACCGGGTATCTGCGCTCGACGTTCATCATTGCTTTCCTGCTTTATTCTTCTATATAACAATAGTGGACTACGCTTCCAAACATTGCAGCAACAATCGGAGACGTTGCCTAATAGCTGCAAAGGTAATGATTTTCAGGATAACCACCAAATTTTCCTGAAAATTTTTATGCTATTATGGCATTCTTGATGTCCTCTTCGTTGTTTTCATTTGTCTATAAAGTTTTTGAATGATTTCTGAGCATAGTTGACGAGATGCCTTCCGTTCTTGGTATGACAACCACTTCTTTTCCGTTTGCCTTGCACCACTCCACAGCCCGTTGGAATCCTGCGTGGCACTGGTCGGGCCCCTTTGCAAAGATGTCGAAGTCTGCATGCTTGACAATCTCATCCACATCGTCATAGGTGATGACATGGTCAACGAACTTGATGGAGGACACCATAAACATGCGCTCTGCCGTATTGTTAACCATTTGTGCTTCGGGCTTGTACTTGTGGATGCATTCGTCTGTCTGCACGGCAACGGTAAGCTCATCGCCAAGATTGCGTGCATTCTCAAACAATTTGATATGGCCTATGTGAAGCAAGTCATACACTCCCACTGTGAAAACTTTTTTCATTGCTTTAAAATTTATATCTGAATTGGAAAAGAACTGGTTCTTCTCCGTAATACTCCAATGTCTTAGTATTGATAATCTTTACATTAGCAAAGTTGCTTTCGGAAGGAAACTCCCAAAGCATGAGCCAATTGTCATAACGGTATTTCGATCCCTGAATGTTGTGCTGTATCTGAGGAACCTCGCGTCCATAGTCATTCATTTCTGGTGTGTAGGCATAGAGGCCTCCCACATGTCCGCAGAGTACGCAAATAATGTTGTTGTTGCATTTGATGAGCTGTTCCCATAATTCTTCGGGAGTTGTGTAGGTGGTATTACGAAGTCTGGCAACACATTTCAGACCTGTAGTGCGACGACCGCCACCCATTTCAAGATACTCATGGTTCAATAGTATAAAATTAATATTGGGGTGACTTTTCACATATTCGTTGGCCCATGCCACGACTTCCTTTCTGGGACCAAATTCCAGAACCAAGAAATAGATAGGAACCCCATGAATATAGTTTTCCACCACAATATTCTCCATTCGTCCTTCTTCATACCATGCTATAACCTTTTGCTTGGTCAAAGAAAATCCTGCATATTTGCTGAATTCTGTTGCATTACGATCTGTGATATGGATTTTGTCTTCCCATGTATAGTCATGGTCGCCGATAGCTGAGATATAGGGTATCTCTTGGGCCATTTTCTCTGTGGCACTGAGAAAGAATCCCCACGACTTGACACCATTACCTTGTGTAATATCACCTGTATGTAGTACACTATTAATGTTCATCCCGGCATGTTTCTGGGCCAGTATCCAGTCACAGGAGTACTCGTATAGGGAATTGTATGTGGCGTTTGTGTAATATTGGATATCCCCGAAAATGGCAATATACTCTGCTGATTCATTGTTTTCAATTGTCTCTACCGGGTCTTTGATAACACTATTGTCCTCCTCTGCATTGCAGGAAATAAGCATTGATGCTAATGTTAGGAATAAATAAATCTTTTTCATTTTTACTATTTTAGTTCATGTTTGGTTTTTATAACATCTATATGTTGGTAAGCATCCAACCCCTTTTTAGCCATAAGCATTAGCCCCAGTATTCACTCTGGGGTTTCGAGCGTTCCTAAGAAATTGGATTGATTTTGTTTTTATTTCTATTTAACACAATACCTCTTCGGTAATGAGGTCATAATCCCT
>ERZ842401.1768-NODE-1768-length-30023-cov-4.323011_pt1 | contig 30023 bp, 29 predicted proteins | sample MGYA00521270_ERZ842401 | MGnify/ENA primary metagenome ERZ842401 (study PRJEB31892, sample SAMEA3878208) | bioreactor metagenome | biome: Moose rumen | place: Sweden | collected 2011-10 | study: EMG produced TPA metagenomics assembly of the PRJEB12797 data set... | reverse complement strand
GTTCCGTCGAAGCGGTCGCCGGCGATGGCCTTCTCGAGTTCCGCGAGGTTGCGGCCGTCGACCATCATGATGTCGATCTTCTCGGCCTTGGCGATCTGCACGCCGAGGGGGTCGAAGACGCTGGACTTCCCCGCTCCGTGGTCGGAGTAGACGAGTTTCTCCAGTTCGTCGATTGTGAGCCTGTCGTAACGGACGGCGTCGGGGTTCTTCCTGGGGTCGTCGGAGTAGACCGCGTCGACGGAGGTGGCGTTCACCACCCTCCTGCCCCCGAGCTCGCGGGCGAGCATGGTGGCGACGGCATCGGTGGTGTGACCGGGTTCGGTCCCTCCCATGACGAGGATCCTGCCGTGCGAGAAGGCGTCGGCGGCCGCGTCGACTGTGGTGGGTATGTCCTTGGAAGAGAGGTCGCCGAGGGCGAGTGCCAGAAGTCCGGCGTTGAGCCGGGTGGCTCCGATGCCGAGCATGTCGAGGTCGTATTCGGAACCCCCGAGCTCCCTGCCCGTCTCGGTGTAGTAGCGGGCGATCTTGCCCCCGCCGCACACCACGGCGACGTTCACGCGGGAGGATACCCTGCGCAGCATTTCGGCGAGCTTGGTGATGAATTCGGCGTCATCCTTACCGGGGATGAGGATGGAACCGCCTATCGATACGACAACGAGTTCTCTGTCCATTTGAGTACCAACTTTTATCACGCATGCGCGTATGGGATAAAATCGTTACACCAGGTGTCAGAAATGGCCAACACTAATTCCGTGGATAAAGCGCGTTACGATTTCAAGAAAGCGATGGAAGAGATCCGCAATTATCGAGGAAGGGGCACCGAGCTCATCTCGGTGTACATCCCGTTCGGAAAGCCCATCTCCGATGTCGCGGCATACCTCCGCGAGGAGCAGGGTCAGGCCACCAACATCAAGTCCAAGACCACGATGAAGAACGTCACCGGCGCCATCGAGTCCATCGGCGCCAAGCTCAAGACGTTCAAGACGATCCCGGAGAACGGCGTCGTCATCTTCTGCGGCGAGGTCCCCCGCGCCGGCGACCAGACGAAGATGGTCCAGTACGTCATCCACCCGCCTGAGCCCATCACAGCGTTCCTTTACAGGTGCGACTCGGACTTCTTCACCGAGCCCCTGGAATCCATGATGCTAGACAAGAAGTGCTATGGATTGATCACCATCGACAGGTCAGAGGCCACATTGGGAATCCTCTCGGGAAGCAGGATCCAGGTGCTGAAGCATTTCGATTCGCTCGTTCCGAGCAAGCACCACCAGGGAGGTCAGTCGTCGGTCCGTTTCGAGAGGCTGATCGAGATCGCGGCCCACGAGTTCTTCACCAAGGTCGCGGACAAGTGTACAGAGTACTTCCTGGACAGGCCCGAGCTTTTAGGAATCCTGGTCGGAGGACCCGGTTACACCAAGGAGTTCTTCGTCAAGGAGGAGTACCTGCACCACGAGCTCAGGAAGAAGGTCGTCACTCCTCTCGTAGATACGGGATACACAGACGAATCCGGTCTCAGGGAGCTGGTCCAGAACTCCCAGAACATCCTTACGGGACTCCAGCTCTCCAGAGAGAAGGTCTTCATGCAGAGGCTCTTCACCGAGATTAGGAAGGCCGACGGAGGTCTCTCCGCATACGGTGAGCAGGAGGTCAGGAACTGCCTCGACGCCGGTGCTGTTGATATGGTGCTCCTGAGCGACTCAATCAAGAAGAGGAGGATCACTGTCCAGTGTCAGGCGGGGCACGTCCACGAGATGACCGTCAACGATTCGGACGGCAAATTCCAGTGCCCCGAGTGCGGTGCCAACACCCAGATCACCGCCGACGAGGACTTCATCGACGACTTCTTCAACAAGGCGGAGCTGTACAGCACCCGCATTCAACTCATCTCCCCCGATTCAGAGGAAGGGGATATGTTGCTCAAAGCATTCGGAGGGGTCGCAGCGCTCCTCAGGTACAAACTGTGATATCATGACGATAACGGACGATTTCCAGAACGAGATCCGCGAGAAGGTCTCTGCAGCATTGAAGGACATGGGCTCCGAGGGCATCGATTTCGTCGTGGAGTCATCCACGATGGAAGGTGTCGACATGGCCGTTCCATGTTTCCCTCTGGCCAAGGCGCTAAGGAAGGCACCCCGGGCCATAGCCGACGACCTCGCATCCAGGATAAAGCCCGCAGGACTGATCTCAAAGGTCGCATCGGTCAACGGTTTCCTCAATTTCAATATAGACCCGGAGGCGCTGATCAAGTCCACCCTGGACGAGATCATCAGGTGCGGACTGTGCTACGGTTCCATGCCCAAGTCCGGCATCAGATACAACGTGGAGCACACCTCCACCAACCCCACCGGACCCATTCATGTGGGAAGGGCTCGCAACCCGATCATCGGGGACACCTTGGCGAGATGCCTGAAGAGGTGCGGACACGATGTGACCACCGAGTACTACGTCAACGACGTGGGAAAGCAGGTCGTCGTCCTCACCTGGGGAGTCAACAACGTATCCGACGAGGATGCGGCGAAGAACTCCGAGGAGCACATGAAGGAGATCGGCCAGAACGAGAAGGAGAGGGACAAGACCGATCACAGGCTCGTCGCCAAGTACCGTGTGGCCAACAAGCTGATGGAATCCGATCCCGCCGTCCAGGAGGAGATCTCCGACATGATGAGGAGATTCGAGCAGGGGGACAAGGAGGTCATCGACACCGTCAGGCATACTGCGGAGATAATGCTCGACGGCCTCAGGGAGACCCTCGGACAGATCAACGTGGTCCTCGACAGGTACACATGGGAATCCCAGTACATCGCGGACGGTTCCGCCAAGGCCATCGTGGAGAAGCTGAAGGCATCCAAGTATGCCGGTCAGACCGACGACGGCGCATGGTACGTTGACCTGAAGGATTTCGGGGTCCAGGGTAAGAACACCAAATTCACATTCACAAGGTCGGACGGTACCACGCTGTACACCACACGTGACCTTGCATACCACCAGGACAAGTTCACCAGGGCCGACAGGCTCATCGACGTTCTCGGAGAGGATCAGAAGCTCGGTTCCAAGCAACTCTGCTCCGCATTGGAGATCATGGGATTCGAAAAGCTGCCTGATCCGTTGTTCTACGCATTCGTATCCCTTCCCGAAGGTAAGATGTCCACCAGGAAGGGTGTGGTCGTATACCTCGACGATCTGATCGACGAGGCTATCGCACGTGCCTACGAGGAGATTAAGAAAAGGCGCGAGGGAATGTCCGAGGAGAAGATGATGGATATTGCGAAAGTCGTCGGAGTGGCGGCCGTCAGGTTCAACATCATCCGTGTCCAGCCCGAGAAGCAGTTCGTCTTCAAGTGGGAGGATGCCCTCAACTTCGACGGAAACTCCGGACCGTATCTCCAGTACGTTCACGCCAGGGCTTGCACCATGCTGAAGAAGGCAGGTGAGTTCGAGCACGACACCGATGCATCCAAGTTCGTGGAGCCTTCGGAGATCAACCTGATCAAGATCCTGTCGAAGTACGAGGAGGTGCTGAGAATGGCAGGAGACGAGAAGAAGGTCCACATGCTCCCTGCATACGGACACGAGCTCGCGAGCGCATTCAACCAGTACTATGCCGCAGTATCGATCCTCAACTCCAACGACAAGAGGAACGCCAGGCTCACCCTCGTGGAATGCGCCAAGACCGTCCTGGCAGATGTGCTGGACTGTCTAGGAATGGGTGCACCCGAGGAGATGTGAGGATGACGGAGATCCGTCAGCTGAAGGTCAAGGACATCGAGGGTGTCCGCGATTTGGAGATATCCTGCATCAAGGAGTACTTCGCCGCCACCATCGAGAACAAATGGGAGGACCTCCCCCAAGAGTGGAAGGACAACCTTGGGGCCAGCAGCAAGAACCATTTCAAGGCGTATCTGGACAGCGGAGTCAGCTTCGTGGCCGTCGAGGACGGAGAGGTCGTCGGATTCATCTTCGCACAGATCCTCCACCACATCTGCGACGAGGATAACCTCCTCTGGATTGAGAACATGGGTGTCCACCCTTACTTCAGGCGCAACATGATCGGATATCAGCTCCTCAGGGAGTGCGTGAAGAAGGGCCGCGAGATGGGATGCACCGTCGCACACGCCATGATCCAGGAGGACAACGCACCGTCGATACTCCTTCACAAGAAGGTGGGATTCTTCATGGACAGGCGCGAAGTGGCGCTGATGGACCTGAGGGACCCCAAACTGAAACTTTGAAACTTCATCAGTCGGAAGGGGGTGACCCCCCGATACAATATCAAGAAGGGAGGCTCCCCTATGAAGTATGCAGGACCTGGTTCTACCGGAAGGGAGAGGTCAACGACACTCCTGAGTGAAGGAAGCCTATGGGATGGGCCTTAGCGTCAATAGAAATCATTTCCGGGAGCGATCCCGGGATTCTTCTTAATCGATATGAAAAAGAGGCGGGTCTCCCCGCCTTAAGATCATTCTTTCTTCCTCTTCGAGGAAAGGTACTTCTGCCTCTCGGATTTGGCTGCGGAAGGTGCTTCCTTCTTGGGCGCAGCCGCGCTCCTCTGGGCCTGCCTCTCCGCCTCGATCTGCTCGAAGGTCAGGGTGTTCCTGTCTTTCTTGGGCGCGGTACGGGACTTGTACACGATGAATATGATGATCAGGACCACGACGATGATGATGGCCACATAGAGTGCAGGGTTGCTCCAGATGGACGAGGTGTAGTTGACCTCGTAGTAGATGTGATCTACCTCCAGGGATCCCTGGATGAATGCGATCTTCATGTACACGGGTGAGTCGCCCTTGTCGTAGGTGTAGGTGACATCCAGTGTGCCTCCTCCGGCCTTGAACCCCATGTTCTCTTTGAATACGGGGTCAGCCTGAGGCTGGGATTTGTCGGTAATGACGACACGGAGCGTTGTGTTGGAGTCGGATTCGTAGTTGATATGGAGGGTGATGGCGTCTCCTCTTTCGATCGAGATCTTGTTCCCTCCCTCGAGGCTAAAGCCAGAAGCCATAGCATCGCTGTCATCATCCGCGGGGATGGCCATGGCGAAGGATACTGCGAGCATCAGTGCTATCGCGAACACCGCTTTGGTCTTCATGTTACTATCTCCTCGACGCGTTCCTCATCAATCGCCCTTCTGATTTCCATGGCGAGCCTCTTACCGGAGGACATCTCCTGCCTCCAGAGCGAGTTACCATAGGGGTGTCCGACGGACATGTGCACGTTCGTACCTCCTCCGATACGGGGAGCAACGTCGTAGATGTGGAAGTGAAGGTCCTTGTCGACGCAGGTCTGCAGACAGAAGGGTCCGATGATACCGGGGTCGTAGAACTTCTTCGTTGCCTCGACGTACTTCTCTGCGAGCTCGTACGCCTTGGGCAGGAGCGATTCCCTGAGTGTAGCGGAGTTGTGACCGCACACTGTGTACTCGGGGATGATCCCATCCTCTTCGAGCTCGACCTGTTGTTTTCCGGGAAGCCTGCAGTATCCGTCGAGTGAGGATTCGAACCTCCAGTCGATTCCTAGGAGTTCCAGCTTCTCTCCTTTCTCCTCCAGGGGGGAGTAGAAGAAGTCCAGGTTGAACACGGGACCGATGATGTACTGTTCCATCCTCGCATCCTTAAGGAAATCGGGTTCGATGACCCCCTGCTTGATCAGTTCCTGGGATTTCTCCACGAACTGGTCGTAGTCCTTGGCTGTGAAGAATCCCCTCTCCAGCTTCTTGACCTTGTGGTGGACCTTGATGATGGTGAGTCCGTCGATGTCCTCGGGCTTCTCGACCTTCTTGGGGAAGGGGAGTCCGGCCTCGTTGAGGATCCAGTAGTAATCTTTGGGATCTCCCCTCTCCTCTGACCTCAGGAGATTCCTGCTTCCGACCATGGGGAGTTTGAAATCGTTCTCTACGGCATCGATGCCGCAGTAGGACACGAAGGACCTGTTGGGAACGAAGAGGACGTTCCTCTTCAGGAGGTCGTTCTGCACCTCGGGTTTGAGGATGCTGCTGTACTTGTTCAGTACGACGGACTCATCCACGGTACCCCTTCTGAGGTTACCCTTCTCGTCGTAGATGGTCTTGTAGTATCTGGTGAAGGGGGAATCCCTGCCTTCCTGACAGATTGCAACGGTCTTGAATCCCTCGGATTTCGCACCGTCACATGTATCGAGACCCGAATGGGACCCGACAACTCCGATCTTGGCGTTCTTGAGATCGATTTTCTCAAGGTTACCAAGAACCTCGTCTCTGCTTATCATGCTGAGATATAACGCGCATAGAGTAATATAACCAGCGGTCGCAGGATATGAAGAATTGACCAGGTGAAGAGATACTTGGAATGGGGATGAAGAGTAGCCTCGCCAAGATTCGAACTTGGGTCCGGAGATCCAGAGTCTCCAATGATTGACCACTACACTACGAGGCTATCAGTTTCCCCGATTCACTCACTCTTTATAATATTTTTCGAATTCGAACGCCTTCTTCAGACCTTTCTCCGCATCATTCAGGCTGTTGGCCACCGCCAAACCCTCCGGAGTGAGCTTCCAGAGCATCCTTGTCATGCGGGTACCGGATTGCTCCGATGTCACCAGTCCGGCGGATTGCAGTCTTACTGCGGCTTTCTTCACAGCGTGGTATTGGTTAATCTCGGTCATGCAAGAAGTTGTGATCTCACCCTTGGAGCGCAGCAACAGCAGCAGGCCCACGACGTTCCTGTCAGAAACTTGGAAATATGAGACCATGAGTCGGTGTGTCCAATCTGGTATTTAGCACTGTTGATTAAGTTGCAGTTAACTAATCACTTCAATAGCTTTGAAAAGCGAGTGTAAAGGTGGGGGACGAGCCCCCGCGATATGTTTACTGGATGGCCTTCTTGACTTTCTCGAAGATCTCCTCGATGGCTCCGGTGGAGGGGATCGTGACGAGAACGCCCTTCTTCTCGTAGTAGTCGATGAGGGGCTGAGTGTTCTTGTGGTAGACCTCGAGCCTGTTCTTGACGGTGGACTCCTTATCGTCGTCCCTCTGGTAGAGCTTTCCTCCGCACTTGTCGCAGATTCCGTCCTGCTTGGGCTTCTTCGTGACAAGGTGGTAGACTGCGTTACAGTCGGGGCAGGAGCGCCTCTGTGTGAGCCTGGAGATGAGCTCCTCGTCGGGAACGTCGAAGTTGAGTGCGAGATCGACCTTCATGACCTCTCCGAGAGCATCGGCCTGCTCGACTGTCCTGGGGAATCCGTCGAGGAGGACTCCGCCGTCGACCTCTTTGATCTTCTCCTTCATGAGTCCGATGATAAGGTCGTTGGGGACGAGTGCACCTGCGTCCATGTACTCCTTTGCCTTCTTTCCGAGTTCGGTACCGTTCCTGACCGCCTCACGGAGCATGTCTCCGGTGGAGAGCCTTACGTATCCGAATTCATCTGTGAGCTTCTCTCCCTGAGTACCCTTTCCGGCTCCGGGAGGACCGAGTAGAACGATCGTTGTCTTCATGGTTATTGAGAGTACGTCACCGTATAATAATTGAAGGGAGGACGGGGCTGACGGTATGTTCAGCATATTGCGACTTATTGCAACCTATCTTTGAAAAACACGGACAAACCTCACGATTCCTATAATATATCACAAGCTCTCCATGGCATGAGTAAGATGCTTACCTGGGAAGACATCATAGAAGCGGAAGATACCACAGGACGCCGCGAGTTCGGAAGGCTGTGTTCGGGGATCACGCTTCTGAGGCAGGGGAGGGCGATGATCGTCATGCTCCCCAATGACGGATTCAGGGTTCTTTCGTCAGGATTCACCAACGGAGGATTCATGGAGTCCCCTCTCGCAGTGGTCAACATAACCGGCATGGGCGGGAAACCCGAGTACTCTTGCATGGAGGGCGGTCTGGACACGCACGACAGGGTCAACTACAGGTACGCTGAGAAACTGGGTCTCGATGCGGATAGGACGGTTTTTCAGGAGACTGCTGCCAGCATGGACAATGCCGCGGTGTTGGAGATGACATCCGCTGACGGTATCAAGGTCGCATATGTGGTCACAGCCGGAATAAGGCACAATGGAGGCCGTGCAGGCGATCCTACCACATACGACGAGTCCGAATCCTCATACAAGGAGAAACTAGGGACCATCATCACGATACTAGCTATAGATGCGGATCTATCGGACGGAGACATGTTCAAGGTCATGCTCATGGCCACGGAGGCCAAGAGCTGCGTCATACAGGAGCTGCAGGCCAAGAGTCTGTACAGCAATGGCATCGCTACAGGTTCCGGGACCGATCAGGTCGCGGTCATAGTCAACAAGCAATCGCCCAACAAGATATCCGGACTGGCAAGGGATTCCGAATTGGCGAAGACACTGTCCCAATGCATGAAGGACGCCCTCACGAAGGCATTCGATAAGCAGACGGGAATGAATCCCCAATCCCAGTGGGATCCGCTCCTGCTCATGAGCCGCCGCGGACTGGTCCCTCTCGAGATTAGGGAGGAGATGCGCTTCCCTGCTTCATATGCTGAACTGATGGCAGCGCTGGGACAGCTCTCCGGCGACAGATACAACACGGCGATTATCACGGCTCTGCTGAACATCGCAGACGACATAGACAACGGTCTGGTCGAGGAGAACATCGGTGTCGATCTGGCCAGGGAGATTTGCGAGAAGATCGTCCTGGACGAACAGAATGATCCCGTCGTCAGGCTGAGATTGGACGATGCCGATAACATGCACGACCTAATGTCGTTCGTATCCGCACTGAAGGTGATGGACACCGTCAAGGAAAGGAGGATCCCCGATGGGCAGTGAGGTCTTCGACAGGGGCATCGACGAGTTCACCGTCACCCTGGGTAACGGTCCCCACGATGCGATGAGCACGGATTTCGGTATAATCAGGAATATTGTCAGGATCACCATAGGCAAGGGCGAGACCAGTCTCTCGGGGGATTCCCTGTATCTTCATACCGACGGGGATGTCACCAAGGTCTGCATCTCCGAATTATCATACAATTCCACCTTCGTTACGGCGATAGCCTTCGCCGATTTCACATCAGGGTTGGTCCGTGTGGGTCACGATCCTCAGACCGGGAACGGCAGTGTCGTTCTGGTACTCCTGATGGATTCCGACATGCCGGATTCCACTTTGGCAAGGGCAGGCATCACGGCAACCGAAGCGATAACCGTATGCGTTCAGGATTTGGGTCTGGCATATGACGCGATGCCCGCTTCCGGATCCGTCGATCAGACGATTGTCACACTCTGCTCCAAGGGTTCGGGATTGTATCTCCGCGGTGCGGGAAAGCATACCAAACTCGGAGAGCTCATAGGTAGGTCCACCATAGAGGCCGTCAAGGCATCCGCGGCCGGAAACGGAACGAGCATGGCATCTAGGATGAGCCTCATCGAAATGCTCGGAGCATACGGCTATGACCAGGAGAAACTGTTCTCCATGAGCAACTGTTTGGACTATTCCAAATTCCTTGAAAGGGTAATTGCCAAGGACTCGGACCCGAAGGTGCTGGCACTGGTCTCTGCGATCATCCATGTCAACAACGAAGTGCAATGGGGCCTGCTGGATCCCGACACCGGTATGGAGGTCGGCATCGGACTCATGAGGGTGGGCCTCAGGGAACCTGTGAGATCCGAAGGCCTTCTGGACACATTGGCGCTCAACGTGGCCCTATACTTCATGGACCCTTGATGGACTTAATGCGATAAGCGTCCTGCCATCATCTTTATAAGAAGATAGACGATAGTCCAGATACAGGTGTTCGCATGGAACAGAAGATAATCGATGAGATTGAGAAAGTGGTCGGAAAGGACGGATATTCGGTAGAGCCCGCCGTCCTGTATACATACGGTTTCGATGCATCGATATTCCACTACGACCCCGATATGGTGGTCCAGCCCACATCCACCGAGCAGGTCTCGGAGATCATGAAGATCGCCAGCAAGTACAAGATCCCGGTCACCCCCAGGGGAGCCGGTACCGGACTGTGCGGAGCCGCAGTGCCCATCAAGGGAGGAATCGTCCTCGCCATGCAGAGGATGAACAAGGTCCTGAAGGTCAGCGTTGCGGATCTGTGGGTCGACGTACAGGCAGGATGCGTGTACAACCAGCTGAACGAGGAGCTCGAGAAGTACGGATTCTTCTTCCCCCCGTCGCCCGGATCCGCAGAGGCCTGTCAGGTCGGAGGGATGGTTGCTACAAACGCTTCCGGAATGCGTGCAGTCAAGTACGGTGCGACCAGGGACTTCGTCATGGGACTCACCTTCGTCAAGGCCGACGGAGAGATCGTCCGCTGCGGAACCAGGACCATCAAGGACGCCTCCGGATACCAGCTTGCTCGTTTCATGTGCGGTTCCGAGGGAACCCTCGGAGTCATCACCGAGATCACATTCAAGATCACCACCAAGCCGAAGAAGTCGGCCTACTGCCTGTGCTGTTTCAACGACGTCATCGCCGCGGGAAAGTGCATCTCCGCGATCATCGCGAAGCCCCTGATCCCGGCATCCTGCGAGCTCATGGACAGCACCAGTATCAACGCGGTCAACAAGGCCCGTGGCAACCCCATGCCCGACTGCGGAGCGCTCATCATCGTCGAGGCCGACGGAGAGAGCGATGAGATCGTCGACAGGGATATCGCCATCGTTGCGGAGATCGCGAACGGTCTGGGTGCAATTTCAGTTACTCCTACCAAGGACAAGGCACTGATCAACAAATGGACCGATGCGAGGAAGTCAGTCATGGTCTCTCTTGCGGCACTGAAGCCCGGATGCTCATCCGTTTCGCTCGCCGACGACATGGGAGTACCTATCTCCAAGGTCCCCGATGCGGTCCAGGCATTCCAGGAGATCGCCGCGAAGTACAACGTCACCATAGCCACCTACGGTCATGCTTCCGACGGTAACCTCCACACCAAGATGGTCATCGACCCCACCGACAAGGACGAGTGGGAGAGAGGTATCAAGGCGGTCAACGAGATCTTCGATGTCTGCATCGATCTCGGCGGTACCGTCACCGGTGAGCACGGAGTAGGGATTTCCAAGGCGCCCAACTACCAGAAGGAGAGGGCATCAGAGCTCAACACCATCAAGGCTGTCAAGGCAGCCTTCGATCCCGACAACATCCTGAACCCCGGAAAGTCCGAGCAGTGGACCGGTACGATCCTCAGGAACCTCAGGTATCCCTGCAAGTTGGACTGAGTCAACCAAGATTTATCAAAACAATTCTGCCGACCGGGTTTACCAGTCGGCTTTAATCAGTTTTCTTCAGATGTAATAGTAAGGCACAGGCAGTACGAATCTCATCAGGATGAATTCCGCTGCCGCGATCCCTATAGCAACACCCCAGATGACCTTGTTCCATGCCAGGATCTTCGATCCGTCGAGAGGAGGTATCGGGATGAGGTTGAACACTGCAAGCATCGCATTGAGGCTCGTGAGCAGATAGAAGAAGATCACAAAGTCCGATCCGTTCGTGAGCAACCATCCTATTATTCCTATGGCGCACAGGACCATGTTGACGGCAGGGCCGGCGATACTGATCTTTCCGTTCTTCTCCGCATTCATGCTCCCGGCGATCATGACCGCTCCCGGGGAAGCGAACAGGAATCCTATCATGGATGTGACCAGTGTGAGCACGAGACCGGCAGGCCACATGCGGAATTCTGACCACATCCCATAGCTCTGAGCGACGAACTTGTGTCCGAACTCATGGAACATGAAACTGACGACGACAAGTACCAGGCACATCAGGAAAAGACCGATGTACGGTGAGAAATCCGTCTTCCTCTCAAAGAACTCCAAGATGGATCCCGAGCGATACAGGATAGTGAATGCTACACTCAGAACAAGGATGGAAATCAGAATGTCCCTGATCTCCGTCTTGCTGAACCTCGGTCTCCCGTAACCGGGATTGACACGCTGCAGGTTGTCGTAGTAGTCATCATTCATGCCTCTTCGATATTCCGACTCGTTAATAAGGGTATCATCACCAGCTGCGCGATATCCGTTATATCGCCGATGTGCATTCCCGTTTCCATGGATTTCCAGAGCAATCTCTGCTTCATGCACGACCCTGACGAGTCGAAGAGGGCATTCGCATTCGATATGTACGGGACCTTGGTCAGGGCGAGATTCGGCGACCTGAACGATATCTATGAGGCATTCTACAGACTGTTCCCCGATGCGGATCCGGAGGATGTGCAGAGGGAGTATGAGAGATTCACGGATTTCCACACGGCCCAGCACGGCCCCCACAAGGAACTGTCCATCTCGGTCCTGTTGGAACATATGGATTCGGTATTCCATACGAAGAACGACAGTCTCGAGGCGGAGAACATCATGATGCGCGCCACTCACACCTTCATACCCGTGGAGGGTGCGGAGGAGACTCTCCAGTACTTCAGGGACCATGGATACAGGATCGGTGTCCTCAGCAATACGGCATACCGCGGTTCAGTTGTCAAAGGACTCTTGGAGGACGTGGGATTCGACCATCTGATCGATGTGGTCGTGAGCAGCGCGGATGTCGGTTATAGGAAGCCACATGACGAGGCGTACATCGCAGTCGTGAATGCTCTTGGCGTTCAGAGGCAGGATTGCTTCTTCGCCGGCGATACGGAGGAGAAGGATTTCCTCGGACCCCGCAGATTCGGGATGGGGGGATCGTTCCTGATAGACCCGTCGAGACCCGACAGGGAATGCGGCATCGTGGCATCCATAGCGGATATCCCTACATTCTTCCGTGATTGAATATTCTGAAAACAGTAACGGGTTTGGATGCCCCCGGCGTTAGCCGGAGGCATTAAGCGTTTCACTCTTCCTTCTGTATGAGGCTTCCGTCAGGGTTCATGCCGTGCCTCTTGGTGAGGAATGCGGGGCCTTTCCAGCTCCAGTCTCCCATCAGGTGCATGATGGCAGGACTGACGAATCCGACCATGAGCAGTCCGTCGATGAGGATTCCGACACCGAGTGCGAAACCGAACTCCTGCAGCATCGAGGATCCTGCAAGGGTCAGGGTGAGGAAGGTTCCTCCCATCAGCAGGGCGCAGAGCATGATGACCGGTCCTGCTTCCCTGATGGCCTGTGAGATCGCTTCATGGTTGTCCATTCCCTTGGACCTGTTCTCACGGATTTTGGTGGTGAGGAAGATCTCGTAGTCCATTCCGAGTCCGAGCAGGACGACGAACAGGACTATGGGTACCAGGAACAGCACGGGAGTATCCAGCATGTTGACGAACACCACGTTGGTGAGAGATACGCTGAGTATGACGCTGAACATGATAGTCAGAATGGCCCTGATGGGCGTCAGGTAGCTTCCGAGGATGACGAACAGTAGGATGATCAGCAGTGCGGCGACGACGATCCTTATCATCGAGAACTGCTCCTCGACCTCTTCTGAGATGTCGTTAAGCGTAGCTGCGGTCCCGGTAACGTACGAAGCGTTCCACATTCCCTTCATCGTGTTGTCGTATCCGTTCTCTCCGTGGAATGCGTCCTTCAAGTCGACGACGAAGTCCATGGTGTCGTCGGACATGGGCTGCTGTGATGTGATGACCATCATGGAGATGTGTGAAGCGGAACTGTCAATGATTCCGGTTCCGTAGTTCAGGATTCCGTCCACGAAATTGGCGACGGTGATGGGGCTTCCCATAACTCCGTCGTTGGGGGCCGCTGTCAGTTTGGTGAGGTCGGGGTTGGTCGGATCTTGACCGGATGCAACTGCAATGATCATGATTACATGGTCCTTGACCGCCGCAGGCATCGCCTGGAGGGCTATGGGGTTGACGACCGTGGGTTCGTCGACACCGATAGACGCTGCGACCTGGTTGTAGATCAGCAGCCAGGAGTTGGTACCGCTGACGGTTCCGACGATGTCACTGTGCTTCTCGCCGAGGTCATTGGATATCTGCATGACTGCGGGGACGACCCCGGTGACTCCGGTCTCGGTGACGTTGAGTCCCTTTTCGTTCCATACGACATACGGGATCTTCTGACCCATGAATTCGAGGCTATCGACGGTTCCTATGGAGTATCCGAGATCGAGGACCACATAGGTGGGCATGATCATTCCTCCGTCCGTCTGCTCCATGATGGCGTTGAGTCCGTCAACGGCTTCGGAGCTGGGCATGACCGAGATCATGTCGGCGGAATCCTCTGTCTGAGTGTATTCGTAGAGCGTGGGCACTGCAGCGATGATCAGGATCGCGACGATGGCGACTGCGTGCCTCTGGGTGACGTTGGCGAGCCAGCCGAAGTACTTCTTGGAGATGTGTGACATTCCTGCGTGGAATCCCTTCTTTCCTTCGGAGGATGCCCTGATGTCGTTCTGCCTGTACTTCTCGATGTTGGAGGGCCAGAAGATCTTCTCTCCGATGAGGTTGAGCAGCGAGGGTATGAATGTGAGTGCCGCGAAAAGTGCGACGGCGATTCCCAGTGCGAGGATCAGACCCATGGTCTGGACCATGGAGAAGTCGCACAGTGCAAGGGCGGCGAATCCGATGATGACGGAGATTCCGGATGTGAACACGGCCTCTCCTCCCCAGACGACCGCCTCGTGGAGGGCCTCCTCATGGGAGCTGCCCTTCTTGCGCTCGTCCCTGTACCTGGTGATTATGAAGATGGCGTAATCGCATCCTGCACCGAGCATGGCGACGAGGATCAGGATCTGGGTGATATAGAAGATGTCTAGAACGCTTCCGATGAAGAACATCAGCATCATCACGATCGCATAGGCCATACCGACGACCGCCGGGGGCACCAGGGCCGTGACGAGAGCGTAGAAGAACAGTCCGAGCAGTACGAAGATGAGTGCGATGCTCAGGGGGTCGACCTTCGAGACGTCCTCGAGGGATGATGCCTCTGTATCGTAGCTGATAGCGGCACCTCCGGTGAGGTAGGTCTGGTTGGTCGCTTCGACATTTGTCTTTGCTTCACTGATCAGGGACCTGAGGTTCCCGGTCTCATGGGTGATGTCGTAGTCATCATCGTTGTTGGCGATAGCCAGAAGGTAAATTCCCTTGCCATCGCCTGTCTTGGTATAATTTCCATAATTCGATACGGAGACCTTATCGCCGTATTTTTCTGTGACGAGTTTTGAGAATTCTGTATAGATCAAGGGCGCTTTTGCAAGCTGCTCTTCGTTATCATAGCTCACGACGATTATGTCTGAAAGGTCGAGTGAGTTGGTGAAGTACTCGTCCATTATCGCAGCGCCTTCTGTGGACTCCATGCTGGAGCCCGACATCTCGGTCATGTCATAGATCAGGACATCACCGCTCTGGGGTGCGAAGAATATGGACGCAACGAGTACGAGAAGCCAGGCCACTATGATGGCCTTGGAGTGCTTCTGCACAGTGTTCGCTAATCCTGTGAACATTCTATCTACCTTAGATTCCGGGAGAGAAGTGACATATAAAGAAGTTTTGATTATGCTCAAAGATTTACCGAAGAATCTTGATAATAATAGAAACAATATTTGAGAATATACGAAGCACGCTCAAATAATTTTGAGCAGAATCAGAATTAAATACCGAATGATTGGTTAAGGGAATATGTCCTATCGGAGGGATTCCCCTACACCTTCGCAGATCAAGCGCGAGGAAGCTCGTAGGAAGATCATGGCCGCAGCGCTGAAGCTATTCTACACCAAGGGTTACGAGAATACGACCACGAGGGACATCGTCAGGGAGACAGGTATCCTCAACGGGAGCCTCTACAACCGTTTCAAGAACAAGGATGAGATCCTATTCAGCATCGTGTCCGATGCGTTGGTCTCCTTCCTGAACGAATCGGAGAAGCTGATGAACAACGAGAAGGACCCGATCAAGTCCATGGCCCTCCCCATGGCCGCAGAGCTGTACATCGCTTCGAGGTCGGAGAACATCGCGGGGCTCGTCTACCAGGCACATCAGTCCTGGGATGCCATAGAGCAGTTCGTGGACATGTACAGGAACTGGCTGAAGAGCGTGTGGGAGGAATTGTTCCATAAATATCTGGACGAGGAGGCATTCAGACTTTCATTGATCACCGTTATCGGTGCAGTAGGGAACCTGTGCGGCGCATATGCGCATGGTTCCAAAGCGGATTACCGCCAGGTCCTCGAGGGACTCATCAGGACAGCCTCCGTCACGTTCAATCTCCCCTCGTTCGAGGTCAGGAAGGCCGTGGACGATTTGGCGCAGCTGGTCGAGCATGGCGATATCACGATTTGCGGGTTCAGGATATCCGATCTCGATGCCATCATCGCCCAGGAACAGAACGAGTGAGGTTCCTCAGCAACCAATATTTACGACGGCCCGTTATACGAATACGATGGCCCAGAAGAACATCGCTCACGGGAAGGAGGAACGCAGGTGGTGCGACCGCTGCGGTACGCTTATCCTAGGCGAATCCTGCTCCAGGTGCGGTTCAGAGGGACGCATTTTCCAGATTAACAGTCCCGGGGACATTAGACCCTGCATGGGCGACAGTATATCGTTGGTCCTATCGCTTTTCAGGGATGCATTCGGTACGGTGGAGCCGCTGGAAGGCAAGGCACTGTTCTTCAACAAGGTGCCGGGAGAGGACCGTACGGATGAGATCATCGCCAACGGTATGGTGCTGGGGATACTGAGGTTCGACATGAGATCTGACCGTATAGTGTTGGAGATAAGGCAGCCCGGAGCCGACCTCTTCGCGCAGGCCGCAAAGAAGAACACTGTCATATTCGGAGGGATGTCCGGACATCTCAAGGGCAAGTCGGTCCCGGGAGAGAACATCGTGGATGTGATCGGAGAGTTCAAGGCCGGTGAAACCCTGATCCTGAAGAAGGGCCAGAAGGTCGGACCCGGAATAGCCCTTGTCGACAGCGGAATGATGAGGACTGCGGAGAAGGCCGCGAAGATTCGCGACCTCAACGCACCTTCGGAGATCCCGGTATCGCCCAAAGCGGATCTGAAGACTTTCGTTGAGGTGAACAAGGATCACATCAGGAGGATCTCCAGGCATGCGGTCAAGGAGATCAAGAGATTCCTGGAGGAGAAGAACAAGAGCGGTCTTCCAATTACAGTATCATTCTCGGGCGGTAAGGATTCATTGGTGGCATACGGTCTTGCATCGCAGGCATCGGAGACCATCGATCTCATGTACATCGATACCGGGCTTGAGTTCCCCGAGACGGTGAACTATGTCAAGGCCTTCGCTCTGGAGCATGGTAACAAGCTGCACATCGCAGAGGGCAAGGATGGTTTCTGGGATAACGTGGACACCTTCGGACCTCCAGCTAAGGATTTCAGATGGTGCTGCAAGGTCTGCAAACTAGGTCCCACGACAGACATGATATCCGATGATTTCCCTGACGGTACGATAACCGTCGAAGGGAACCGCTGGCTGGAATCCTACGCACGTTCCACAATCGGATTCGTCACGAAGAATCCGTTCGTTCCCAACCAGGTCAATCTCAATCCGATACGTTCATGGTGCGCAGCGGAGGTCTGGTGTTACATCCTGACCTTCGGTCTCGAGTACAATCCACTTTACGACAGGGACTTCGAGAGGATAGGGTGCTATCTGTGTCCGTCATGCCTCTCTAGCGAGTGGAGGAACACTGGAAGGATCCATCCCAACCTGTACGGCAGGTGGGAAGATTACCTTCACGGATATGCAGAACAGAGAGGACTCCCCAAAGAATATGCTGACATGGGGTTCTGGAGATGGAAGGTTCTCCCGCCCAAGATGATCCAGCTCTCGGAGGAGATGCAGATATCGCTGAAGCCCTCCAAGGTTTCCGGACCCAGCATGAAGATGCTCAAAGGGGCTTCCCCGTGTACCGCAGGCGGATATTCCATGGAGGCCATCGTGAACGTGCCCCACAGCAGGGACTTCTCCTATGTGGAGGATGCTTTGAGGACGGTCGGCGATGTGAAGTATTCCTCGGAATTCGAGATCGCACTCCTTAAGATGCCCAACGGAAGGGCAAAGCTGTTCGGCGGAGGTCAGGTATCGGTCACTGCACCGGATGCAAAGAACTCCAAGAATGTCTTCGAGAGGGCAGTCAAGGCGCTCATCAGATCGGAGCTCTGCACGGAATGCAGTATCTGTGAGAAGGGATGCCCCCGTCACGCGATAACCATCAAGGGCGGCATGAGGGTGGACCCGAACAGATGCAACTCGTGCGGCAGATGCGAGAAGTCCTGCATGGTCGTCCACTACTACGACAAGCTGATGGAGTCCGCTGGCGACGTGGATAACACCTGCAGGTCCTGAGCCCGCATTATAAAGCATTAAATACCGAACCTTGTTAGTCGGGACCATGGATTGGACATTCGGAATAGCCCTCCTGGTGGGATTCGCACCCATGTTCCTGCTCATGGATGTCGTGATGAAGAACTACACGTATCCCAGGGTAGAGAACCCATTCTTCAAGGATTCCACGTTCTTCATAATGATGACAGTAGGGATATTCGAAGGAGTCTTCCTGTTCTTCGGAATGAGGGTACTGGGAGTCCTGGGGACCCCTGTCTCGATAATCCTGATGATCGTGGTCGCGCTCATCGAGATGATGGCCATGGTCGTAGTGATGAACCTGAAGAGGTTCCGCGGAAAGTCCGATTCGATATTCTACGGATACGGTCTCGGTCTGGGAATGGCAGCCGGTATGGCATCCGGATTCGCATACATCCTATGTATGGCCGCACAGAATCCCGACACCCCGCTGGTCGATCCGGTGCCGGTGTTCATAGAGGTAATCTGTCTGTCGGTAGCCCTGAACCTCATGCTCGGTGCATGCGGTACGAATGTGGGAGAAGGCACCGCCAGGCATCTTCCCATGCAGTACGTGCTCCAGGGAGCTATACCTCTGGCGGCATTCAACATGCTCATGGCAGTGGTGTTCTTCACGGACAACCTGTTCATGATGTTCGTGGTGCTGATCGCCATGGTCGTACTGGGAGCGTATTACTTCCGCAAGTGCCTGTTCCAGAAGCTTCCCGCCATCATCAGGGAGGTCCTGAAGATGAACGGTGTCAAGCGCGATGACATCCCTGAGTCGAAGTGAATCACGAGGACTTGTACCGTCCGGGTCTGACCTCTGCGATGTAACAGCGGTCCATCATAGCGGCGACGTACTTTTCGGCATTCCTTTCGCCGACGATCTCCTGGACATCCTCCAGAGTGAACGTGCCTTTGACCTTGGTGAGACCCTTGGCGAGGATGATCATCTTCTCGTCGAGGTCCGAGGTGTGCTCGTACTTGTAGATCATCGTGGAGTAGGGGTCGGCATTCTCGATCTTTCTCTTCTTAGCCCTCTCGGCCTTGGGATCCACGCCTTCGAAACCGGCCGCTTGTCCCAACGCCTCCCTGGCCGTATCCTGGTCATTGCACTCGTAGATGAAGACCATCTTGTCGGTCTTCTCCGTGTTGCCGCAGTAAGGACAGGACGAGCTTTTCGTCTCCTTGTCGACGACACGGGCCCTCCCGCATGTGCTGCAGATGAAAAGCCCGAATCTCTTCCGCAAAGAATCACCTGTATTCGGTGAACACGAGCGCCGCGATGCAGCATCCGTAGTTGTCCATGGGGATCTTCAGTTCGGATATGGCGTATTGGATATCCTCGAATTCAAGGTCCCTTATCTTCGCCATCTCGTCCATCTTCCAGGAGAGGATCTCCTTCAGGGATTCGGCGGAACCGTGGATATGGCCTTCCGCGACATATCCTCCCTTCCCGTCCTTCCTGTAGGCATAAGCGATCCCGGCGGCGATGGTCTCGCCCTCTGTTCCTCTCATCTGGGCCAGTACGCAGTGAGTGACGGCACCCATTGACATCTCGCAGGGCTCGATCTCCTCTGCGCCTATAGGGATGACCGACGATACCGAGACGAGGTTCTGCTCGCCGATACCCGCCTTGATCAGAGCCTTGTCGAAGGCGTTCAGGTCCGATGTCCTGCTCACAGCCGAGCTGTGGGTGATGAAGAATTTGCTGGGTACTAGCTCCATGATGACCTCGAAGTAGCCTTAGTATCTAAGACTATTGGTTATCTTCAGATAACTGCGGACCGACTCATCCAATGTACTGGGAGGTGTCATCAATGTTCTTTGTGGCCATCTCCATCTGCTGCTGGATAATCGCCGCTTCCTTGAGGAGCTCGTTGGGCTTGGTCCTGAATCCGGGGATGATCTTCGCTATCGGCTCGATGAACGCGGTGGACGATCCTGGGTCGGGGACTCCGGAGGTGGCAGGTACCATGATCGTGAGAATGTCCATGCCCTTCGACGGTGCCTCGTACATCAGAATCCCGGTGAATCCCCTGATCATACCTTCCGCCAGAGGCTCCAGTCCGCTCTTCTTCAGGAGTTTCTTCTTGTTCTCTCCTTCGGCTATGGCGAGCACCTTGGCCCCGTCGTACTTAGGGCTTCCCTCCATGCAGATGATGGTGTTCACACCCTTCGACCTCAGATACTGAAGAATCTTGCAGGCCAGGGGATAGCAATCCTCGGGTTTCGGTGCGTATTCTGTCATGCACAAGATAACGTCGCGGCCGTTCTTCCTCTTGTTCTTGTATCCGAAGTACCTGATCGGCGGCATTATGCCGTAGTCGGAGACGATGCAATAAGGGGGCATGTTGGCCGAAGCCATCCCTGCGAGAGGGACCATTTTCAGGCTCTTCACGTACATGTTGGCCATGATGGAGCTCGTGAGACCTATGCTCGGGAATCCGATGACGGCCACAGGGTCCTTGAGTTCCAAGTCCTCGTACTGGATGGTTTCGATGTCCATACGGACCAATATACCGTTAATGTTTTTAAGAAGTTCTGTTTAAGTACATTCATGAGCGGTCATACCATAGACGTCTCGAAGACGGCCGGGGGAATACCTGTGGTCGTGGAGAACATTCCGGATACCCAAAGTGTCGCATACATGATCGGTGTGGCGACCGGTTCCAGGGACGAGACCGAGGGGATATACGGATTATCCCACCTTCTGGAGCACACTGTGTTCAGGGAGACCAAGACGATGGACTCCTATCAGATGGCCAAGGAGATCGAGGGCGCAGGAGGAGAGCTCAACGCCTTCACCGGAAGGGAGATGACCGCGTTCTACGGGATCACGATCAAGGAGACGGCGGATGTCGCCAGACGCATCGTCGGGGATATCGTTGCCAACCCGCTGATCAACGAGAAGTCCACCGAACTCGAGAAGAAGATCGTCCTCCAGGAGCTCAGCATGATCAAGAGTGAGCCCGACAGGTACATCCACGACCTGTTCAGCATGGTCCTCTGGAAGGGACATGAGCTGGAGCAGGACGAAGGAGGGGACGAGAAACTCGTCGAGAAGATGACGTTCGAGGACCTCAGAGCATATTACAATGAGAAGTACCGCATCCCCAACCTTTCCGTCTATGCGGTGGGTGCGGATATGGAGGAGACCGTCGCATGGGCCGAGAAGACCCTCGACGGTATGTCCGGAGGCAAGAGGAACGTGAGGACAGAGCCTCCGATGCCCAAAGGGAAGTACGAGTTCGTCGCGAACGATTCCGACCACTATCAGGTGGCCATGGGATTCCAGGCATACGGATCGTCCCATCCCGACCGTGCAGCGGTATCGATGCTCTCGGCAGTCCTCGGATCAGGTACGAGTTCCAGACTGTTTCAGGATGTCAGGGAGAAGAAGGCCCTCGTCTATTCGATATTCACAAGCGTGTCGCAGAACAGCGATGCCAGTTCATTGGCGACCTATATGTCGTGCACCAAGGAGAACGTCGTCGAGGCGATGGAGACCACCTCGAAGGTCATCGGTAAGTTCCTTTCCGAAGGTTTGGAGAAGGGTGAGCTCGATAGGGCCAAGAGGCTCGTCAAGGGTGCGAACGTCAGGGCAATGGAGTCCACGGACAACAGGCTCTACAGGTTGGGTGTCAATCACATGCTCAACGGAAGCACGGAGACTCTGGAACAGAGGCTCGATAGGATCGACGCAGTCACCGAGGATGACGTCATGAGGGTCGCGGAGGACATTTTGGTCTCCGACCGCATGAACACCGTGGTGCTCGGTAAGAACAGCCGCAAGTTCAAGAACTACGACTCGACGAAGCTTGCTTTCTGAACTCGTCCATCAGGTGGAGTACCGCCCTGCATGCACTGGGCACGGCCTCTTCCACTTCAGGAGTCATGGTCTCGGTCATCGTCTTGATGTCCTGGACCTCGATTGCTATGTACTTGATGACCTGGGGCATGAGTCCCGGATCCATCTGTCTTCCGATCCTTATCGCGGTCGGGAGATTGACATCGTGCGAAGCCGCCTCGTTGATCTTGCTGTCGAAGTCCTCTTCAGAAAAGATGAGTACCGTTCCTGGCCCGTATTCGCCGGTCATGATGGCGTCGACGATTATCGCCATTTTGTATCCGTGTATGACAGGGAGGATGTCCAATCCGCCCACGGCCTCCTGATGGCAGTCCACATCCCCGAGGTGCATGTCCTCTATGGCCTGGGAGACCCTCAGACCGACGGCATCGTCGCACATTATCGGACTTCCTAGACCTACGACCGCTATACTGGAATCCCTGTCTGTCAGACCCATTTCAATCGTTCCGTCATCGGACATAGGGTTTATTATGATTCCCAGGCGGTAGTATTATCTTTATAGGTAACACTCCCGTCATCATGCAGATATCGGTCCAGAGTTCGCAGGTCATCAACGGCAAGACCGTCACGGTCCGTCAGCTGGAGGCGCTCATGGCGGTCCAGGAGACACATAGCCAGACAGCTGCCGCGAGGAAGCTGGGGATATCCGTTCCAGTGTTGCACAAGTACATATCCGTGATCGAGGAGGCCGCAGGCGAACCGATCCTGACGACCACTCCCGCGGGTTCGGTTTTGACACCTGCCGGAAGGGAGATAGTGGACATCGCCCGTTCGATGGGTCACCGTTGCGAGACGGACAGGGGGTTCACCATCTGCTGCAGCCCCGTGACCGAGGACATCATGATGTCCGTTGTCTCGGCCCAGAAGATCCCGGATGCCCACATGATCGTATCCGACGACGAGTACAACATCCGCATGATGAGGGAGAACAGGGCGGACCTTGCCATCATAGACGATCCCCTCTATCTGTTCGATGCGGAGGAGTACATCATGGACGAGATCGGGTACATGGGTATGGTGTTCGTCGACAGGGGACCCTCGTTCATCCGTTACAGGTACGGGGCGCAGAGGGTCGCGTTCATGTACCTCGAATCGCTCGGAAGGAAGTACTCCGTGGATGCGGATACGTTCTCCCTGCCCGAACTGTTGGGTTCTAACAAGAGCTTCTTCATCGACGAGTTCATGCTCACCAGGAGGAACCTCAGGCTCAAGAGCGAGGTGGATCCGAAGAACCTGAGGCATGCGGTCACGGCCATCTACAAGGTGGACGATCCGCGCATTTTGAAGATAGTCCGTGCGGTCAAGGCCAGAAACATCTCTTAAAGGTATTATCCAATTCGGTAATACCTCCTGTTCCCGACCGTTCTTCATTATATAGAATGGGCGCATGGATAGTCACGATTACTATGGTTACACCAAAAGCAGAGATCTCGAAGGAGATCGCAGACGCAGCCAAGATGTGCTTCCAGTGTGGAACCTGTACAGCAGGATGCCCTTCCGGAAGGAGGACCTCCTACAGGACCAGGAAGATCATCAGAATGGCTCAGCTTGGACTTAAGGAAGAGATTCTCGGCTCCGACGAGCTCTGGGAGTGCAGCACCTGTTACACATGTGTTGAGAGGTGCCCCCGTGAGGTCCCCATCGTCGACATCATCATCGACCTGAGGAACATGGCCGTTGCAGAAGGCCACATCAGGAAGCAGCACAAGGGAACCGCTACCAACTTTGCCTCCATCGGACATACAGTCAAGGTCCAGGATGCCATCACAGAGCTGAGGGGAGACCTCGGCCTCGCACCGGTACCCCCCACAGTCCTCGCCAACGAGAAGGCAATGGACGATCTGAAGAAGATCCTCACAGCGACCGGATTCGACAGCATTGTAAAGGAGTGATTAAGATGGCAAAATACGCATTCTTCCTCGGATGTATCGCCCCCCTCAGATACCCCGGAATCGAGAAGTCAACAAGAGAGGTCTGCGCCGCACTCGGTATCGAGCTCGTGGACCTGCAGGACGCAAGCTGTTGCCCCGCACCCGGAGTCATCAGGGCATTCAACAAGAAGACCTGGCTCGCAGCCGCAGCAAGGAACCTCGCTCTCGCAGAGCAGCAGGGTCTCCCCATCGTCACCATCTGTAACGGATGCTACGGATCGCTCTTCGACGCAGCTTACGAGCTCGCAGAGGACCCTGAACTCCTCGCAGAGGTCAACAAGATCCTGAAGGAGATCGGAATGGAGTACAAGGGAACCACAAAGGTCCACCACTTCGCCGAGGTCCTCTACAACGAGGTCGGAGTCGAGAAGATCAAGAACTCGATCACAAAGCCCCTGGACTACCAGGTCGCAGCATTCTATGGATGCCACTTCCTCAAGCCCAGCGCGATCAAGCAGGTCGACAACCCCGAGAACCCCCACATCCTCGACGACCTCATCGAGGCAACAGGAGCCAAGTCCATGCCCAGGAAGCAGAAGATGCTCTGCTGCGGTGCTGGAGGAGGACTCAAGGCCGCATTCGGTGACGTCGCAAAGAAGTTCACAGAGACCAACCTGGAGAACATGCAGGCCTCCGGAGCACAGTTCATCATCGATGTCTGTCCCTTCTGCCACCTCCAGTTCGACGGAGTACAGAAGGACATGGATTTCAACATCCCCGTCCTCCACCTGTCACAGCTCCTCGGTCTCGCAATGGGAATGGACGAGAAGCAGCTCGCTTTCTCCACCCACATCACCCCTGTGAAACTCTGAGTTCAAAATCATTTAGGGAGGGAGACCTCCCTTCTCTTTTATCATATTCAGATCGGCTGCACTTATCAAGCGGTCTTATTCCCGCCAAGTTTCTCTAGCCGCGGTACTCCTTCTCCGTTGTCAATCATCCTCTCCACCGCATCCGGATCATAGGTTACCGCGTAGTGATGGCATAGAGCATATCCGACGATGCCTAACAGGCTTGTGGAGATCGCCACGATTATGAGCATGCTTTCGATATCTGTGGCGAAGAAATAGAGCAGTGCGACCTGGATGTTGCTGAGCACAAGGAAGATCGGTGCCCATACATGGGCCTTTCTCAGGACCTGTAACAGAGTGGATGCCAATCTGCTGAGGAGATAGAACGGAAGCATCAGAGCATACATCCCTACAGCAAGGATCATCTCCTCCTCCAGTTCGCCCGCGTCACCGCCGTTGATGAACTGGACGACCTCCGGCGTGAAGAGCTCTAGGAACAGCACCACCAGGAGGGATAGTCCGATGAGTATGAGCGTCGAGAAAATCATCGATGATCTCATGGATTCTATGCGGTGCGCTCCTGCGGCCGTTGAACAGACAGGCTGGGTCGCTGCACTCATCGAGTCCGAGAGTATGGTGAAGAGATACATCAGGGAGAATGTCAGTCCGTGGATAGCGACCGCATCACCTCCGAGCTTGGATATCAGGATGATGTTCTGCACAAGGATTGTCAGGCCTCCGAGGAATTCCTCGAGGGCCTTCGGAAGACCTACGCCCAGGACCTCTTTTACATTCGAGAAGGTCGGCCTGACGAGTTTCAGTTTGATGTGATGTTTGTCACTGTGCAACAGGTAGAGCATCAGAATCATGGATACCAGCGATCCCAGGACAGTGGCCGTGGATGCCCCTTTTATCCCCCATTCGCACACATATACGAAAACGGGTGTCAATATCGCATTTACAGGAATGCTGATAAGGCTGCATACCACCATTGCCCTCATCGCGCCTTCGGCCTTCAGGAAGTTGGTGACGATACCTGTCAAGATCAGGATCGGGGCACCGCATGCCAATGGGATGACATATTCTCTGGTCAATCCTCTGACCCCTTCCTCGTCGACGTTGTAGAACATCAGCTCTGTACCGAAGAGCAGGAACAGGATCGCAGGTATCGATACCACCAATCCAAGATAGATCGCTGTGGAAGCCATTACGTTGGCCACTCTATAATCATGTTTGCCGAGACGGTATGCGATGCATACGCAGGCCCCTGTTCCGACACCGAGTCCCAATGCGGCCACTATAGAATATATCGGCGTGACTATGGACACGGCGGATATCGCCTCCGTGCTGAGATTCGCTATCCAATAGATATCGAGGAATCCGTTGACTTTAATGACAATGAATGTCACCGAGACCATGAGGAACATACGTATGATAGCCTTCTTGGGACTATTGAGCATCATATCTATGTTCTCTCTCGGCGGAGACATAGGATTAATTAAACTATTTGCGCCTTTTATAATTAGTGTCATAGATGTGCACAAATGAGCATTGACAGCATTAACTCTGCATATAATACATCCAATGTGACCCTTGAACGATCAGCAACCGGTATAATGCTCTTTGACAGGTTCCGATGAGAAGTAGGCTATGAGATAGAAGAAGGCGAACAATATCGTCAACGCTGCTCCGATCATTATGGATATGTCATAGTCCAGATTCAATCCCTGATTCCAATTGAGTATGAAAGAAGAGATCACCAGGGTCATGAACATAGCCGGTAGTGCTGTGACCAATGAGTATGTCCTCCTCTTTGTGGCTCTCAGCAGGAATGTGGTGCAGACCCACAGCGTAAGGCATGCCAGCGATTGGTTCAGCCATGACATGTAATACCAGAGGGACTGGAAGTCCAGGAGGCAGAGTACGATCATGATGAAGGTAGCGACCAGAGTTATAGAGACTGCAAGGTTCATGTTCTTGTTATCATATCCTCTGTCGTCCTGGATCATCATCCTGATCGCTCTGATGGCAGTATCTCCCGTCGTTATCGGGCACACCACGACACCAAGTACCGCAAGAATACCGCCCAGCGGTCCTAAGAGGGATGTCGATATATCGTATACGATCCCTGATGCTCCCCATTCGGTCAAAGCATCGGACAGCGACGACGTATCCGGGTAGAATGCAAGTCCTGCTGTGACCCAGATGAGTGCTATGAATGCTTCTACAATCATCGCTCCGTAGAATACAAGGCGGCCGTCCTTCTCGTCCTTCAGTGTCCTTGCCACCATCGTGGATTGTGTAGCATGGAATCCGGAAACTGCTCCGCACGCGATCGTGATGCACATGTCGGGGAACATATGAGCTCCCTGAGGGTGCAGATTGTCAAAGGTCATCTCTGGAAGGTCGAATCCTCACGCCACCAGGCCACCTATTATCATCACGGCCATTAGGACGAGAAGGATGCCGAATACCGGACAGATCTTTCCTATAATTTTGTCGATGGGCAGCAGGGCAGATGCGACGAAGTATAACGAAATAATGGCCAGCCAGAATCCCATGGGGGCGTCCGTGATGTATACGAGAAGGTCGCAGGCGCTCCTCGCCATCATGGCCGATGCGATGATTAGAACGACGATGACCAGAATGAGCGCGAAATACCTGAATCTGTCCCCTAGGTAGTTCTGGACGTTCTTCGTCAGGGACACCCCTCCGTTACGAATGGACATCATCCCTGACATATAATCATGGACAGATCCGCCTAGGATTGAACCTTTATGATCCAAAACGAATGCTACAGGGTCCCATTTGACACTCATCAAGGCTCCGAATATGGGTCCGGTTCCTGCTATGTTAAGCGATCCGATCATGTGGTTCTTCCATGTAGACATCGGAACATAATCCACGCCGTCGCTGTGTGAGAATGCAGGTGTGGTTTCCTGAGAGGCAGGAGGGTGTGCTGGAGCAACCTGCTGTATATGATATAACCGAGCAGAAGTGCGACAACTCCCAGAACGAAGACCATCATGATCAGGTATCCTCTGTTTTCTATTTAGACTACGTTAATTTACATAGGAACAAGCTCAGTTCGGGTGTTTCGTTATTGCGACCGGCGTCGCCGTTTTATGTACGGTCCGTTTGTACTGGGATATGATACTGTCGGACAGATACGGTCCCACTTGAGCCGAAAACTCCGGCAGATATAATATAATCTAAGATATTTTGAGTTAATGTTAAATATATGCGGTACGCACTTCAACATATCTTTTAATACAGCGATATAATCGCACGCTCAGTAAAAGGTGTCTAAAATGGCAAGACAGCAAGCAGCACGTAAGGTGAAGGACAAGTGGAAGGCAAAGGAGTGGTACAAGATCCACGCCCCCAAGATGTTCAACGAGGCAGAGATCGGAGACACACCCTCGGCAGACCCCGAGTTCGTGATCGGACGTACCGTCGAGGTCACAGTCCAGGACCTGACCGGAGACTTCTCCAAGATGCACATCAAACTAAAGTTCAAGGTCAACGCAACCGAGGGAATGGATGCAAAGACCGTCTTCGTCGGACACGACCTCACAAGCGATTACGTAAGGAGGCTCACCCGCCGCAGAAAGACAAAGACAGACCACGTCGTGGACTTCTACACCAAGGACGGATTCAAGTACAGGATCAAGACCATGTCCATCGCGGACAGGCGTATCCAGTCCTCTCAGGAAGAGGGAATGAGGGCTATTATCACCGAGACCCTGACCAACATGGGTAAGGAGATGACTCTCTCCGAGATCGTCAAGGCGATCATCTCCGGAAACCTCTCCAGGGATCTGGCCAAGGCATGTCACGTCGTCATCCCCATCAAGAGAATCGAGGTCAGGAAGTCCGAGGTCCTCGAGTTCGGTGAGGGAGAGCCTGAGGCAGTCTTCGCTCCCGAAGAGATGGTCTCCAACGAAGCCCCCGAGGCAGCCCCCGCAGAGGAGCCCGCCGAGGAAGCACCTGCAGAGGAGGCCGCTGAGGCTCCCGCAGAGGAAGCTTCCGAGTGAAACTAATTGCCCCGGTCCGCCGGGGCTTATTCCTTTGTAAAAATCCTATCTTTGCTCGGTTGAAGAGCATTCACATCCGATCGAGATTCTTGTTGACGATTTTCATTACAGTTTCTTTATCGTCATCAGATAAGTTGCAAATTTCCAACGCATCCGGGAGAGATGCACCATATTTAGTCATAATTTTGACTATTGTTGTTGCTGTGTTTTCAACGAACTCGGCATGTGCATCGTTATATCCGAGTTGCCTCTGGTAACTTACGATCTCTTCGCCCAGGCTCATCATCATCCTCTCCAAACTCTCTAACGTGTTATCGTCTAATTGGATATTATAGCTCTTCTTAAGGTGGTTCCTGTACCTGCCCCCATTCATTTTGGAGAGGAAAATGTCGTTCAACAGGCGGAATGTCCTGTTCGACGAGTTCACCGGACCGCCTAGATTCACTATGATTATCTCAAGCAGATCGGATTCCTCGGAGTAGGACCTCTTCTTCTTGAGGCCAGGGACTTTCACCAACGGATATCTGAAGATGGTGTTCTCATCGTCAGGTCTGGGCTGCAGGATGAACCATATGGAGTATGTCTTCCTCAGTTTCTCATAATGGCTTTCCCTGAAGGCCGCACTCTTCTGATTGAACACTATCCCGGACGCATAGAACAACGCTCTGTTCAGGATCGGATATCCCGGTTCCGGATTGCCTTGTGCCTCGATGTTCAGCATTATTCCTATCTCCTTCTCCCCGGGGATCGCGATACTGAACAGGTTGTCCATAACCACATATTCGCCACTGTCGTTGTGCATCTCCGTCTCCAATCCCGATCTTCTGGTAAGGCCTTCGGGCGATACGCATTCTTTGATGAATTCGATGTCCTTCCCTCTGAGTTCGGATACGAGCGCCCCTATCACGTTGGAAAGGATGTCCGTGTTGTGCACGATCCTCTTGAAATCGGCATCCAATTGTTTGTATTGCTTCCTTCCGGTTTCTCCGGATCCGCTGAAATCTTCGGTTATGGAGGCCTTTAGCTGTCAGGGGATTATAACTGCCGAATGTTGCGGGTCAACATGACAATGGTCAGGAAACGGACCGTCGTCTTCCACATCACACTTCCCATCGGCCCTTTACTCTATAGAAACGCTTATAACGAACAAGCCAATCTCCTGAACAA
>ERZ842401.1767-NODE-1767-length-30053-cov-7.810521_pt1 | contig 30053 bp, 25 predicted proteins | sample MGYA00521270_ERZ842401 | MGnify/ENA primary metagenome ERZ842401 (study PRJEB31892, sample SAMEA3878208) | bioreactor metagenome | biome: Moose rumen | place: Sweden | collected 2011-10 | study: EMG produced TPA metagenomics assembly of the PRJEB12797 data set... | reverse complement strand
GTGACAGGCTCCCTGCTTATCACTTATGACAGGGATAAATTGAAACCCAGGCTTAGGGATTTAGAGCAGCGGCTGGCAGAACTTGCACCAACACAGCTGTAAATACATAAGACTGAAAAGAATGCTGACCGCAATTTAAATGTGGTCAGCACATTTTTTTAGAACATGGAGGAGTTTTTGTTACGGCAAGACCTCCACGAAAAATGGCGATATCTCCATGACTGCCGGGGCACAATGGGGATTTGCATGTGAAGGATGCAATTAAGGCCAATCGCAATCTGAACGCCAAGGTGAATGAGGAAGGAGCTAAAAAATATTGAAATTTTGTCAAAAAAATAGTACACTTATATTTACTAATTGCCTTTTGCCTGTTACAATCAAAAGGTAGTTGAGGAATGAGTGAAAGGAGGCACGCTGGATGCGATTTTTGGAGCTTTTAGGCGCTTGGGTAATGGCGCGATTGGCTGAATTTGGCACCATCGTGCTTCTTTATCGTGATACCATGCAGGAGCTGTTCAGCAGGCCTCGTCCCCGTCATATTTTGGCGCAGATGTCCCATTTGGGGGTGGATTCACTGCTGATTGTGAGCCTTACGCTGCTCTTTACGGGAGCGGTGTTTGCCCTGCAGACAGCAGATATATTGATTCGTTTTGGAGCCCAGAGCACCATTGGCGGGATAATTTCCATCGCCATTGGCCGCGAACTGGGGCCGGTACTGGTGGGGGTGGTCTGTGCCGGACGAGTGGGAGCTGCCATTACGGCAGAGATTTCCACGATGAAGGTCACCGAACAGATTGATGCCCTGCGGGTTATGGCGGTAAATCCTGTCAATTACCTCATTGTGCCCCGCATGCTGGCGTGTATGATGGTGGTGCCTCTCCTGACGGTGTTTGGTGATGTGATTGGCGTATTGGGCGGTTATCTGGTGGCGGTATATTACTCCGGCATCAGTTCCTATAGTTATATCAATTCCATTCATACCTTTGCCGTGGTTTTTGACCTCACCGGAGGTATGATAAAGGCGATTTTCTTTGGCAATGTCATTGCCGTGCTGGGCTGTTACTATGGCCTGCATTGTCCTGCCGGGGCTGAGGGCGTCGGTAAAGCCACCACGCGTACAGTGGTGACATCGATTATTGTAATTTTTATCTTGAATGCCGTGCTGACCTTTATATTGTATTAAGGTTAGCAGGAGGATAATATGATTCGATTGACGAATGTATGTAAGGTCTATGATGGTAAATACGCCCTGCATAATATTAATCTCACCATCAAAAAGGGAGAAACGCTGGCGGTAATCGGCGGTTCCGGTTCCGGTAAGAGTACGCTGTTGCAGCTCCTTGTCGGGCTTATCCGTCCGGATAGCGGAGAAATCTATATCGGCGGGCAGGAAACGACGCATCTTTCCGAGAAAGAATTAGATAAGGTGCGGCTTAATATGGGCATGGTGTTTCAATATTCGGCGCTCTTTGATTCCATGACGGTGGGAGAAAATGTAGCCTTTGGGCTGCGGGAACACAAATCCTTGCCGGAGACAGAAATCCAGCGGATTATCAAGGAAAAGCTGACACTGGTAGGGCTTCCGGGAGTGGAGCAAAAAATGCCGGGCGAGCTTTCCGGAGGAATGAAGAAGCGCGTGGGGCTGGCGCGGGCCATTGCGATTGAACCGGATATTATCTTTTATGATGAACCCAGTTCCGGACTTGACCCCATTACGACAACCAAGATTGATGAACTGATTGTGGATATGCAGAGGAAACTTTCGGTTACGTCGGTGGTGGTTACGCATGATATGGCCAGTGCCTGTCGTATCGCCGATAGAATTGCGATGATTTATGAAGGTGAATTAATTGCCGTAGATACGGTGGAGCGATTTCAGCAGATAGAGGATGAAAGGGTGCAGGCCTTTTTTAAGACCTTGCATACGGAGAAATCGGAAAGGGATGAACAGCGGGCATGAGCGTAGAAGCAAAGGTGGGAGCCTTTACCTTGGCGGGATTGGGCTTATTAGCAGCCGTTATCATCATGCTGAGCGGGTTTAAATTAGGCGGGGAAAAGGGCTATACCCTTTATGCCGGGTTTCATCAGGTAGTGGGGATTGAACCGCAGTCCTTGGTGAGATTGTCCGGCGTGCCTGTGGGGAAGGTAACGTCTATTCAGAATGATGGACGGGGCGTTACCGTAGGCATGCTGATAAATGAAGGTGTGCAGATTCCCAAGGGGTCCAAGGTGGGCATTGGCTCCAGTGGCGTTATGGGCGATAAATTTGTCAACATCACCCCCGGTGCCGGTGATGCCGGGTATCTCGCTGAAGGGGATTACCTGATGGGGACTGACGAAGAAGGCATGGAGGAGATGTTCCAGAACATCAACAAAGTGGTGTTGCAGGCGCAGGATTTGCTGGCCGGCATGAATAACATCGTAGGCAATGAAGCCTTCCAGACTTCTATCGTACAGATGATTGTGAACCTGCGCGACACAACGGCACATATCAACGGTATGCTGGGGGCCATGGAGAATATGGTCAACGCTAATCAGGGCAACATCAATCAGACGCTTACCAATGTGAACCTGATGACGGCGAGCCTCAACCGCACCATGAATTCCGTGGAGGCCATGATGGCAAATCTCGCCACGGTGGGAGCAGACCCGCAGACGGCAGAAAATCTGCGCATAACCTTGGATAATATCGCGCAGACGAGTGAAAAAATCCGCGTTATTTCCGAAGGCATTGCCAAGGTAGCCGGAGATGAAAAGACGGTGGAAGATGTGAAAGCCACCATCCATAACGCCCGTGAGCTTACTGAGAAAGCCAGGAAGGTAAAGAAGCAACTGGATTCGATTGAGACCCATGCAGAGGTATCGGCTTTGTACAGCGGGCAGAAAGAGGATTGGGATGCCAATATGGGTTTTACTGTTGGTATGGAACAGGGACCCTTCCTCAATTTGGGTGTTGAAGACATCGGTGATACCAATCGGGTGAACTTCCAGCTGGGCAAACGACAGGGCAATTTTGCCGCCAGGGTCGGTGCCATACATGGTGAAGCCGGTGTGGGGCTGGATGCCTATGCAGGCAAAAACTTTAAGTTTTCCGCAGATGGCTATGATGTCAATGACTTTTCCCTGCGTTTGGGCGCGGAACTGAGGGTCATGGATGATACCTGGCTCATGGGCCAGTGGCAAAATGTCAATAAGCGCGACAAGCGCGCGGCTTATGTGGGCATTAAGCAATATTTCTGATGAGATAATCTCAGCCGCAAGGGCGGCTTTTCATATAGGACAGCAAATTTTAAGGAGGTAATTATCTTGGATAAAAAGTATTTTTATAAAAAATTGACGGCTCTGGTTTTGGGGAGCTTGTTGACGGTTTCGGCAGGCTCGGTATCGGCAGCCAATACGGTACAGCTGAACCTTGAGGATGCCGTGCAGATGGCGTTGGAGAATAACCGCAGCATCAAGAGTGCTCTGGCCAACGTGGATGTGGCCAAGTGGAATCTGTCCAATTATCGCCGCCAGACGGGGGTTACTGTAAGTCTGAGCTCGGCATATACGCATGCTAATGATACCTATGCTGGAACACATCCGGACAATAACTATTATTCAAACAGCGCTACAGCGTCTATTCCACTTTATAATTTCTCTCTGCGCAGCGGTATTGAAGCTGCCGGTTATGCGTTAAACTCTGCGGATGTGACTTTGGAAAATACCAAACAGGCTATCCGCTATACGGCTACGGCAGATTATTACAATATCCTGAATTACAAGAACCTCATCAAGGTACAGGAAGATTCCGTACGAGCTTATCAGGAGCATTTGGATAACGTAAATGCCCAGTATCGTGTGGGCACGGTAGCGAAGTCTGATGTACTGGCTTCGCAGGTAAACTTAGCTAATGCCCAGCAGGCTTTGACCACCGCGCAGAACAATTATGATATTGCCGTGGCAACCCTCAATAATGTGCTGGGACTGCCGACAGATACCGTGCTGGAAATCAACGAAGAATTAAAACATCCGGCTTATAATCTCAATCTGGATGATTGTACCACTTATGCACTCAATAACCGGGCTGATGGTGCGGCTGCTTACTATGCAGTAAAGCAGGCTGAAGCGGGGATAAATACGGCTAAGGCCGGTTGGTATCCTACCGTGACAGCTTCGGGAACGAAGGCTTTGGAAGGTAAAGATGCTTTCGGTGATGATACGGATGCCTGGTTTGTAGGCGGTACGGTAGCATGGAATGTCTTTGACAATGGTGTAACGGCGGCTAAGGTTCATAATGCAGAAGCATCTTTGGTCAGCGCACAGGAAGCACTGAAAGCGCAGGATGAAACCATTCAGCTTGATGTGCGCACGGCGCTCTTAAATTTGCAGGCGGCAGAAAAGAATATCGGCACCACCGAGACGGCGGTAACGCAGGCCGAAGAAGACCTGAAAATCGCCAATGTCCGCTATGCTGCCGGTGTGGGCACCAACCTTGACGTAATGGATGCCACGGAGAAGATGACGGAAGCACGCACGAACTATAACACGGCGCTCTACAACTACAATGTCAGCAAGGCGGCACTTGACAAGGCTATGGGTATTCCCGTGGACATTGATGTGGCTAAGTACAAAGCCTCGCAGATGGAAGGCAACCGCCTGAAAAAGGTTCGGGAAGATGCCAAGGTTACAGAAAATGCCATACTGGAATTGACGCCGGAGAGCAAAAAGGCATCTAAAGATGAAGCCAAGGCTATGCGCAAGGCAGAACGGGAAGCCCGTAAAGCGGCAAAGGCGGCAAAGGGCAATAAGAAAGCAGAAAAAGCTGTTGTGGCAGAAAATGAAACTGCCGCACCTGCTGATACGGCTGAACAGCAGCCCGCCAGCACGGAAAATGTGGCCAGTGAAATGGCGCAGTAACTAAAGGACTGTAATTTAATGCCTATGAAGGGCCTTTGGGGAGAAAGTAATGAAGGTAAAGACATGGATAATCGGGACACTTACGGCAGGAATCTTGGCTGCCGGTGGCTTGTGGTACTATGTAAATACGCAAAACTTCATGGAACGGGCCGGGGAGGAAGTTTCTTCTCTGGCTGCCCAGGCTCTGGGCTCAGATGTGACTGTAGATGCCATTGAGGTAAATTCACTACAGGATATCAAACTGCATAATCTTGCAATCTATGACAAGCAGGCGGAGCTTATTGCCAGTGCTGATGAGGCACGGGTCAGCTGCCGCCTGCTTGCGGCGGTTTTGGACCCTGCAGATATTGTGTCAGAAGTTGAAGTGACCGGCCTGCGGGCAGTCGTGGCAGAGAGAACTGACGGAACCTGGAATGTGCAGGATTTACTCTCGGAGGGAAAAAGTTCCCAAAAATTCCGGGGCAAGGTCAGAACCGACAATGCGCAGGTTGTTTTGCGCCGTGATGGTCAGGAACTACTCTTGGAAAATGTAAGCGCGCTGGTGGATCTTTCAGACAGTCCGGTTTACAAAGCGGAATTTTCTGCCGGAAATCAAGGTACAGCCATCAAGGGAACAGCTGTGCTTGCCGATGCGCGGCAAATCGTAAACGCTAGCGTGTCGGGGCTGGATGTAAAAAAATATATGCAGTTTGTTCCTGCGGGGATACTGCCGGATAATTTAGAGATTAAGGGAGGATCCATTCCGAAGGCGGATGTGCATGTCTACCGCCATGATGGCGTGTTGTCCTTTAGTGGTGATGCTGAACTTACTGACGGCGCTTTGCGGGTGGAAGATACCGATATCGAAAATATTGGCGGACATGCCGCTTTTACCAGTGAGGAGGCGCTCTTAAATATCCATGCCGAAGCAGCAGGGCAGCAGGTCAATGTGCATGGCAAAATCAAGCATTTATTGACGGCTCCCTATATGGAACTGGAAGCAAAGTCGGATGCCTTTGACCCGGGGAAAATATTGACCAATATTCCCTATGAGGGGACAGCCAAATTTGCGGTAAAGCTCACAGGTGCCTTTAATAATCCCAGCGTAGACGGTAAAGTGGAAGTCGCCGGCGGCAAGGCTATGGACATTCCTTTTGCCGGTGCAGCAGCGGATGTACGTTATCAGGATAAAAATCTTTTTGTGCGGAATTTTTCCGCGCAGGTTTTAGGCGGCAAGGTTAGCGGTGAAGCGGTCATTTCAACGGAAAATCTGGGCTATTCCGCACATATCAAGGCGGATAATCTGGATGCTGCGCAAGGTGCGGCTTATTTGCCACAACTGGCTGGACTTTCCGGACGGGTGTCCGTGGATATCGGCGGCAATGGAACCGGTACAGAGCTTAGCACCTTGCAGTTATATGGCAGCGCCGGTGTGCGTGATGTAGATTGGCAGGGCATTCATGTCGATAAGGCAACAACCTCTTTTTATTTAGCGGATGATGATTTAAACATCGACTATTTAAGTGTGATGATGCCGAACCATAGCAGTATGGGGCTGGAAGGCTCTATTCGTGATATGCGGGAAACGGCGCAGCTGGATTTGGCTTTTTATGGCGGTCATTTTGACCTTTCACTGCTGCAAAATATAGATAGTCGTTTCGACCTTTCCGGCTTGTCGGATTTCAAGGGGACTATTCATGGTGACAAACGCAATCCGCAGGTGAATATTAAGTTCTCCGGGCTTAGGGGAACGATTTTCAAACAGCCTTTTGACAGTTTGAAATTTGCTGCCAGCGGCAGCCTTGATGGCATTGGCATAGATGATTTCCTCATGGAAAAGGACGGCAAGGAAGTCTGGCAGGCAAAAGGCTCGGTGGGGTTTACCGGGGAGAAGAAAATAAATCTGCAGCTGGACACTATGGGGGCGCGCATGGAAGACATTGCAGCCCTGATTGCGCCGGACCAGCCCATCACGGGTAATGTGGACAATATAATCAAGCTTACGGGGACTTTGGATAATCCTAAGGCCGTTGGTTACATTCATTTCTATCGCGGCAGTTACCATGGGGTACTGCTCTCCGGTATGGATGGCGACTACTTCCTGGAAAATGGCAGGCTGCGGCTGCAGGATTTCCATGCTTATTCGCCCATGATTGATATGGTGCTCAATGGTACACTTACCACTGCGGATCAGTCACTGGATATGGAAGTAACTGCCAACGATATTGACCTGAAGCGTGTGGAGCACAAACTGCCTTATGAAGTCAGCGGGCATGGCACGTTTAAGGGGAAGATTGACGGTACAATCAATGACCCGGTTTTCCATGGGATTTTGAATGCGCCGGAACTGGAAATGAATGGTGTTACGCTGACCAACCTGCGCGGCATGGTAAAATTCAAGGGTACGAGCTTTGATGTTGACCACTTTGGCTTTGAGCAGGCTGGCGGCACGTATGACTTGGAACTGTATTACGATACGGTGTCCGGTACGCTGGACGGCGATATGGTGGTACAAAATGCGGATATTGCCGCCGTGGCCGCGCTCGCCAATGCCAAAACGGATGTGATTGCCGGACGGGCGGATTTGACGGCGCATATTGGCGGCATCGTATCGAATCCCAGTGTTAAAGTTGATGGGCAGATTCAGCAGGGCACGGCAGGCGGCTATGATGTTCATAACGTAGCCTTGGATTTGCAGCTTTTAAATCATATACTCTATATCAATAAGCTAAGCGGCAATCAGGGGGCGAATGGTCTGTTTTCTGCAACGGGAACGATAAACATCGGCGGCCCTATGGCTGTGCATTTTTCTGCCAGCCAGTTGGACTTTGGTATGTTTACCGGCCTTGCCGGGCTTAATCTCAAGAATGTGACCGGTGCAGCAGACATTGAAGCAGAGATTGGCGGCTATACCTACAATCCGTCAGCTGATTTGACGCTGCAAGCCGTAAATGGCGGTTTTCAGGGCGCGGCCTTTGATACGCTCACGGGAACGGCACATTTGAAAAATGGCCTTATCGACCTTACGGAGCTAAAGGTAGCTAAACAGGTCGGGGAACGCAACTGCTCGGCTGTAGCTAAAGGCATTGTTCCGCTAAGGGCCTTGACGGCAGGGAAGGACGAATGGCTAAGCGATTATGAGCAGATTCAATTGCAGCTCAGTTTGCAAAATGCGGATTTGTCTCTGCTGCCGACCATATCCAAACAGATTGATTGGGCTTTGGGAGCTACGGAAGGTACGGTGAAAATCCACGGAACGTTGTCTCATCCGATGTTTGATGGCAGCATTAACGTTCCCCAGGGTGCCGTGAAGCTGAAAGACCTGGATGAACCGATTACAGACATGGTCGCTCGGGTGAATTTTACCGGTAATCAAGTGACAGTTGAGGAATTTTCTGGTAAAATGGGCGGTGGTTCCTATAATTTACATGGCAATGTAAGTTTCAACGGATTGGAACCAGAGCATTACGATATAGCACTGAATATCGATAAGCTGGGCGTTAGCAGCAAGTTCTTTACCGGACCTGTCAATGGACAGTTCAACCTGTCGGATACGGAATTTTATGGACGTAAATTACCGAAGATATATGGCCGGCTGGACTTTCAAAATTGCAAGGTGTCTGTGCCGACTATACCGGACAGCGATGGTGAACTGCCGGAGATGGTGCTGGATGTGCAGGTCAATGTAGGCGATAAGGTGCATTTTTACAGTCCTTATCTGTATGACCTTTACCTGACAGGTGGCTTCCATGCGGGCGGCATTATGAGCCATCCGAAAATGAGCGGCAGCTTGCAGGTTAAACGCGGCGGCACGATTAACTATCTGAAGACGGAGTTTAAAATCCGTCAAGGTGTGGCCAATTTCAATCAAGTGGCATCCTTCATGCCCAGTATTGATTTCTTTGCGGATACCAAGCTGGCCAGAGCCAATGTGTTCCTGTCGGTAAAAGGGCCGCTCGGGGCTGCGGAAATGAAGCTTGTCTCAAGTCCTGCCATGAGCCAGACCCAGATTATTCAACTGCTGACGCTTAGGGATGCCTATAAGGATGGCAACACGAGCCTTTCAGCCGGTGATTTGCTGGCCGTGGGCTTACAGATGACCTTCCTCTCGGAAGTAGAGGGGATTATGCGGGACTATCTGTATTTGGACAAATTGACCATTTCCCGCGGCAGTGGTTCGATGTTTGAATCACAAACTTCGCAAAAAGAAAAAGAAAATGACGAAAACAAATATGATTTTAATGTTACTGTGGGAAAATATTTAACGGACAAGGTTATGGTTCGCTATACGCATGGTTTTAGCGGGGATAACATCAATCGTTATGGTATTCAGTATGATATCGATAACCGTTGGGGTCTGACGCTGGAACGTGAGTCTAACGAGTATATTGTCGGTGTGGAAGCCCGCATGACATTTTAACTATTGATGAGCAGAAAGGAGGTGATGGGGCTGCGTTTTGCACAATATGTAGAAGAATTACAACGGGTAAAGCCGCTGGAGCGGGAGGAAGAAGCGCAGCTCTGGAAGGCTTATAAGGCCGGAGGAGATGCGGATGCCCGCCGTCAGCTGATTGAAGCCTATCAGCCATTGGTCTTTAAACAGGCTCTGCCGTATCGCAGCTGGCAGAACATCATGGATGTGGTGCAGGAGGGCACGGTGGGACTCATCGAGGCCGTGGAACGCTATGACCCGGAGCGTGGCGTAGCCTTCAGCCTCTTTGCGATTCACCGGATTCGTGGGCGGATGCTGGACTTCCTGCAAAAGGAGGGAGCGTCTGACAGCCCTTGCATGGATGCCATGCAGGATGAAGGCGGTTCCTCTTATAAGGAAAATCTGATGGATACATCGCCGACTGTAGCGGAACAGGCAGAAAGCCATGAACTGGCAGGCCGGCTTCACCGGGCAATGGAGCGCTTGCCGGCCAAAGAAAAGGCGGTTCTGGAAAATGTCTATTTGGGCAGCCGTGATGTGCAGGCGGTGGCTGATGATATGGATCTCAGCCTCGGACATGTCTATCGGCTGCAAAAAACGGGGATTCGCCGTATTCGGGGAATGCTGGCAAAGTTTATGCAAAACTGGTAAATAAAGCATAAAGCGGTAGAAAAACGTTGTTAAAGCCAGTTAAAAAGGTTTTATGCCCCGTTATGGCTGTATATGCCATGTGAAAGCTGCCCCGGTTATGCCGATTATAACTTCCAGAGAATTTCAGGAGTTTAGGAATTTTGAAGGTTCCTTAGGCGAGACGGAGGGGCGCGGATGGACAGGCGTTCACAGCAAAATCATATTCGGGCTGCTCAGGACTGGCTGGGCAGGGCAGATGATTCTTTGTCACAAAAAAATGATGTGCAGGGAGACTTAAAACTGATGCTGGCCAAAGCAGAACTGGCTCATGTGGGGAACTGCCCTCGGAGCCGCAGACTGCTTCTCTGGGGAAGGCGGCTGATGGCGCTTTTGGTGGCAACAGGGATTGCGGCAGTCATTTGGCAGCCTTTTACGAAAGAGTCTGTGCCAGCGGACCCGGCTATGGGGGAAAATGCTGTAACCACAGCTGCGCAGCAATCTGCAGAGCCGGAAGATTACCAGACGGCAAGGACGCCGGAGCCGAAATACACAGAGTCAGATGCACAGCCACAGGAAAGTTATCCATCTAAGCAGGAAACTGCGGAAAGGCCTAAAGCTGTGCAAGCGGCTGGGGAAACAAAGCAGGCTGTGTCAGCAGCAGAACCGCAGCTGCCGGATGCAGCAAAACAACAACTCATGCAGTCCGCAGGGAAAATCCTGCGGCAATAAATAAGGAAAAATTTGGGAGGTTTGACCTTTGAAGAAGACGAACAGACGATTTTTGGCTTATGCTGTTGCAATTGCCACCAGTTTTGGGGCGGTGCCGGGAATTACACAAGCGGCTCCCGCAGAGGAAATGGCAGTTGCAGCTAATACCGAAGCGGTGCAGACGGAAAAAGCTGCACCGGCAGCTGAAGTGAAGACGGAGTCTGAACCGAAAACAGAAACCAAAACAGAAACGGCGGTTCCGGCTGAAGCGGGCAAGAGTGAGGCCGTTGCGCAGGAAGAAACAAGTGCAGTGGACCCGCGTACAGCTGACTGGGCAAAGAATCGTCCACAGGAAGATGTTATTGAAAAATTCAGCAAGGAATATGAAGGTCAGACCATTGTGGATATCGTGTTTGAAGGGGCAACACCGCTGACGGAAAATACATCTAAGGCAGCGCTCTCCATGAAAACCGGCGATATGTTCACCGTTAAGGGGCTGAATGCGGACAGAGAGGCCGTGTATAACACGGGCTATTTCTATGACCTGTTCCCCACCTTCCAAAAGGTGCCCGAAGGTGTTGTGATTACCTATCATGTGCTCGAAAATCCGGTGCTTAAGAGCGTTACGATTACGGGCAATGAAATGATTAAGACGGATGTACTGATGTCTGCCTTGACGGTAAAACCGGGAGAAATCCTCAACAGCCGCAATCTGCAGCAGAATGTAACGGCGATTAAGGAAATGTATCGCAAGGACGGCTACATTCTGGCCAAAGTTACGGACATGAACATTGATAAAGAGGGCAATCTGACGCTGAAAATCAATGAGGGTAAACTGGAAGGTTATAAAGTCAAGGGCAATACCAAGACCAAAGATAAGGTTATCCTGCGGGAAATGCGCCAGAAGGTAGGCGAACCCTTTAACTCCAAATTGGCTCGCCGTTCCATGCAGCGCGTGTATAATCTGGGCTTCTTTGAAGATGTAAACATCAAGATGAATCCCGGTGTAGAACCTAATGCTGTAATCATGGAACTGGATGTCAAGGAAAAACGTACAGGCTCCTTTGGCATTGGCGCCGGCTACAGCACGGCTGATGGTATTCTGGGTATGATCAGCATTGGCGACAGCAATATCGGCGGTACCGGTGATGCGGTGATGATTACCTATGAAAAGAGTGGTGACTCTCGGGATGCGCAGGGCTATACCTTCTCCTGGCGTCATCCGTATCTTGACCACAAGGAAACGGCCAGCACCATCAAACTGTACAACCGTACCTATGAATATGATGACTACAATACGGAAGGTACGTTGATTGAAAGTTATATGCGTAAATACTCCGGTGCCGAACTTACCTTGAGCCGTCCGATGAGTGAGTATTCCACGAATTATATCACGCTGAAAAGCCGTGATGATGAATATAAACGTCATTCGGATGACGGCACAGATCGCAGCGGCGCCGCTTATGCTGCTTGGCGCAATTATAATTTTGGCACTACCCGCAGCGTAACCTTGCAGCATGTTACCGATACCCGTGACAATATCTACAACCCCACTGAAGGCGGCCGTGTAGGGATGTCCTTGGAACTGGCCGGTCTTGGCGGTGACTTTACCTTCCAGAAGGGTTCTTTTGAAGATCAGCGTTACTGGAAGGTCGGTCATGCACAGGTAATTGCTGCTCGCGGCGAACTGGGGGCAGCCCGTGGCCATGTTTCGGAATATAACCAGTTTAAATTGGGGGGACAGAGTACCCTGCGCGGTTATCGTGAAGACCAGTTCCGCGGTACGCGTATGGCACTGGCTTCCGTGGAATACCGCTTCCCGATAGTCAGCAAGGTGCAGGGCGCAATCTTTGCTGATGGTGGTTCGGCATGGTCGGAAGACTGGGCGCCGAAGAGCGGCGATTTTCATGGCAGTGTCGGTGTAGGTCTTTCCTTTAATACGCCGCTGGGTCCCCTGCGCCTCGACTATGGCCGTGGCGACAAAGGCGGACGTGTGCACTTCTCCGTGGGTGGTGCCTTCTAAATGGTGAAAGGTCGTGGCAGGATGGCAAGGGCCACGCTGATAGCTTTATTGCTAATGCTATATCTGCCCGCGCTTTCTGTACAGGCAGCGGCAAGGGTGGAAACGGTAACGGCATTAACCACGGCGCAAAGCAATCTGCCGCCACTGGTGGCAGAACGTATGAATCATAGTGTGGCAGCCATTGCCGGACAACTTATGGAAGGCAGAATGCTCACGGAGGTTCAGGCCAATAAGACGGCTTATGAGAATTTGATTCATGAAGTCTTTGACAAGGTGCTGGTTGGCTATACGGTCAGGAAGGTAACATTGGAACCGGCAGTTGCCGCCCGGGTACAGGTAGAACTTTTACCATGGTCGGATACTATCCGGCAAGTACAGGTAGAAATCACTGTGGAGGGTATGCCGCCGCGGATTGAAAAATTGGTTCGTCAGGATTTAGCCAGTGTGGAGACGGTTTTTCAGGATGCGTTGACCGGCCTGCCAACCGCTGCGGCTGATTGGACAAATGGTGTACTCAAACAGCATTTAAATGCTTATTTTGTGCAGCATTTGCCGGAGTTCCGGGCAGACTTTGACCTTGAACCGGATTCGTCGGCTAAGGTCAAATTAGTGGTTTATCCCAGACTGCCGGTGGTGCGGACGGTGGATTTATCCATGCGTTCGGATACTCTGCCCAATAGTGCCCTGCTTACCCGCAGGGATGTTATGCAGGCGCAGGCCGACGAAATTGTAGGCGTTCCGGTGGGCTTTATTCGCCGCCATAAGGATGACTTGGAAAAGCAGTTTGCTCAAGGACTGGATGACCGCAAGGAGTTTCGTGTACTCTGTATAAAGACCAGAGTGGAGATTATCCCGGCAGAACGAGCCAGTGTAATGAGCCGTTCGGATTCCTCAAGGTATCATTTTCGCCTGACCGGCTGGCTGGATATTGGCCGGGATAAAGAGCATAACAGCAGCCAGAACCTGCTGCTGCGTATTCATGCGGGACGGATGCTGGGCAAAAATGATGAAGTCTTTGTGCTGGCTGATTTGCTGCCGGAAAAGATGTCCTGGAACTATCAGTCCGGCTGGGGACACGACTTCCGCGGAGGACGCTATGGTGTCCTCCGCTACGATTGGAAAAATTCGGGATTTATCTATGAGGTTCGGCAGAAATTATCTTCCCGCTGGCTCCTGCGTTATGAATTCCGGCAGGAAGAACGTGTCGGCGAAGCGGCTGTGCGTTACCGGCTCCATGATTTTCTGGGGCTGGAATACGTTTTTGATAATGACCAGAATTGGCTGCGGCTGATTGGCAACTTTTAGTTGCTATTTAGCCATTGCAAATTTTGCACAATGGCGGTATAATATCTATCGTATATGGCATTTATTAAACTCGAAAAATTCCTCAATAGGAAAAGGAGATTTTGAAATGGTTAAATTGCAGAAAAAACAGGTAAAAATTGTCAGCGTTCTCATCGCGTTGGCTTTCGTTGGTTCAGTCGTAGCTATGGCACTGACGCAGTTTGGTCCGAATATGGCCAGTGCTGCCAGCTCGAATGTGGGTGTGGTGGATTACAGCCAGATCATGAGCCAGCATCCGCAGGTTCAGGCTGCTTCCAATGAGATGCAGACGGCTGTGCAGGAAGCCCAGAAAGAATTTGAAGAGAAGTCCGCTAACATGAATGATAACGAAAAGCGTGACTACTACACGCAGACGCAGCAGCGCCTCCAGCAGAAGAATCAGGAACTGATGGAACCCATCACCAAGAGTGTGGAAGATTCCGTAAAGAAGGTTGCTGAGCAGAAAGGCCTGTCCGTAGTTCTCGATAAGGGCGCAGTAGTGTATGGCGGCGTTGATATTACGCAGGACGTATTGAAACAGGTTAGCAAATAATAGTCAGGTGCTACACTGATTAGATATAAACATTGGCAGTACCGAGCAATATATGCTCGGTACTACTTTTAGGCTTATACGATTGTGAGGTGTCAGCCATGGCGGAAAACAGCAAGGATGAAAAGGCAAAAGGGCAGCGAAGCCGGCATATTTTCGTGGGGGCGGCAGTTGCCCTGGTCTTTGTCCTGTTGGGCGCCTGGCTGGCAAGAGAGTTCATCATTCCGAGACCGGATGCTTCTGTGGAACAGATGGCGGCGGATACCGGTTTAATCGACTGGCAGCAGGTACTGGCCGCACATCCGGATTACGAGAAGCTGATTTCCCTGCAGGCCGAATGCGATATTTTGGAGATGGAATGCAGTGATGTAGGGGAATTGCTGGCTTTGCAGCCACCAAAGCTCATGGATGAAACCTTTAAGGAGTCGGTCTGGCAGAAGAACGCTGCTGATGTAATCGGTGGGCGGGCCGAGCTGGAACGCAAAGCGCAAAAACTCCGTGATGATTATAAGAAGCGTACTGCAGAGGAGTTTCAGGCACGGCGGCAAGCCGTTGATGAAGAATATCTGAATGCGATTTTGAACCTCAACATCAAACTGGACAATCAGGATTCCATGCACAATCCGCTGGACTCGAAGGAGCATGTGGCGCAGGAACGGGCACAGTGGCTGCAGGAACGCAGCCAGCTGCAGGCAGAACGAGGGCGGCGCCAGTACGAACTGTGGCAGGCCTATAAGGCGGAGGCAGAAGCCTATGTGCAGCAGGAGTTAGGCCCGGAACTGGCGGCTTGGCGGGCTCGTCTGCCGCAGATAAAGGAACAGGAGATGGCCGCTGCCTTAAAGACGCAGACCGCGGCAGATATGCGCAATGCGGAAGCTCTGGCCAAACAGCAGGAGGCCGCGCAAAAAGTGCAGGAGCGTCTGGCTAAACGGCAGCTGCTCGCGGAAAAGAAGTCGGAGCTGTCGGCCTTGCAGGCGCATATATTTAATGATGTAACGGGCAAAGCCGCAAAAATTGCCATTTTGCATCATTTCACCTTGATTCTTGTACATCATCCACAGAATCTGGCGGTCTTTATGCCCCATGCAGATGCGGTAAATCCGCTCCAGCCTAAAAATGGTATTGCCATTGGCATAACGACACAGGATGTTACCGAGGAGATTGTGCAGGAAATGAAAAATCTGTAAATGACCTATGAATATAGAAAGAAGCGAAATCAACATGAAGTTAAGAAAAAAAACAGCAGCTGCTATGCTTATGGCATTCTTTTGTGTTACACTTGCCAGCGGCTGCGGTCAGACGAAAATTGGCTATATAGATGGTGAGCGGGTTTCCAAGGAAGCTCCGCAGATAAACAGCCTGATTGAAGAAGGCAATCAGAAAATAGAGGAAGCACAGGCTCAGGCCGGGGAAGAATTGCAGAAAAAGCTTCAGGAAAATCCCGACATGAGTCAGGAAGAACTCCAGAAGGCACAGATGGAAAGCCAGCGTAAAATACAGGGACTTAATCAGTCCTATTCCCTGCAGCTGCGTCAGAAGATGGATGTGGCATTGGCTGCTGTTACGAAAGAGAAAAAGCTGGATGCAGTGGTTAACAACAGCACGGATCAGCCCACGGCTGTTACCGGTGCTGTGGATGTGACGGATGATGTCATTGCTCAGTTGCAGTAAGATGGGAGCCGTATAATGAAAAAGACATTACAGGAAATTGCATCAATCGTAGGCGGTCGTGTCGAAGGTGATGCCACTCTGGAAATAGAGGGACTGGATAATATTGCCGGTGCAGGCGCCAGCGATTTAACCTTTGCTGTGGAGCCGCATATTGAAGAGGCAAAGACGTGCAAGGCAGTGGCAGTAATGCTGCCGGAAGGGGTGGAAAACTTCCCCAAGACGGCATTATATGTGGAAGACCCCAGAGCAGCCTTTGCCAAATTGCTGAACATTTTCACGCCGCAGCTGGAACGCCCGGTAGAGGTCAGTGCCAAGGCACATATTGGCAAGGACGTAAAACTGGGGAAAAACGTTACGATTATGCCTTTTGCTATGGTGGATGACCATGCGGTAATCGGTGATAATGTGGTGCTTTACCCGCATACTTATATCGGGCAGTATGCAGAAATTGGTGATGATACGGTGATTTATTCCAGTGCCACTGTGCGGGAATATTGCCGTGTGGGCAAGCGTTGCGTGATTCACAGTTCAGCGGTGATTGGTTCCGATGGGTTCGGCTTCACGACTAAGGATGGCGTTCACACCAAGGTACCGCAGGTGGGTATCGCTGTGGTGGAAGATGATGTAGAAATCGGTGCCCATGATGGCATTGACCGCGCCGCTATGGGGGCAACCGTTATCGGCAAGGGCACGAAGATTGATAACCTCGTGCATATTGGTCACAACTGCAAAATCGGTGCAAACTGCCTGATTGTGGCACAGACAGGAATTTCCGGTTCGACAACGGTAGGGCACAATGTAACCTTTGGCGGACAGACCGGTACGGTAGGGCATATCAACATTGGGGCTAACTCGGTGTATGCCGGACGCGCCGGTATTATCGGCGATATGCCGGAAGGCGTTTTCTGTGCGGGATTCCCCGTACAGCCGCATGCAGAATGGCTGCGCATGCAGGCGTTAATGAAACGTTTGCCGGAAATGAACAAGAAAATCAAACAGTTGGAAAAGAAATTGGCAAAGTACGAGGGCTAAGAAGTTGTTGTACTATGTTTTACGAGGGATAAGTGCGCTGGCCTGTGCTATGCCGCGCTCTCTGTGTGAATTTTTGGGACGGCTGCTGGGCAATTTCGCTTGGCTGGTTGTGCCGCAAAAGCGTAAGACGCTGGCCATAGGCCAGATAAAAATGTGCCTGAAGGTGACAGAGACAGAGGCGATAAGGATAGCCAAAGAGAGTACGGTCCGTTTTGGACCGATGCTTTTTGAGGTGTTGCGTTTCCCGGTAATCAAAAAGCAGCCTGAAGCATATGTGCGCATTGAAGGCTTGGAAAAGCTGCAAAAGGGCATGGCAGAAGGCAAAGGCGCCGTCATTGCGGCGGCGCACAGCGGCAATTGGGAACTGATGGGCGGTGCTTTTGCCATGGCCGGGATTCCGTTGGTCGGGGTCGCCATGAAACAGAAGGATTCCGCTGCAGACCGCTTTATCAATGAATACCGCACAATGATCGGCATGCATATTACCTATAAGACTGGCGTGCGGGAAATGTTTGCCATGCTGAAAAAGGGCTGGGCTATCGGCCTGATTATGGATCAGGATACAAACCGCCATGATGGCATTGTTCTGAATTTTTTTGGACAGCCCACCAACACCACTCCGGGGGCAGCCTCTATGGCCAGATTTCAGGGAGTACCCATCTTTACTTCTTTTATGCATCGTGATGAACACGGTTTCCATACACTGATTGTTGACGGCCCGTTCTATGTGGAGCAGACACGGGATAAGCGGGAGGATATACGGCGTACCACGCAGTTCATTAATGATGCCATTGAAGCGCATGTGCGCAAGTTCCCGGAAGAGTGGTTCTGGCTCCATGACCGCTGGAAATCCATTCGAGAGGGATAGGATTTTTATCGATGAATTGAATGAAATAGCAGGAGGAATAGATTTGCAACAGACTACACTGGCGGCAGAGGCTATGTATAATGGCATTGGCCTGCATTCTGGCCGCGAAGTGCATATGGTGCTGAAACCGGCACCCGCCGACACGGGCTTGGTATTTGTGCGTACGGATTTAGAGGGACAGCCGCAGGTGCGGGCAACAGCCGCTAATGTTACTTCGACCATGCGGGCAACCACCGTGGAAGAAAATGGCTGCCGGGTATTTACCATAGAACATTTGATGAGTGCGTTCCATGCCCTGGGGGTTGATAATTGTTATATTGAAATCGATGCCGAAGAGCCGCCGGTTGCGGATGGTTCCTCGCTGGCCTTTTTCCAGACGATGCAGGCGGCAGGGCTGGTGGAGCTTTCAGCAGAACGCCGGGAAATTGTTGTTGACCAGATTTATCGTATTGATGATGAGGAAAACAACCGCTTTGTCATGGTTCTGCCTTATGATGGTTTCCGCGTGAGTTTTACATCAGTAAATCCGCATAAGCTGATTGGCATTCAGTATGAAAACTTTGAAATCAGTGCAAAGCTCTATGAAAAGGAAATTGCTCCGGCACGCACCATTGCCTATGAGCAGGAAATTGAAGCTCTGCGCAGCATGGGCCTGGGGCTGGGGGGCACACTGGAGAGCGTTATTGTGTATAATGATGAAGGCTGGCTGAATTCCTTGCATTTCGAGGATGAACTGGTCCGTCATAAGATTTTGGATGTTATTGGCGATTTGCGCCTGGCGGGGCCTATTCGCGGTCATGTGATTGCAGTGGCTTCCGGTCACGCGCTCAATACGAAACTGGCCAAGAAATTGCTGGAAAACTTAGGCTGATAGAGAATTTTACAGGAAGAGGGAATTACAATGGTATTAGAAATCACGGATATTATGAAGATTCTGCCCCATCGTCCGCCCATGCTTTTGGTGGATCGCATCACGGAAATAGATCCGTTCAAATCGGCTACGGGAATCAAGAATGTGACCATGAACGAGCCCTTTTTTGTGGGACATTTCCCAGATCATCCCATTATGCCCGGCGTGCTGATTCTCGAAGCCATGGCTCAGGTTGGTGGCGTAGCCATGCTGTACCCGGAAGAACATCGCGGCAAAATTGCCATGTTCGGCGGCATGGAAAACATCAAGTTCAAACGTCCGGTTGTACCCGGTGACCAGCTGGTGACGAAAGCACATATCGTGAAGGTTCGTGGCGATTTTGGTGTACTTCACTGTGATGGCTATGTGGATGGTGAGCTGGCAGCAGCTGCTGACTTTAAGTTTGCCATGAAAAAAGAAGAGAATATGTGATTTCAGGCTAAAAACGTAAGATAATCTTTGTTCAACTCGAATAACGCCTAAATTTGCTGTCAGATAATGTGAGAGAATTAGAGGTCAGTTTGGGAGTATATAGAAAAGACGGAGCAAAGAGTAGGAATAGACCATAAGACTCGTTTAGTCGGATGGTGTTATAAGGAGTTGTAGCAGATGAGTGCGGAAAATATCAGTGCAGAGGCACAGATTCACCCCACAGCGATTGTGGAAGATGGTGCCAAAGTTGCCGCCGGTGTAAAAATTGGCCCCTATAGTGTTATCGGCAGTAATGTGGAAATCGGTGAAGATACCATCGTAGGGCCACATGTGGTCATCACCGGTTGGACGAAAATTGGCCGGGAGTGTCATATTTATCAAGGGGCTTCTATTGGTGAGGAACCCCAGGACTTGAAGTTCAAAGGCGAAAAAAGTTATACCACGATTGGTGACCGGACGGTTATTCGTGAGGGCACGACCGTTCACCGGGCAACCGGCGAAGGGGAAGAAACCCGTATTGGCAATGATTGCCTGCTGATGGCGTTGACGCATGTTGCCCATAACTGTGTTATTGGCAACCGGGTAATCATGTCCAATGTGGCAAGTCTTGCCGGTCATGCTGTGGTAGAAGACCGGGCGGTAATCGGCGGGATGACCGGTGTGCACCAGTTTGTAAAAATTGGCCGCAATGCCATGATTGGCGGCATGAGCCGTCTGGTGCAGGATGTTGTGCCCTTTACCATAGTGGCCGGACAGCCGGCTAAGGTGGCTGGTCTTAATGCTGTGGGCATGTCTCGCGCCGGCATTGAACCGGCTGCGCGCCGCAGCATCAAGCAGGCCTATAAGATTCTCTATCGTTCCGGACTGACCTTGCAGCAGGCGATAAGCGTTATCGAACAGGAAGTACCGCCCTGTGAGGAAGTGGATCATATGTTGCGGTTCCTGCGTAATGCAGACCGGGGCATTTGCCGTGAACGCCGGGATGACAGAGTTTAACCAGAGTAATTTTTTTAGTACGGAGGATGGTCATGGAGCGGATTGGACTTTTGGCGGGGATAGGGACTCTGCCGGTGGAGATTGCCAGAGCAGCAAAGGAACTGGGCTATGAAGTCTATGCTGTAGCGCTGCTTAAAGATACCGATGCGCATCTTAAAGACTATGCTGATGATTACCAGGAAATAAATGTCCTGAAAGTGGGCAAGATTCTCAAATACTTGAAGAACAACGACATCCACAAGGTGACTATGATTGGCAAGGTGACGAAAGAGGTGCTCTTTGCCAAAAAGACACTGCCGGATTTAAAGGCAATGCAGATTCTCATGCGGGTACCGGACAGAAAAGATGATACCATCATGCTGGCCATCATTGATGAACTGAAAAAAATTGATGTAGAAGTCTTTGACCAAACGGAGCTCATTCGCAAGCTGATGCCGGGAAAGGGCGTTCTGACCAAACGTCAGCCTACGGAGGATGAGCGCAAGGATATGGAGTTCGGCTTTCAAATGGCCAAGGAAATTGGCCGTATGGATGTAGGCCAGACTGTCGTGGTTAAGGATATGGCGGTGATGGCCTTAGAGGCTATTGAAGGTACGGATGCCTGCATTCTGCGCGGAGGCAAATTGGCCGGTGGCGGCGCTGTGGTGGCCAAGGTGGCAAAACCTGCGCAGGACAGCCGTTTTGATGTGCCTACGGTGGGGCTCAAAACATTGCAGATGATGGTGGAGACTAACGCAAAGGCGCTTGCCATTGAGGCTGATGCCACGCTGCTGGCAGAGCGGGAAGCTGTCATTGCCCTGGCCGAAGCCAACGATATTACCATTGTGGCTATGTGACGCAATTATAACACGTCGGGGATGCAAAAAAATGTGTGCTCGGCGTGTTTTTTGTTATGTATTTATGTTACAATATAGATTGGTTTAGTATTGAATTAAGGAGGACGGCCCATGAAGATTATGCTTTCCGCTGGTGAGGCATCGGGGGATGTACATGGTGAAAATATTGCCAGAGCGATACTTGCCATGTCGCCGGAAACGGAACTTATCGGCTTTGGCGGCAGCCGCATGGAAGATGCCGGCGTGCGCCTTCGGCAAAATTTTGCCGCTTACAGTGTCATGGGCATATGGGAAGTTCTCGTAAATATCCGCCGCATCTTCAAACTCTTAAATGACTTGACCGAGTTTATGCGGGAAGAAAAGCCGGATATGCTGGTGCTCATAGATTATCCGGATTTTAATTGGCGGCTGGCCAGACGTGCAAAGGCATTAGGCATTCCTGTGTTTTCGTATATTCCGCCTTCAGCCTGGGCATGGCGCAAAGGCCGGGCTAAGGATTGCGCGAGCCTGGCCGATGAATTTATCGCCATCTTTCCCCATGAACTTCCTGTATATGAGGCAGCGGGCGCAAAAATTTCCTTCGTAGGAAATCCTTTGGTAGATGCTGTGCGGGCAGAACTTCCCCGGGAAAAGGCGCGCCGCTTTTTCCAAATGCCTGCGGATAAGACGGTTATTCTGCTCCTGCCCGGCAGCCGCAAGCAGGAAATTGAACTGCTCTTACCCTCTATGCTGGCGGGGGCCAAAAAACTTCTGGCCGAAAAGCCGGATACGGTGTTTTACCTGCCGGTAGCTGATACCGTAAGTCAGGAGCGGATTGAGGAGTTAATCGCCTCTTCGGGTGTGGAGGTAACGCTGACCCGTGAAAAGCGTTACAGCCTGATGGGCGCGGCAGATGCCGCCATGGCTACTTCCGGCACAGTGGTGATGGAAGCGGCACTGTTAGGATTGCCCTGCGTGGTTCTTTACCGCCTGTCACCGATTTCTTATGCAATTGGTAAATTATTGGTGCATGTGGATAATTTCAGCCTGCCGAATATCCTTTTGCAGGAGAGCTTTCAGCGTGAACTGCTGCAGGATGAAGTTACGCCGGAAAATATAGCAGGTGAGCTAAAGAAACTTTATCCGGGGGAAAAACATCGTCAGGAAGTAACTGCAAAATTAAAATTGGCCTGCCAGAAATTGGGGGCGCCCGGGGCATCCGGACGGGTGGCAGAACGCATTTTAAATGCTGCCCGTGAATTTGCGGCAAAATAAATGAGTGAGGGAAATACATGAAGAATTATAAGCGTCTTCTGCAATATATCCGGCCTTATCTGAAACGATTGGGGCTGGCTATTGTCTGCATTGTGGTAGCGGCGGCCTGTAACCTCTATCTGCCTTGGATTATCAAGGACATGGTGGATAAGGTGCTGGCTGATAAAGATATGGTCATGCTGTATGTTATCTGTGTCAGCATCGTGGTGGTATTCCTGATTCGCGGGATATTCTATTATGGGCAATCCTATCTGGTATCCTATATCGGCCAAAAGGTCGTTATCGATGTGCGGGAAGTGATGTTCCGCAAGTTCCAGCGTATGCCCATGGCGTATTTTGACAAGCATCAGACCGGTGAGACCATGAGCTATATCACCAATGACGTAGCGGCTATTCAGTCTGCTCTGGTGGATCAGCTCATTGAAATGGTTACAGAAGGCTCCATTCTGATTGGTTCTATAGCCATGATGATTTATCTGGACTGGAAGCTGTCTTTGCTGACTCTGGTGGTTATTCCTCTGGTCGGACAGGCCATGAAGATTTTTGGGCGGAAGCTCAAGCGCAATGGTACGGTTATTCAGGAACGTGCCGCAGATATTACCTCCCTGCTGCAGGAAAGCATTTCCTCCATTCGTGTGGTTAAATCCTTTGTGCGGGAAGACTACGAAATCAAGCGCTTTATCAATCAGAATGTCCTGAACTTCCAGGCCGCGATGAAAAATGTACAGCTGACCAGTCTGCTCACGCCGACGGTGGAATTTCTGGCAGCGGTTTCTGTTACCTTCATTGTAGGCTTTGGCGGTTATGAAGTGGTAAATGGTCAGATGACCGCCGGTGCTTTAGTGGCTTTTCTGACCTACGCTGTAAATCTGGCTAATCCGGTAAAGCGTCTGGCGCGTGTGTATGGCAACTTGCAGCGCGCTATGGCCGCAGTAGATCGTGTCTTTGAGGTGATAGACCTGCCGGAACCCATTGCGGACAAGGAGGATGCGAAGGTTTTGCCGCAGATTCAGGGTCATGTGGAAGTCAGGAATGTGACCTTTGGCTACAAGGAAGATGTTAATGCGCTGGAAGATGTGTCGCTGGAGGTTAAGCCGGGCCAGATGATTGCCTTTGTGGGCCCCAGTGGTGCGGGCAAATCGACGATAGCCAATCTGATTCCACGCTTTTATGAGATTAACAGCGGTTCCATTTCCATTGATGGTTACGATATTCGCGAGGTAAAGATTGACTCGCTGCGCGAGCAGATTGGCATTGTTCCGCAGGAAACCATGCTATTTTCCACAACGGTTATGGAGAATATCCGCTATGGGCGGCTGGATGCTACGGATGAGGAGGTAATCGAGGCGGCTAAAGCCGCCAATGCCGATGGCTTTATCCGCCAGCTGCCGCAAGGCTATGATACAACGATAGGGGAACGGGGCTTGAACCTTTCCGGCGGCCAGCGTCAGCGCATGGCTATTGCCCGGGCTATCCTCAAAAATCCGCAGATTTTGATTCTGGATGAAGCCACTTCGGCTTTGGATACGGAAAGCGAAAAAATTGTGCAGGCGGCGTTGGATAGATTGATGGTGGGGAGAACTTCCTTTGTTATCGCCCATCGCCTGTCCACGATATTTAATGCCGACCAGATTTATGTTATCGATGGCGGCAAGATAAAAGAACATGGTACGCATGAAGAACTGTTACAGCAGGGCGGCTTGTACAGCCATCTCTACAATATTCAGTTCGGCGGCGGAACCGTGGCAGAAGGGGCATAACAAATGCAAATCCTCTACAATTTAGCGGCGATTCTGGTCGTCATACTAATCATACCCGTGTTTATGATACGCTCGGTCAGGGAAAAAGGCTTTGTGGAGCGCATTCGTCAGAGTCTGGGCTTTTACCCGGAGCATACTTTGGAAAAAGTGGCCAAAAAGCACTGTATCTGGGTGCATGCAGCCTCTGTGGGCGAAATTGTGGCGACAAGTCCTCTGATTAAGGAATTTCATAAGGAATTTCCGCAGACGCCTATATTGGTGTCCGTGGTTACTACCAGCGGCTATGAGATGGCTAATCGCATTATAAAAGATGCCGATGCCATTATCTATTTTCCGTTGGATTTGCCCTTTTTGGCGGGCAGTGTGCTAAGACGCATTCATCCGCGTGTGTTCCTGCCCGTAGAAACGGAACTCTGGCCGAATTTCCTGAAAACGGCCCGGCAAATGCATATTCCGGTAATGATGGTTAATGGACGTATCAGCGACCGCAGTGTAAAGCAGTATAAATATCTTAACAGTCTGCTTACCGATATGATTGGCACGGTGACTAAGTTTGCCATGCAGTCGGATATAGATGCAGACTACATCATGCGTCTGGGCGCGCCGCCGGAACTGGTGACCGTGACGGGCAATACCAAATTTGACCAGACTTACACGGATGTAAGCCCGGAAGAAAAGGCGGTCATTATCCGGGAAATGGGGCTGGAGAAGGCAGAGGGCATCCTGCTGGCTGGCTCGACCCATCGGGGAGAGGAGGACTTTGTCCTCAAAGCCTTCAAGGCTGTGCGGGAGAAACATGCCGCCGCCAAACTGGTTATCGCCCCCCGAGAACTGCTGCGTACGCAGGAGGTCATTCACCTTTGCAAGCGGGCCGGCTTTACGGTAACAACCCGCACGAAACAGCAGGAACAAGGTCCGCAGGATGCGGATATCGTGATTCTGGATACCATTGGGGAACTGGGCAAGGTTTACAGTGTGGGTGATGTGGTGTATGTCGGGGGCAGTCTTATCCCCCATGGCGGTCATAATATCCTTGAACCTGCGGCACATGGCAAGGCCATTATCGTTGGTCATTATATGTTTAATTTTAAAGACACACATGCGCTCTTTAAAAAGCGTGATGCCTGCATCACGGTAGAAAATGAGCAGGAACTGGCGCTGGAAACGGTGAAGCTCTTTGATGATGAGGAACATCGCCATCGTTTGGAAGCTGAGACGCTGGCCATTGTGGGCGAAAATAAAGGCGCGTCCCGCAAGTCTGCCATCATTTTGCGGGAAACGTTGGAAAACTACGAGAGCAGTCCGGAAAATCGTCAGCGGGCGCGTTCTACCCAGAAGATAAACAATTTCCAGACCTACTTTATTGACTTAGTTCATCTCAAGGAAGTAGATGGTGTGCTGGAGCATATTCTGACGGCTATTCTTTACGTATTCTCCAAAGTTTACGCATTACTTGTGGATATCAAGCTTTGGGGATACCGGCATGGCGTATTCAGCCAGAAAAAGCTGGACTGTTTTGTCATCAGTTTGGGCAATGTCACGGTAGGTGGTACAGGCAAAACGCCTACGGCGCAGAGACTGGCCAGAGATATACGGGATATGGGCTATAAGGTCGTTATCCTCAATCGTGGCTATCGGGCTAAATGGCATGGCAAGATTGGCATTGTTTCCGATGGCGAGCGGCTGCACATGACGGCTGCTGATGCCGGTGATGAGGCCTTTATGCTGGCTAAACATTTGCCGGAAGTACCTGTGCTTATCGGTGCTGACCGTTCGGTTACAGGGCAGTACGCCATTGAAAATTTCGGTGCACAGGTCGCCATTCTGGATGATGGCTTCCAGCATTGGCAGCTTGAACGTGATATGGATATCCTGCTGGTCGATGCAGTCAATGTCTTTGGCAATGGATATATGCTGCCCCGTGGAACCCTGCGGGAGCCAATATCGCATATAAGCCGGGCCGATGTTTGCCTGCTCACAAAAGTAGACCAGGCCGCCGTAGGCTCCAGAGAGTATATCCGTGATACGGTACACCGCTACAATGAAGCGGCACAGGTGGTGGAAAGTATTCATCAGCCGCGGCGCTTTATTCCGCTGGCCGAATGGTATGTCGATATTGCCGGTGACGGCATTGACGTGAATCAAATGCGGGGACGGAAGATTATGGCGGTATCCGCTATTGGCAATCCCGCGTCCTTTGAGCAGACCCTGTCAGACCTGGGCGTAGTGATTCTGGAAAGCCTGCGCTATCCGGACCATCACGATTACAGCATGCAGGAGATGACGGATATTCTTCATCAGGCCGAACGCATGGGGGCAGAAGCCATCGTGATTACGGAAAAAGATGCGGTGAAGATACCCATGGAGGTTATTCATGCCAGTGTCAATATCCCCGTATATGTTATTTGTGTGGAAGTTAACTTCCAGCAGGGAAAAGACGAATTTAATGCACTGCTGGCCCAGCGTCTGGCAGCTAAATTAGGTAAATCAGCAGAAAGATAAGAGGGACCATGATGAAGGTACTTTGTGTTATTCCCGCCCGTTATGCATCCACCCGCCTGCCGGGCAAACCGTTGAAAGATATTGCGGGCAAGCCTATGGTATGCCGGGTCTATGACCGGGCATCACAAGCCAGGCGGGTGTCGGCAACCATTGTGGCGACAGATGATGAACGGATTGTTGCAGCTGTAGAAAAGAGCGGGGGCAGGGCCATGATGACCAGAGCTGACCATCCAACTGGCACAGACAGACTGGCCGAAGTGGCTGCCGCCTTTCCTGATGTGGACTTGATTATCAACGTACAGGGGGATGAACCTCTGATTGAACCCGCCCTTATTGATGAACTCGCGGCTGTTTTTGATGGGGATAGTCAGCTCAAGATGGCTACGGTCAAGACGGAGATGACGGATAGGGCCGAAATTGAGAACCCCAATAATGTAAAGGTTGTAACGGATAAAAACGGTTATGCGCTGTATTTTTCCCGTTCGGTACTGCCGTATCCCCGCAATGCGGGCTGCCCGGTGTACAAACATATCGGAATTTACGCTTACAAGCGGGATTTCTTACTGGCGTATGCCAGAATGGAGGCAACTCCATTAGAGCAGTCGGAATCGCTAGAGCAGCTAAGAGCTTTGGAAAATGGCTATAAGATAAAAGTCGTTGAGACTAAGGCAAAGTTTGTGGGGGTAGACACTGCCGAGGATCTGGCTAAAGTCAATGAGATCTATAGAAGCATGAAGTAACGATATAGAGATTGGTTTGAGGTGGAAGGAGCTTTTGTATGAATCAGGTTAAGGTTGGCAATTATGTGATTGGTGGCGGGGAGAAATTGACGCTTTTGGCGGGACCCTGCGTGTTGGAAGGTCTGGACAGATGTCTGCTGATTGGTCGCACAATCAAGGAAATCTGCCAGCGTCTGGATATTAACTATGTATTCAAGGCCTCCTTTGACAAGGCCAACCGTTCTTCCTACCATAGCTTCCGCGGCCCCGGCCTCAAAAAAGGTCTGGAAATGTTAAAGACCATCAAGGAAGAACTGGGGGTACCGGTGGTTACGGATATCCACGAAACCAATCAGGCAAAACCTGTGGCTGAAGTAGCCGACATCCTGCAGATTCCGGCATTTCTCTGCCGTCAGACTGACCTTCTCCACGCCGCTGCGCAGACGGGCAAGGTCGTTAATGTGAAGAAAGGGCAGTTCTTAGCGCCGGAAGATATGCGCAATGTTGTGGACAAACTCCATGAAAGCGGCTGTGACCAGATTATGCTTACAGAACGTGGTGCATCCTTTGGCTACCATAATCTGGTGGTGGATATGCGTTCCCTGCCGATTATGCGTTCTTTTGGCTATCCGGTGGTGATGGATGGTACGCATAGTGTTCAGCTGCCCGGCGGAAATGGTACTACATCTGCCGGCAATCGGGAATACGTGGAATATCTTGTGCGGGCTGCTGTAGCTGTGGGGGTTGATGCACTGTTCCTCGAAGTTCACGACAATCCGGAAGAAGCACTCTCGGATGGTGCTAATATGGTTTATCTGGACAAACTGGAAGAACTCTTGAAAGACGCTGTAGCTATTCATGAAATCGTCCGCCATAAACAGAAATAAGGAATTGTCAATAAAGGGCTTTTGGTAAATTGAGGGGATAAGATTGATAGATAAGATAAAAGAAGCGGCACTGGAAACGCTCTCTATCGAAGCGGCTGCCGTGGAAAAACTCAAGGAACGTATTGATGATGAATTTGTAGCAGCAGTTCAATGTATTTTGGACTGCAAAGCCCGAGTAGTGGTCACTGGCATGGGCAAATCCGGCCATATTGGCCGCAAGATGGCCGCAACTTTTGCCAGCACCGGTACACCGGCGTTCTTTATGCATCCCGGGGAAGCCTTTCATGGCGATTTGGGCATGGTGACGGAAAATGATGTGGTTATCGCCATTTCCAACAGCGGTGAGTCCATGGAAGTAGTCAATATCCTGCCCATTATCCGCCGGATTGGGGCTACGATTATCGCCATGTGCGGACGGCGTGATTCACAACTGGGCAAAGCGGCAGACCACTTCGTGGATATTGGCGTGGAAAGAGAAGCCTGCCCCCTGGGGCTGGCACCTACGGCCAGCACTACCGCAACGCTGGCCATGGGAGATGCGCTGGCTATCGCCTTAATGTCTGTTCGTGATTTCACGAGTCAGGACTTTGCGCTGTTCCATCCGGGCGGAGCACTGGGGAGAAAACTCCTGCTTACGGTTAAAAATGTCATGCATACGGGGGACGAAAATCCGCTTGTGCATAAGGATAAGACGGCAAAAGATGCGCTCTTTATCATGACGGATAAAGGGCTGGGAGCTGCATCCGTCATTGATGACAGCGGCAAACTGGTGGGCATCATCACCGATGGCATCATTCGCCGGGCGCTGGCCAAGGATTACAAATTCCTTGATGAGGCAGTGGAAAGTATCATGTTTGCCACGCCGCTCACCATTAAGCAGGAGGCCATGGCTTCGGCAGCGCTCTCGGTCATGGAAAAGCATAAGCCTCGTCCGGTTACGGTGCTCCCCGTTATTGACGACAATAAAATTCCTGTGGGTATTATTCATTTGACTGACCTTTTGCGTCAAGGAGTGGTATAATGGAGATTCACAGCAATGCCTTAAAGGCGGCCAAAAAAATAAAATTGGTTATCTTTGATGTGGACGGTGTGCTGACGGATGGCGGCATTTATATCGGTGCACAGGGTGAACTTTACAAACCTTTTTACTGCCGTGACGGGCTGGGCATCAGCCTCGCACACAAGTATGGTTTGCAGACTGCCATCATCACGGGGCGTAAATCCGAGCAGGTGGCCTTTAGAGCCAAAGAGCTGGGTATCGGTCATGTATTTCAGGGTAATCCCGATAAGCGGGCGGCTTATGATGAGTTAAAGAAACTTACAGGACTTATGGATGAGCAAATTGCCTATATCGGTGATGACCTTATCGACCTGCCCATCATGTTACAGGTGGGGCTGCCGATGGCCGTAGCTGATGCGGAAGATTCTGTGCGTATGCAGTCGCTGGTCGTTTCCTGTAAAAACGGCGGACATGGAGCTGTGCGGGAACTTCTGGAATTTATCTTTAAGGTGCAGGGCAAGTGGGAAGATATTATGGCGGATTTCCTGTTACCGGAATGCATCAAAGGCAGCAAAAACTGGAAGCAGTAACGATTTGGGGGAAGACAATTAATGCAGTATAAATTTGTGATGTTTATGAGCT
>ERZ842401.1765-NODE-1765-length-30074-cov-13.935874_pt1 | contig 30074 bp, 26 predicted proteins | sample MGYA00521270_ERZ842401 | MGnify/ENA primary metagenome ERZ842401 (study PRJEB31892, sample SAMEA3878208) | bioreactor metagenome | biome: Moose rumen | place: Sweden | collected 2011-10 | study: EMG produced TPA metagenomics assembly of the PRJEB12797 data set... | reverse complement strand
GCAAGATCGACTTCAACGACAAGTCCGTCACCGAGAACACCCGCGTGAGCTATCCCATCTACCATATCGAAAAGATAGTCCGTCCCGACAGTCACGGTCCCGCCGCAAAGCAGGTCATCTTCCTCAGCGCCGACGCATTCGGAGTGCTGCCTCCCGTGAGCATCCTCGACGCCGAGCAGACCAAGTACTACTTCCTCTCCGGCTTCACCGCCAAGCTCGCGGGCACCGAGCGCGGCATCACCGAGCCCACGCCCACCTTCAGCGCATGCTTCGGCCAGGCGTTCCTTGAGCTGCATCCCACCAAGTACGCCGAGGAACTGGTAAAGAAAATGAAGAAGAGCGGCGCGAAGGCCTATCTCGTGAACACCGGCTGGAACGGCACCGGCAAGCGCATCTCCATCAAGGACACCCGCGGCATCATCGACGCTATCCTCAGCGGCAGCATCGACAAGGCTCCCACCAAGGTCATCCCGTACTTCAACTTCGCGGTTCCCACCGTCCTCGAAGGCGTGGACACCGGCATCCTCGACCCGCGCGACACCTATGCCGACCCGCAGGAGTGGAACGCCAAGGCCGAAGACCTCGCCGGCCGCTTCATCAAGAACTTCCACAAGTACGAAGGCAATCCCGCCGGCAAGAAGCTCGTGAAGGCCGGCCCGAAGCTGTAGCACCCGCACCACAAAAAGGAGGCCGGCTGACAAGTCCGGCCTCCTTTTTTGTGGTATTTGACGAAAAAAATGATTATATTCGTAATTCGTGAAGAACCTGGATTCGGACATACAGTATCTGAGCGGAGTGGGGCCGAAAAGGGCGGCCCTTCTCAAGTCGGAGCTGGGCACTGCCACCATAGGCGACCTGCTGCGGGTATATCCGTTCAGGTACGTCGACCGTTCGCGGATTTACCCGATAGCCGAAATCGACAGTGACGCCGCCTTCGTCCAGGTGAAGGGGCGCGTGGTGAGCCGCACCCTGTACGGTCCCCAGAGCAGCGTGGTGGCCACGGACGGTCCGAAGATCCACTGGAACGCGGCCAAGCGGCTCAGCGTCATCGTGGAAGACTCCTCCGGCCGGATGGAAATGGTGTTCTTCAAGGGGATACGCTGGAACTGGCAGAGGATGGTGCCGGGGAGCGTCTTCGTCTTCTTCGGCAAGCCTTCCGAATTCGGCGGGCGCCTGAACATGGTCCATCCTGAAGCCGACCCTCCCCTGCCGGAAGGCTCAGTCATGCAGAACGGCCTCACCGGAGTCTACCCCAGCACCGAAAAGCTCCGGAACGGCGGCATCACCGGCAAGGTCATGTGCAGGCTGCAAAGCGCCGCCCTTGCCCTCTGCCTTCCCGAAATTCAGGAAAGCCTCCCCGAATACATCCTCTCCGAAAACGCCCTCTGCCCGCTCAACTACGCAATCCGCAACATCCATTTCCCGGCCGACCGCCATGCGCTCGAGAAGGCCACCCGCAGGCTCAAGTTCGAGGAGCTCTTCTTCCTGCAGCTGTCCCTGCTCAAGCACAAATACATACGCTCGCACGCGGCCCCGGGGCTTCCCATGCCCAAGGTGGGAGCGGCCTTCAATTCCCTCTACAATTCCCTCCCCTTCCAGCTCACCGGAGCCCAGAAGAGGGTGATACGCGAGATTTTCGAAGACCTCCGGAGCGGCCACCAGATGAACCGCCTGCTGCAGGGCGACGTGGGCTCCGGCAAAACCATGGTTGCGGTGCTGTGCTGCCTGCTGGCGATCGACAACGGCTATCAGGCCTGTATCATGGCGCCCACCGAAGTGCTTGCACGCCAGCACTTCAGCGGCATCTGCAAATATCTTGAGCCCACCGGAGTCAAGTGCGCCATCCTCACCGGCGTCAGCACCCGCAGGGAGCGCCGCGAAATCGACGAAGGCCTCTCCGACGGCAGCATAGGCATCATCGTGGGCACCCACGCCCTCATCGAGGAGAATGTCGTGTTCAGGAACCTCGGGCTCGCAGTCATAGACGAACAGCACCGCTTCGGAGTGGACCAGAGGGCCAGGCTCTGGAGCAAGCGGACGGACGGCAGGCCTCCCCACGTGCTGGTGATGACCGCCACCCCCATCCCGCGCACCCTGGCGATGACCCTCTACGGCGACCTCGACGTGTCGGTCATAGACGAACTCCCCCCCGGCCGCAAGAGGGTCACGACCTCCCTCGTCCCGGATAACCGCAAGGGAGCCGTCTACAAATTCATGGAAGACCAGATTGCGCTCGGCCGTCAGGTTTTCGTGGTGTTCCCCCTCATTTTCGAGAGCGAGAAAATGGACCTCAACAACCTCGAAAAGGGATACGAGGAAATCGTCGGACGCTTCCCCGAGAACAGGGGCTACAAGGTGGCGATCGTCCACGGGCAGCAGGAGGCGGGAGTCAAGAGCTTCAACATGAAGGCTTTCGCGGAAGGGCGGGCCCACATCCTCGTCTCCACGACCGTGATAGAAGTGGGGGTGGACGTTCCCAACGCCAGCGTCATGGTGGTCGAGAGCGCCCAGCGCTTCGGCCTCTCGCAGCTCCACCAGCTGCGCGGGAGGGTGGGCCGCGGCGCCGACCAAAGCTTCTGCCTGCTGGTCTACGATTCGAAGACGGGCAAGGAAGCGCGCGAGCGCCTGGAAATCATGTGCCGCACCTCCGACGGATTCGAGATAGCCGAGGAAGACATGAAGATGCGCGGCCCGGGCGACCTCGAAGGCACCCAGCAGAGCGGCCTTCCCATCAAGCTGGCAATAGCTTCCCTCTCCCGCGACGGCATCCTGCTCTCCGAGGCCCGAGCCGTGGCGGGAAAGGTCCTCGATGACGACCCGAAGCTCGAATCGCCCCGCAACGCACTCCTGGCAAAGGAACTGAGAAAGGGAAAATACGACATAAAAGACTACAGCAAAATAAGTTGAAATGAAAAGAACCGAATTACTCGCCGCCCTCCTCGTGCTGGCGACAATCTGTGGATGCATGAAAAAAGAAGATGAAAGCGGCTATGTGGGGCCGCAGAACGTAAAGATCACCGACGGCGTCATGACCCCCGAAGTGATGCTCTCGCTCGGTCGCCTGAGCGACCCGCAACTGTCTCCCGACGGCACCAGGGTGCTCTACGGCGTAAGCTACCAGAGCATTGCCGGCAACAAAAGCTGCCGGAACCTCTATCTGAGCAATCCCGACGGCAGCGGCCGGGTGCAGCTCACCCGCTACGCAAAGAGCGTGAGCTGCGCACGCTGGACGCCCGACGGAAAGGCCGTGCTGTTTATCCAGGGCGGCCAGATATGGAAGGCTCCCTTCAGCGGCGGAAAGCTCGGGGGGAAGGTGAAAATCAGCGATATACCCGCGGGAGTGAGCGAATTCGCGATTTCCCCCGACGGAACGCAGATAATGTACGTCTCCTCCATCCATTCGGCCGTGGAGACCCCCGCCGACAAGGGGCTTGACAAGGCTCAGGCCTATGCCACCGAAGACCTCATGTACCGCCACTGGGACCACTGGGTGACCGAAATCCCCCGCACCTACGTGGCAGCGCTCAGCGACAATATCACCCTCGATAAGTCTTACGACCTGCTCTGCACCGACGAACTCTTCGAACTCCCCACCGAGCCTTTCGGCGGAATCGAACAGCTCAGCTGGGCTCCCGACAGCAGGCACATCGCCTACTCCTGCCGCAAGCTCACCGGCAAGCGCTACGCCTTCAGCACCGACACCGAAATCTACGTCCACGACATCCTTTCCGGCAACACCGTGCAGATTCCCATGCACGGCGGATATGACACAGACCCTGTCTGGAGTCCCGACGGAAAGCACATCGCCTGGATTTCGATGGAGCGCGACGGCTATGAGGCCGACCAGCAGAGGCTCATGGTCTGCGACGTGGACCTCTCCACCCCCGAGGAGCCCGTAATCTCCAATATCCGCCGCCTTGCGAGCGGCTTCGACCAGGACTGCGCCGGCATAGTGTGGGACGGCCCCGACGCCATCTATTTCAACTCCCTGGTGCGCGAAGCCGTGCAGAGCATCTTCCGCATCACCCTTGACGGGGCCGAGCCCCTGAGGGTGACTCCCGGCGACTGGTGGTACGACTTCAATTCCCCGTTCGCCATCCTCGACGGCAGGCTTCTTACGAGCTACTCTTCCCTCAACTTCCCCAACGAGCTGGTTGCGGTGGAACTGGGTGAGGACGGCACCGCCACCGGATTCGAGCGCATCACCCACGAGAACGACGCCATCTTCGGGCAGCTCACCGACCCGGTCTCCGAGAGCTGGCAGATTCCCACCGTGGACGGCAAGAGCATGCAGGCCTGGGTGACCTTCCCGCCGCATTTCGACCCAACTAAGACCTATCCCGCAATTACTATAGTGCTCGGCGGTCCGCAGGGCAGCAACAGCCAGGACTGGAGCTACCGCTGGTGCTACCGCCTCATGGCCGAGCAGGGCTACATAGTCATCCGTCCAAACCGCCGCGGCACCACCGCCTTCGGCCAGGAATGGAAGGAAGAGATAAGCGGCGACTACATCGGGCTCAACATGCAGGACTACCTCGCCGCGGCCAAAACGCTCAAGGCCAAGCCCTATGTGGGCAAGATGGCCTGCTGCGGAGCCTCCTACGGCGGCTACAGCGCCTACTACCTGATGGGCATCCACGGCGACGTCTTCGACTGCTTCGTGGCCCATGCCGGCATCTTCGACGAGGCTGAGCTCTGGTTCACCACCGAGGAGATGTGGTTCCCGAACTTCGACAACGGCGGGCTCCAGATTGCGGAATTTGCAGACGACCTCACAATGGGAAAGAACATCGGCAAAACCGGGGAGAACGCATGGGGCGGCATAGCCCAGGCCGGCGCTCCCTATAGCAGCGCCCCCAAGGCGGTGCGTCATTACACCCACTCCCCCAAGGACGCCATCCAGAACTGGCACACCCCCATTCTCTGCATCCACGGCGGCATGGACTTCCGCATCCCCTACACCCAGGGCATGGCGGCCTTCAACGCGGCCCAGATGATGGGTGTTCCCAGCAAGCTGGTGGTCTTCCCCGAAGAGACCCACTGGGTGCTCCAGCCCCAGAACGCCCTCTACTGGCACGACACCTACTTCGACTGGCTCGACCGCTGGTGCAAATAGCTTCCCGCAGGACATGGACCAGCCGAAGATACAGCGGACGCTGAGGCTCATGAAGCTGATGACAGGCAACACCACCTACACCGTGGAGGAGCTTGCCGAAAAGCTCGGCACCTCATACCGGAGCATATACCGCTACATCGACACCTTCCGCGAAGCGGGATTCGCGGTGCGGAAGGTGCGTACCGGCGTGTACGAACTGGTGACCATGGGGCGCCGCAATCGCGACATCGACCGGCTGGTGTATTTCTCCGACGAGGAGGCCGGGATAGTAAACGGCCTCATCGAGAGCCTCGACAACACCAACGCCCTGAAGCAGAACCTTCACCAGAAGCTCGCGGCCATCTACGACGTGGCCCCGGTGACCGAATTCATCAGCCGGAAATCCAACGCCATGAACGTGAGGGAACTCTCCAGCGCCATACAGGACCGCCGCTGCGTGATCCTCCACGATTTCAAGTCGTCGTCGGGCAGTTCCAGGGACCGGCACATCGAGCCTTTCGCATTCACCACCAATTACATACACGTGTGGGGCTACGACCTCGAAGACGGCCGCTGCAAGATGTTCGGCATCGCCCGCACGGGCGAGGTGGAAGTACTCCCCGGCGAGGAATGGCAGCACGCCGGGGAGCACCGCACCGGACAGACGGACATCTTCCGCATGAGCGGCGTGCGCCATATCCATGTCAAGCTGCTGATGGACCTCCACGCGAGGGACCTGCTCCTTGAGGAATTTCCGCAGGCGGCGCCGGAAGTCTCGCCCGAGGGGGACGGATGGCTCCTCGAAACCGACGTATGCGAACTCAAGGGCGTGGGTCGCTTCGCAGTAGGCCTGGCCGACCACGTCAGCGTCATCGATTCTCCCGAGCTCGAAGAGTACATCCGAAACTTTATTAAGCTATATTTGCACCCATGAAACGATTCATGCTCATCATTTCCGCGCTTTTGCTCGCCGGAACCTGCCTCGCACAGGTCCCCGGCGTGAAGCTGGAAGACCAGAAGGGCCGTCCCGCCGAAAGCGTGAAAGCCATAACCGGCGGCGGCACTCCCGCGATAGTGTCGTTCTGGAGAAGCGACTGCATCCCCTGCATCAAGGAGCTCTCCGCCATCTACGACGCCCTTCCCGACTGGCAGGAGAAGGCGGCCTTCAAGGTGGTCGCCGTGTCCACCGACGACAGCCGTTCCGTCGCGAAGGCCCGTTCCATGGCCCAGGGGAAGGGATGGACCGACGACTACGTCATGCTCTACGACCTCAACCAGGACTTCGCCCGGGCAATGAACGTGACGCTCACCCCCCAGACCTTCATCTTCGACGGGAAAGGCCGTCTGGTGTATTCCCATACCGGCTACACTCCCGGTTCCGAAGGCGAACTGCTGAAAGAAATCCTCAAGCTCAAGTGAAACGCATCCTTCTCATTGTCACCGCCCTCCTGGGCGTCGCGCTCGCGGCTGGGGCGAAAGACACCACCGCGGTGGTGAAGGCCGCGCTGGAAAGCCGCAGCAACGCCTATGTGGACGACCCCGTCACCGGCAGTGTCGACAAGGACAGGCGGTTCGCAAGCAACGACTACCTCAAGGTCGATTTCTACAAGGGGCGCTTTTCCGCCGGAGTGCAGGGCGAAGGCTACTTCCCCGCGCTCATGGGATACCCTTCCGAACTCAGCGGAGTTTCGCTCTCGAACGCCTACGCCGCCTGGAGCGGCAGCCGCTGGTCCGTCACCGCCGGCACCATCTACGAGCAGTTCGGCAGCGGTCTGCTCTTCCGCACATGGGAAGACAGGAACATAGGCCTCAACAACGCCGTGCTGGGCGCCAGGGCCGCCTTCAACCTGGGCGGAGCACTGTCGGTCAAAGCCCTTTGGGGCACTCCCCGCTATGGAGTCGGTTTCGGCTCCGGGACATGGGTGCGCGGAGGCGACGCGGTCTTCCGGCCCACCGCGCTCATTCCCGGCTCGCAGATGGACGCATCGCTGGAGGCTTCGTTCCTCAACACCTATAACACCGCTGAGAGCGTCAGCCGCTCGGGCTTCTCGGCAAGGATGAACCTCGACTGGTCGGGATTCTTTGCGAGGCTCGAATACGTGGGCTCCGGAAACGACCGGGGAGGAAACGCGCAGCTGGCCGAACTGGGCTACAACGGCGGCAGCCTGGGCATCAACGTAAACCTCAGGCGCCTCGACTGGATGACCGCCGAGATAGTCGACGGGAAAAGTTCCCTGGTAAACATGATCAACTACATCCCGGCCCTCTGCACCCAGTATACCTACATGCTCGCCGGCATGCACCCCTACCATGCCATGCCCGGCGACGGTCTCGCCGACGGCGAAACGGGCGGGCAGGTCGACATCTTCTACCGCTTCCGCAGGGGCACCCCGCTCGGAGGCAGGCGCGGCACCAGGGTGCACATGAACTTTTCGACCTACTACAGCATCGCGGGGCCGGGGTCCTACAGGCCCGCGGGGCTGCTCATGCGCGACCTGAGCGCAGACGTCGAAAAGGCCTTCAGCGCCCGCCTCAAGGCCAACCTCCTCTACAGTCTGCAGGAGTTCAGCCCCAGCTACGGCACCGACGACACCCGCAACCGCGCCCACATCCTGGTGGCCGACGTCCTGTACAAGTTCACGGACGCCTTCTCGGTGCGCACCGAACTGCAGTACCTGTTTACGAAGCAGTATTTCTCGGTGCTCCCGAGGGAGAGCGGCGACTGGGCCGCGGCCCTTCTCGAGCTGAACTTCGCCCCGAGCTGGAGCGTATACTTTGCCGACATGTGCAATGTGGGCGGTACCCGAAACAATTACTACAACACCGGCGTCAGCTTCACCAGGGCCCCGTTCACGGTGAGCCTGTCGTGGGGCCGCTACAAGGCGGGATTCCTCTGTTCGGGAGGCGTCTGCCGCATGGTACCGGCCTATACCGGAGGCGGACTGAATGTGAATATATCTTTTTAACTGTCTGAATATGAAAAAGTTTTACTTGGCAATCGCAGCAATCGCCGCCCTTCTGGCGGGGGGCTGCGTCGAAACGCCCCCTCTCAGCGTCATTACCGTGACTCCTTCCAGCGTGGACATCGTGGCGGAAGGCGGGGAATTCGAAGTTACGGTGCAGAGCGACGCGAAATTCGTCGTCTCCGAAAAGACGTCGTGGATAGAGCAGAACAAATGGTCCGTCTCGGGCGACAGCTCCATCTACCTGTACTCAGTGTCCGAAACCGACTCCGCCGAACCGCGCGAAGGCATAATCCGCTTCACCACCACCGACGGCAGCACCGCCGAGGTGCATGTCACCCAGGCGGGCGCGGACAATAACGCCGACTGGCTCGACAAGGTCTTTGCCCACCGTTCGCTGCTCATGCGCTTCACCGCCACCTGGTGCGGCTACTGCCCCATGATGAACGAGGCGGCCGAAAAAGCCATGACGGCCAATCCCGGCAAGATAGAATACGTGGCCCTTCACGACGCATCCTCCGACCTTGCCACCCCGGGCGTGAACGAACTCGAGAAGACCTTCTCGATCATGGGCTTCCCCACCGGCATCGTGGACACCAGGGCCGAAGTGCCCAACTACAACTCCACCGACGTGACGGCGTCGGTCTTCTCGGCGCTCGTAAAGGAGATGGACGGCGGAACAAGTCCCGCAACGGGAATAAAGATTTCCTCCAAGCTGGAGAACGGCAAGGTCACAGCCGACGTCACCGTTTGCTCGAAGGTCAAGGACAGTTTCCTGCTCACGGTCCTGCTCCTCGAAGACAAAATCGTGGCCCAACAGTCGGGAGGAGGCGCCAACTATGTCCATAACAGCGTGGCGAGGGCGTCATTTACAAGCATTTCCGGGGAAAGCGTCGTGGTGGGCAATCCGGCCATCAAAAAGACCAGGTCGTATACCATCGACCTTCCGTCCTCCGTGGTGAACAAGGACAATCTCCGCATCCTTGCCTACGTACAGAGGCCCAACGCCTCCGTTTCTCTCCAGAAATCGGTCGACGGCGCCGAGTACAACGACTACGCGGGCTACCACGTGGACAACGCCAAGTCCGCAGCCGTCGGCACCGGCTCCCCTGTTGAATATGTAGAGTAGATCAGATTATTTTACTGGTCGTCAACTTCACGTTACTGCTCGTCAACTTCACGGTCAAGGTTTTCCTCGGCCCTGGAAATGTCTGCAAGGCCAAACCACGAAAGTGCTTTGGCCTTTGCCTTGTCCTTGATGTCGGGAGTGACCGCGTCGGAAATCATCTTGTAGGCGGCAATGATCGCCGCCGCATCGTCGGCATAGCCGAAGAACGGGATGAAGTCGGGCACGAGGTCGGTCGGAAGGATCAAATAGCCCAGGGCCCCGACAATGTAGAGCTTGTACTTGAGTGACACTTTGTCACTCTTGAGCACATAGTAGAGCAGCAGCGCGGGGTATGTCACCGCCGCACCGGCCTTCACCGCAACGGTCCGAAGCTTGTTCCAGAACTCGCTGTCGCTGAAGTACCTGCGGTATTTTTCCTTGGTTATGTCGGGAATCCTGGCCATTTCGCAGGAACATGTACAAATTTTATGCAAAAATTTTCGCTCTCCCGGAATTTTTGACGACACCTGTCAAAACACCGACATATCTTTGCACCGTGAACAAATAACGGAACAAAGATATGTCAGCATCAGAATTATTTTCGGCACGCAAGCATCTCGCAGCAGAGCTCGAGAATGCCAGCTTCCTTCCCTCAGAGGCCTCCTACATAAGCGGAAAGCTCAGCGCGGACGCCCTTTCCTTCATAGCCGAACTCGGGCTCGAACCCGCCTAGCGGCGGCGCAGCACCAGGGCGAAGCCCCCGGCGGGAGCCATGTGCAGCGAGAGGCTCCTGCCGTCATCGAGCCTAAGGACCTCGCGCCTGTAGTCGGTGCCGTCCCTGTCGGCATTCACGCCGTCGCGGAACAGTTCGGCCTCCCAGTCGCCCTCTCCGAGGAAGGAGAGGTCCACCACGACGTCGCGTTCATCCCAGTTGGTAATGCCCCCCACATACCAGGCGTCCCCCTTCTTCCTCGCCATCACTATGTATTCCCCCACCCTGCCATCGAGCGGAAGGGTCTCGTCCCACACCGTTGGAACCTTCGCGATGAAACCGGTGCACTCGCTCTCCTTGCGGTAGTTGGAGGGCGAGTCGCAGAGCATGCACAGCGGCGAATCGAAAATCATGTACTCCCCGAGCTGATGGCAGCGGGTGCCCATGCTCATGGGGGAGCTGCCCAGCGGATAATACAGGCCCCTGGCCGCATTCTTCATCGCGCCCTGAGTGTAGTCCATGGGCCCGGCGGCCATGCGCAAATACGGAATGCATACGTCGTATAGGGGCTGGTCCACGTCGGGATCCACCCACTTCATATTCTCGAGGCCGAACACGCCCTCGTAGTTGAGCACGTTCGGGAAACGCCGGTTGAGCCCCACGGGCTTGAAGGCTCCGTGGAAATCAGCCACGAGGCGGTACCTGGCGCAGGTTTCGGCTGCACGGGTGTAGAAGTCCACCATAGCCTGGTCGTCGCGGTCCATGAAGTCGATCTTGAAGCCCTTCACGCCCATCCGGGAATAGTGGGCGCAGACATTCTCCATGTCGCGGTTGAAGGCCCAGTAGCCGGCCCAGAGTATGATTCCCACATTCTTTGAAGCGGCGTAGGAGATGATTCCGGGGAGGTCGATTTCGGGGACTATCTGCATCAGGTCGGCGGCCCTGTTCACCGACCAGCCCTCGTCGAGGATGACATATTCTATCCCGTTCTCGGAAGCGAAGTCGATGTAGGCCTTGTAGGTGGGAGTATTCACGCCCGACTTGAAGTCCACGCCGGTGATGTTCCAGTCGTTCCACCAGTCCCAGGCCACCTTGCCGGGGCGCAGCCAGCTCCAGTCGGAACCGGGGGCCGGGGCGTCCGCGAGGCGGTACACGATGTCGTTGTCGGTGAGCTTTATGTCCTCGTCCACCACCGCCACTATCCTCCAGGGGAAGGCTTCCCCCGCGGAGCACTCGGCCAGATAGTCGTGGCGGCTCTTCACGATGCCCTGCAGCATGTTGTGACCGCCCTGCTCGACATCCTTGGGAAGCGGAGCCCAGGTTCCTTTTAGGGAATTGCCACCCGTACCCTGCAGGTACATGCCGGGATAGTTGAACAGCGAGGCCTCCATGATGTCTATCTTCTTGCCGTCCGGAACCTCCACCATGAGCGGAAGCAGGCCCAGGCGCTCTCCTGAAACCTCACTCAAGGCAAGATGGTCATACCGGCTCTCATGGGAACTGAAGAAACTGCCCACGCCGGCCACATAGGTGTTCCAGTTGCCCGGGAAATTGAATTCCTCGCGCTCGGAAGCCACCTTGAAAGGCACCTTGCTCTTTGAGACGAAGCGCCAGGCGATGCAGTCGTCGTAGGCCCTCACTATGAAGTCGCAGTCCTTGAAAGACAGGGCGGCTTCGTTGAAATTGTCGCGGACCCGGGCCCTCTTGTAGGCGATGGCGTCGAAGGTTTCGTCCACCGAGCGCCTTGTCACCCGGCCCGGACGGAGGGAGCCGAATTCGGCCGCACCGACCGGGGTGATTCCCACCCTCGACGGCAGGATAAGCACCTCGTCGTCGTAGAGAACGGAATAGGAGAGGCCCCCGTCAGCGACCACCGTCACTTTCAGATGGCCGTCGGGAGATGAGAGATTGATGGTTTTGCCGGCTGCCGCAGAGGGCAGGCTGCAGGCGAGCAGAAGGACCGCGCCCGCAAGGAACAGTTTCAGAGAGTTACGCATAGCGACACAAAGTTAAAAAAACTGCCCGAAAAGACACATATAAACAAGAAATATTGTAATTTTGCAGCCTGACAGACACAATAAAACCTATTGAAATGGCTGAAAACAAAATGGATCTCAGGAAAGTCGCCATCATCGCAGGATGCGTGAGCGCAGTTTTCTCGCTGATAGCCTTCATCGCCGCGCTCTTCACGAAGAACGGCGGCATATGCGTCAGCATGTGGTTCGTGTCGGTGCTCTGCATCGGCCTCTATTTCTGCCTTGCAAGGCCCTACTTCGCCACAGGCAGCTACAGGCTCGAAAAGGCCGACAACCTCCTCTACTGGATCTTCGGAGCGGCCCTCGTGGCGCTGCTCTTCCGCCAGTTCACATGGCTTCCCATCGTTCTCATGGCCCTCTCGGCCGTAGCCTGCTACATCGTGGTTTTCGCCGACAAGAAGCTTGAGCCCAAGGAATATACGCTTGCGCTCGTGGGCCTCGCCGCGGCAATCTACGCGGTGTTCGGCATCCTCAACTTCGGCGGGGCCGGCTTCGGCTTCCTGGGCAGGGTGCTGGTATCTGCGGCCCTGGTGGTCAGCGCCATCTTCCTGGTGAACGACCATCTCTCCGAGAAAGACATCGACATGGTCAAAGGCACCGTCAAGGATGTCACCGACAAGGCCAAGGAAATGGTGGACGATGTGAAGGATGCCGTCAAGCGCGGTGGCGGTGAAACTCCCGAAAACCCTGAAGAATAATCCCGGAATGAAAGCAAGGACAATTTTGGCGATGGTCCTCGTTGCGGCAGCCGCAATGGGGTGCAGCAGGAAATACATCGTGGACGGCGTTTCCGTCAACACCGAGGAATATCAGATAGCTCCCGCCGACTGGCAGCGCAACACCGGCGACCTCGAACCGGGCGCATACAACTATCTCTATGTCACCACACAGAACCAGTGGATAACCAAGGACGTCTTCAGGTACGGTTCGGTACAGGCCGACGCCTATGTAATCTACGACAAATCGAAGAACCTCGGCGCGTGGACCCCGCTGCCATACGTCTATCCCGTCGAAATCACCGAAACCGACTCCCAAGGCAACAGCACGACCGTAATCGTGCCCGAAACTCTCCGCATGGAATGGGAAGAGGGCTCCGTCACTTTCGTCCTTCAGGACCTCGACGGTTTCGATCCCCTCGACATGACGTCCGTCATTTCCGTAAGGGTCAGCGTGATATATTAAAGGACGATAAAAAATCAGCTGCATCACTTTCCCTGCCGTCGCCCGTTGGGCGACCCCTCCCATCGCGAGCGATGGGCCCCTCCCTCTTATGGAGCCGAGGGTGGCTACAGGCGATGAAAGTGATGCAGCTGATTTTTTACAATTCCAATAACGAAATACGGGAACCGTGGATTTCGGAGGCGCCGGTGCAGTCGATGATTGCACCGGCGTTTTCGGCGGTCACCCCGCCTCCGGGCATGACTATGCAGCGGCCGGCGGCGATGCGCGCCATTTCGGCGATGACTTCCCTCCCCGCATAGGCATCGGCGGCGCCGCCGGAGGTGAGGATGCGGTCCACGCCGAGGGAAAGGATTTCATTCATGACCGTACGCACCGGAACGCCGGCCGCGAGAGCCTCGTCCACGGCACGGTGGAAGGTAATCCGGAGGCCGTACGAACGGGCGAGCGCAATCAGGTCGCGGCACACCGGAAGGTCCACCCTGCCTTCGGGCGTAAGAGCCCCGAGCACCACGGCGTTATGGCCGATCTGGCCGCAGCAGGCTATCTCGCGCGACATCTTCTCAACCTCTTCGGGAGTATATACGAAATTTCCGGGACGCGGGCGGATGAGCACGTTCACCGGGACGCCCAGATTCAGGGTGGAGAAAATCTCGGAGAAGGCGGGGGTGATGCCGCCGCAGGACAGGTCGGAACAGAGCTCGATGCGCCTTGCACCTCTCCAGACGGCCTTGCGCGCGGCCTCCACGCCGTCGCAGCATATCTCTACGAGAGGCTTCATTTCTTTTCAGGGCGGAGCTTGGCGTATTTGAGCAGGAGCTGCTTCCTGCCGTAGTCGTCGAAGTCGACCACGGCCTTCATTTCGGGGGCGGTGCCGGTGATCTGGATAATCTTTCCGCCGCCGAAGCGGTTGTGCTCGATGCGCTCGCCCTCGTAGAGTTCCGTCATGGGCACGGGGACGAAATCGGGATCGATCAGGGGCGGAGGGGCGCCGGGCCGCACGGCGGGAGACGCCTTGGAGGGCTCCGGGGAGGGGCTCCTGCGCGGGAACGTCACCCCGCGGGAGCCGGATCCTCCGAAAGCCGGGCCCGAAGAGGAAGTGTCGGAGAGACTGAAGAAATCACTCTTTGGAAGCGGATTCTGGACGTATTTTTCGTCTATTTCGCGGATGAAGCGGCTGGGCGGATTGCTCTCGTGCCGGCCGTTGCGCATGCGGGTAGCGGCAAACGACACGGAGACGCTCTTCTTGGCGCGAGTGAGCGCCACGTAGAAGAGCCTGCGCTCCTCCTCGATGTCGGAGGGACGCGCCAGCATGCCGCCCCCGGGGAAGAGGTTCTCCTCGAGGCCGGCCACATATACGCAGGGGAATTCGAGACCCTTGGCCGAGTGCACGGTCATCAGGGCCACCTTGTTGTTGGTGTCTTCGTCGTCGGCGATGTCGACGTTCGCGAGCAGCGCGGTGTTTTCGAGGAAGTCGGCCAGGGTGACCACCGGAAACTCGTCTTCGGAGAGGTTGTTGTCGGCAAATTCGTCCTGCCTGTCTTCGATGAAGGCCTGCACGGAGTTCAGGAGTTCGTCGAGGTTTGCGGTGCGGGCAAGGCCCTCGATCGAGGTGTCGGCCTTGTACATGGCATAGAGGCCGCTGCCGTCGGCGATCTGCCGGGCGAGATCGAACGCGCCGGTCTCCGGCACCTTTGCCGCAAGGGCGTTCACAAAGGTACAGAAACCCTGGATTTTGGCCGCCGCTCCGGCCCTGAGCCCATAAACGGCTTCGAGGTCGGGCATGAAGGCGGCCTTGAAAAGCGGCACTCCGTGGGCGCGGGCACATTCCGAGAGTGCGGCGAGGGAGGTGCCTCCTATGCCCCTTGCGGGAAGGTTCACCACGCGTTTGAAGCTCTCGTCGTCGGAGGGGTTCACCACCAGCTTGAAATAGGCCATCATGTCTTTGATTTCCGCCCTTTCGAAGAAGGAGTTGCCCGAATAAATCATATAGGGGATGTTCCGGCGGCGGAGCTGCTCCTCGATTGCGCGCGACTGGGCGTTGGTCCTGTAGAGGACCGCGAAGTCCTGGTAGCGGGCCTTGTCCCTCTGCATGCGGGCGATGATGTCGGAGACTATCATGACGGCCTCCTCCTGCTCGGTGTAGGCCTTGAAGAATTTGATCTTTTCGCCCTCATCTCCCACCGAATAGCATTTCTTGGGGATGCGGCCCTCGTTGTGGGCGATCACGGAATTGGCGGCCTGCACTATGTTGGAGGTGGAACGGTAGTTGCGCTCGAGGCGCACCACGGTGCATTCGGGATAGTCTTTCCTGAAATTGAGGATGTTCTCTATCTTGGCGCCCCGGAAGGCGTAGATGCTCTGGGAGTCGTCGCCCACCACGCAGATATTGTGATGCGGGGAGGCGAGCTTCTTGAGGATGAGGTACTGGGCGTAGTTGGTGTCCTGGTATTCATCCACCATTATGTACGAAAAACGGGCCGCGACGGCGGCGAGGGCCTCCGGGTTGTCGCGGAAGAGGATGTTCGTCTGCAGGAGGATGTCGTCGAAGTCCATGACCCCGCTCTGCTTGAGCTTCTGCTGGTAGAGTTCGAACACTTCGCCGAGGCGCGGCCTCTTGGAAGCGGTGTCGGCGCGCCGGAAATCGGGGTTGTTCCGGTATGCAGCCGGGGTGTACAGCGCGTTTTTCGCAAAGGAAAAACGGCCGAGTACGTCGCGGGGCTTGTAGGTTTTGTCGTCGAGGCCCAGCTCCCGGATGCAGGCCTTGACGGCGCTCAGGGAGTCGGACTGGTCGTAGATGGTAAAGCCGGAGGGATAGCCGAGGAATCCGGCATACTCGCGCAGGAACCTTATGAAGATGCTGTGGAAAGTGCCCATGACCACCCGGCGTGCCCTCCTTTCCCCTACCATGAGGGATATGCGTTCTTTCATCTCCCCGGCCGCCTTCCTGGTGAAAGTGAGGGCCAGGATGCGCGAGGGGTCGATTTCACGGGTTGCCAGGATGTAGGCTACCCTGCTGGTGAGGACGCGGGTTTTCCCCGAACCGGCACCGGCGACAATAAGCTCCGGGCCGTCAACGCATTCCACCGCCCTTTTCTGCTCGGCATTCAGGCCTTGCAGCACAGATTCCATTTTATCGCTCATCACGACGCGAAAATACAAAAAAAATGGCTACCTTCGTAGACTGTTTCGAGATTTAACACAACAATATATTTCAAGAACCGTATGTCCAACAAAATCGTTTTGAAAAGAGGCCTTGACATCCCTGTTTCGGGAAAAGCCGAGTGCCGCGTATCCAAGACAGTTTCTCCGGACGTGGTCGCCGTATGCCCGGCAGATTTCAAGGGTTTCACTCCCAGGCTGCTGGTGAAGGAGGGCGACAGCGTGTCCTGCGGCTCTCCGGTCCTGGCAGACAAGAAGCATCCCGAAATCCTGGTGGCTTCCCCTGTCAGCGGAACCGTAAAGGAAATTGTCCGCGGTGAAAAGCGGAAGCTGCTCGCGGTGCTGGTAGCTCCGGGCGAAAAGCAGGAGAAGCTCGACTTCGGAGTCAAGTCGCCTGAAAGCCTTGATGCGGAGCAGATCAAGGCGGCCATCCTCGAGAGCGGGCTCTGGCCTTTCATCATCCAGAGGCCCTACGGCATCGTGGCCAATCCGGCCGACACGCCAAAGGCCGTATTCGTATCCGCCTTCGATACCGCCCCGCTCGCGGCATCGCCCGAATTCACCCTGGGCGACAGGATGGCGGACATCCAGACCGGCATCAACGCCCTCGCCCGCCTCACGGGCGGCGGAGTGCATCTCGGCCTGAATGCGGCGAACTGCGCCTCAACCCCGTTCCACAAGCTGGAGAACGCAACCTTCCATGTCTTCGAGGGCAAGCACCCCGCGGGCAACGTGGGAGTCCAGATCAGCCACGTCTGCCCCGTCACCAAGGGCAGCGTCGTCTGGACCGTCTCCCTGACCGGCCTCGCCGCAATAGGCGCCCGCTTCAACACCGGCACCTACAACGTCCGCCGCAAGGTGGCGGTATGCGGCCCCCTGGCCATCGAGCCAGCCTATGCCGACACCCTCCCGGGCGCTCCCATGAGCAGCCTGGCGGGCTTCATCGGCAACTCCGATGACGTCCGCGTTGTCAGCGGCAACATCCTTTCCGGCACCACGGTCGGCCGGGAAGGCTACCTCGGCTTCTACGACAACACGGTCACCCTTCTCAAGGAAGGCACCGAAGAGGAGCTCCTCGGCTGGATCAACCCGCTCAGGCTCAAGCTCTTCAGCAACGACATGTCGTATTTCTCCTGGCTCACGCCCAAAAAGAAGTTCGACATGGACACCAACCTCCACGGCGGAGAGCGCGCATTCGTCATGAGCGACGGCTACTACGCCAAGGTGCTTCCCATGGACATCTATCCCGTCTATCTCCTCAAGGCCTGTCTCGCTGGCGACATCGACAAGATGGAGAAGTTCGGCATATACGAAGTCATTCCCGAAGACCTCGCCCTGTGCGAGTTCACGGATCCTTCCAAGAACGACATCCAGCAAATCATTGCAAACGGCATCCGCCTGATGCTCAAAGAAATGGAATAGCATATGAAAAAGTTCTGGACAGCAACCAAAGATGCCTTTGCAACCTTCCTTCACGTCCCCGGCACGGTCACCCGCAGCGGCGCCCACGTCCGTGACGCGATAGACCTCAAGCGCATCATGATAATCGTGGTGATCGCCCTCGTGCCCGCGGCCCTCTTCGGCATGTGGAACGTCGGCTATCAGCACCAGCTTGCCGTCGGCGGCGGCACCGCCGCCAACATCTGGCCCAACTTCTGGTTCGGCTTCCTCAAGGTCCTGCCCCTCTATGTGGTCTCCTATGCGGTGGGCCTCTTCATAGAGTTCTTCAGCAGCGGCCTCAGGAACGAGGAAGTCAACGAAGGATACCTCGTTTCAGGTTTCCTCATCCCCCTCATCGTGCCCGTCACCACTCCCCTGTGGATGCTCGCCCTGGCAGTCGCCTTCGCGGTCATCTTCGGCAAGGAGGTCTTCGGCGGCACCGGCATGAACATCTGGAATCCCGCCCTGCTCGCCCGCGCCTTCCTCTTCTTCAGCTATCCTTCATCCATGTCGGGCAGCGAAGTGTGGATCGCGAAGAAGGCCGGCGAGACCTTCGTCGACGGCTTCACGGGGGCCACGCCCCTCGCGCTCGACGGAGCCGCCCAGTACAGCAACACCGTGTGGAGCCAGTTCCTCGGCACCATCCCCGGCAGCGTCGGCGAGACTTCGGTGATCGCCATCCTGCTCGGAGCCATACTCCTGCTCTGGACCGGCATCGCAAGCTGGAAGGTCATGTGCGGAAGCGTTCTCGGCGCCCTCCTGGTGGGCTGCATCGGCGACATCGCCGGAGTCAGCACCATGCCGTGCTGGAACCAGCTCCTGGTCGGAGGCTTCGCCTTCGGTACCGTCTTCATGGCCACCGACCCGGTGACCTCCGCCCAGACCGAAACCGGCAAGTGGATCTACGGCCTGCTCATCGGCATGCTCTGCGTCACGGTGCGCCTCTTCAACCCCGGCTACGCCGAGGGCATGATGCTCGCCATCCTGCTGGGCAACACCGCAGCGCCTCTCATCGACCACTGCGTAGTCACTTCACGTATCGGCCGCAGGGCCCGCAAATTTAACGCAACTGCCTAGCCATGAATACAAACGGTAACACTTACACCATAATCTACACCACCGTGATAGTCGTGGTGGTGGCAGGTATCCTGGCGGCTGCGGCAAGTTTCCTCAAGCCCGCACAGCAGGCCAACATCAAGGCCGAGACCATCTCCCAGATGCTCCAGGCCGCGCAGTTCGACACCCAGGGCATGAACAACATGCAGAAGCTCGACAAATACGCCGAGCAAATCGAGAGCGCCTTCATCATCGACGCCGACGGCAACAAGGTCCGCGACCTCGGCGTGGAGCGCAACGGCATCGAGCTCGAAGACGGCCTCAAGGCCCAGAACTACGCCATCGCAGGCAAGGGCGGCTACACCCTCGGCCTTCCGGTCTACATCCTCAAAGGCGGAGTCACCCTCATCCCCTGCTACGGCGCGGGCCTCTGGGGTCCCGTCTGGGGCTATCTTGCAATCGAGCCCGACGGCACCACCATCAGGGGCGCCTACTTCGACCATGAATCCGAAACCGCAGGCCTCGGCGCCCGCATCAAGGACGATCCCGCCTTCCGCGCCCGCTTCGTGGGCAAGAAGATAGCCTGGAACGAAGTCCCGCAGTTCGAAATCGTAAAGGGCGGAGCTCCCGAGGGCAGGTCGAACGCCATCGACGCCATCACCGGCGCCACCATGACGAGCAAGGGCCTCGATGCCGCGATAAGCACCTGGCTGGCCGCCTACAAGCCCTATTTCACCAACCTGAACAAAGAAGAGGAGGAATAAAGTATGACACTTAAAGAAACCTTCCTTAACCCCATACTGAAGGGCAATCCCATCACCGTCCTGGTGCTCGGCATCTGCTCTTCGCTGGCGGTCACCGTAACGCTCAAGGGCGCGCTCGTGATGGCGCTCTCCGTCACGGTCGTGACCGGCCTCAGCAGCCTGGTGATGTCGCTGCTCCGCAAAGGCATTCCCAACCGCGTCCGCATCATAGTGCAGCTCGTCGTGGTGGCCCTCCTCGTCATCCTGGTCGACCAGGTCCTCAAGAGCATCGAGGTCACCTTCCCCATCGACAAGCAGCTCTCAGTATACATCGGCCTCATCATCACCAACTGCATCGTGATGGGCCGCATCGAGGCCTTCGCACTCGGCAACAAGCCCTTCGCTTCGCTGCTCGACGGCCTCGGAAACGGTCTCGGCTACGGCCTCATCCTCATCGTGGTGGCCTTCTTCCGCGAACTCCTCGGAAGCGGCACCCTCTTCGGGATCACCATCCTGAGCCCCGAATGGTACACACCCAACAACCTCGTGATTCTTCCCCCGTTCGCCCTTATCCTCATCGGCTGCATCATCTGGGTGCACCGCGGGATAATCGACAAGGACCTCCAGGAAAAATAAAAGCACAGCCATATGGAATACGTAAGCCTTTTCGTCAAGTCTATTTTCGTAGACAACATGATCTTCGCCTACTTCCTGGGTATGTGTTCGTACCTGGCGGTAAGCAAGAACGTCAAGACGGCCAACGGCCTCGGCCTCGCCGTCATCTTCGTGCTGCTCTGCACCCTTCCGCTGAACTACCTGCTCAACAAGTACGTACTTCAGCCGGGCGCACTCAGCTGGCTGGGCCCGCAGTTCGCGGAGGTCGACCTCAGCTTCCTCAGCTTCATCCTCTTCATCGCCGTGATCGCCGCCTTCGTGCAGCTGGTCGAGATGATAGTCGAGAGGTTCCTCCCCTCGCTCTACTCCTCCCTCGGCATCTTCCTTCCGCTCATCGCGGTGAACTGCGCCATCCTGGGCGGCAGTCTCTTCATGCAGCAGAGGGATTTCGCCAACGTCGGCGAAAGCGCCGTGTACGCGCTCGGAAGCGGCATAGGCTGGTATCTGGCGATCGTGCTCCTCGCCGCAATCCGCGAGAAGCTCGCCTACAGCAACGTTCCGAAGCCCCTCAAGGGCATAGGAATCACCTTCATCACCGTCGGACTCATGGGCCTCGCGTTCATGATCTTCATGGGCATATCTTTATAGGAGGGCAGGCAATATGAGTACAGCAATATTCAGCGCAATCATAATCACGGTCCTGGTCACCCTCATCCTGGTGATTCTCCTGCTGGTGGTGAAAGCCAAGATCACCCCTTCGGGCACCGTAAAGATAGACATCAACGACGGCAAGAAGGTTCTCGACGTGGCGCAGGGCGGCGACATCATGCACACCCTCGCCGAAGAGGGCATCTTCCTCCCCTCCGCCTGCGGCGGCAAAGCCAACTGCGGCCAGTGCAAGGTGCAGATGATAGAGGGCGGCGGCGAGATTCTCGACACCGAGAAGCCCCATTTCAACCGCAAGCAGATAAAGGAAGGCATGCGCCTGGGCTGCCAGGTCAAGGTCAAGGAAGACCTCAAGATCCGCATCCCCGACAGCACCCTGAGCGTCAAGAAGCTCGAGTGCGAGGTCATCAGCAACCACAACGTCGCCTCCTTCATCAAGGAGTTCACCATCCGCATCCCCGACGGCGAGCACCTCGACTTCAAGAGCGGCGAGTACATCCAGATAGACGTCCCCAAGGGCACCTTCGACTACAAGGACATCGACGTGGACGAGCCCTACAGGGCCACGTGGGAGCACTACGGATTCTTCGACCTCAAGTGCGTCAATCCCGAAGACACGGTGCGCGCCTACTCCATGGCCAACTATCCCGCCGAGGGGCAGGTCATCAAGCTCAACGTGCGCATAGCCACTCCCCCGTTCGACCGCAACGCGCCCAAGGGCAGCAACAAGCTCCTGCCGGTCAATCCGGGCATCGCCTCCTCGTATGTGTACACGAGGCATCCCGGCGACAAGGTCACGGTGAGCGGCCCCTTCGGCGACTTCCTCCTCCCGGAGAACGACCCGATCGAAACGGAGTACGTGTTCGTGGGCGGCGGCGCCGGCATGGCTCCGCTCCGCAGCCACATCATGCACCTGTTCCACACCGTCAAGACCAAACGCAAGGTGTCCTTCTTCTACGGCGCCCGCAGCCTCTCCGAGGCCTTCTACCTCGAAGACTACTGGGCCATCGAGAAGGAATTCCCGAACTTCAAGTTCTACCTCACCCTCGACAGGCCCGATCCCGTGGCAGACGAGAAGGGTGTCAAGTACAGCGCAGGTTTCGTAGCTCCCGAGATGGGCAGGCTCTATCTCAACCAGCATGAGGCCCCCGAAGACATCCAGTACTTCATGTGCGGTCCGCCCATGATGGTGAAGACCGTCCAGGACCTCCTCGACAGTCTGGGAGTCGACCTTGAAAACAACCTCCACTTCGACAACTTCGGTTAGTCGATATCGCAAAAAAAAGAGGGTGACCGGACGGTCACCCCTTTTTATTTTTAAGGTTTTCAAAAAAAGAAAAAAATCGATTTTCTTTTTTTACCCCCTTGACCGGTAAAATCCCTCTCCTTAGATTTGCCGCCGAACAATGGTCAATTCGCAGCAGTCAGGTATGAGCCGGTTTCTGTTATTGGGACGTCCGTCCCGGAGATTCTACTCCAATGTGTTTGTGTCTTGCTTCCTGTTGCAGGCTCGCCTGGCTGCAACGGTCATCGCCGTCGCTGTGACAGCGACGGCATGTGCCGGCGATGCAGGCGCAGCCCCCACTCCGGGGGAAGAGATCGCTGAAACATCCCTCAAAGATTCAGTAAACATTTATATCTCAGCCGATTACAAAATAAACACGGTGGATGTTTTCGTCTACAGGGACAGGCCCACGAAGCCACTTGAAACGCATGTGCGCTCGGAGGGCGGATCGCCGCTGAGGATTCCCTCCGCAAAGGGCGACAGGATAGTGGCCGTCGTGGCCAACAGCCCGGCGGAATTCAACCTCGAGGCGCTCAGCAGCTTCGATTCGGCGGAGCTGCTCACCATGTACTACCGCGACGAAGACCCGGCGGCCCCCCTCATGAGCGGAACGGCCGAATCCTCGGAAGACAAAGTCAGGGTGAAGCTCACTCCCCTGCTCTGTCCAGTCCTCCTCGTTTCGGTGGAAAACTGCCTCGACTCCCTGGTGGAGAACGCCACCGTGACGCTGAGGCAGGTGAACGCCAAGGCGGAGATCTTCCGTTCCGACGGCTTCAGGCCCGTAGAGACGGTGGATTTCCCGGGCGAGACGGCCCATCCCGCGATGATGACGGCGCAGCTCCCGTGCGACGTGGGGCTGTTCATCCAATATCCGGAGCTCACGCTCTACGCCTATCCGAACGACTGCAAGGCCGCGCTGGGCATCCCGCAGACCGAACTGGTGCTCGACTACAGCGTGAACGGAGACGAGCGCACCCTCGTAAGCCCCGTACACCCCATCCGCCGCGGTTGCACCACCGTGGTAGAGCTCAGGATAAAGCGGAAAAATTAATATCTTTGCACCATGGACATCGACTTCGTGGTTTCCTGGGTAGACATGGACGACCCCTCGTGGCAGGCCTCCTTCGCGGAATGGTCCTCCAGGGAGGGCGGCTCCCGCAACGGCCTCTCGAAGGCGCGTTTCAGGGACAACGGTCTGCTGAGGTACTGGTTCCGCGGAGTCGAGCGGATGTGCCCCTGGGTGCGCCGCATCCACTTCGTCACCTGCGGCCAGAAGCCTTCGTGGCTCGACGTGTCCAACCCCAGGCTGAATCTCGTAAGCCACGCCGACTACATTCCGGAAAGATTCCTGCCCACCTTCAATTCGTCGGTACTGGAGCTCTACCTGCACAGGATTCCGGGGCTTGCCGGGCATTTCGTGTACTTCAACGACGACGTGTTCGCAACGGCGCCCGTCCCGCAGGACCGCTTCTTCTCGGAGGAAGGGCTTCCGCGCGACATAGCCGCATTCCGCTTCAACGGCGGCACGGGGCTGTGGAACAGGTGCCTTCGCAACAACATGGAAATCCTCAACCGCCGCTTCGACAAGAAGCAGGTGCAGCGCGAGTTCCCCGGCAAGTGGTTCACTCCCGAATACGACGGAAGGGACACCCTCACCAAGCTTCTCCGGCCCTGCGGGAAATTCCCCACCTTCAAGGTGCCACACAGCGCACAGCCGTATCTGAAAGAAACTTACGTGCAGGTGTGGGACTATGCGGAGGCGGAGCTCCTGAAGGCATCGGAGCACCGTTTCCGCAGCGGCGAAGACTACACCCAGGAGCTGATGCGCGGCTGGCAGCTGTGCAGCGGCGCGTTCGAGCCCTGCAACACCTACCGCGACGCCCGCATGTTCCCCCTGCTGCTGAAGGCCGGAGAGGCCGCCGAAGCCGTGCGGGAGCAAAGATACAGGCTTGTCTGCCTCAACGACAACGCCCGCATAAAGAACTACGACGCCGTGATGGAGGAGCTCTCGCGCTCATTCGAGAGCATCCTCCCCGGGAAATCCTCCTTCGAGCTATGATGGATTTCGTGATAACCTGGGTGGACGGGGGCGAAGCGGCCCACCGCGCGAAGATGCAGCCTTACCTCAGCGCCGAAGACGCCGCCCGCAGCGACATCGCCGGTCCCGAAAGGCTCCTGCAGCGCGGCGAAATCCGCTGGTGCGTAGCTTCGGTGCTCCGCTTCGCCGCGAGCTTCGTCCGCAAGGTTTTCATAGTCACCGACGGCCAGGACCCGCAGCTGGAAGGGTTCCTCCGCAAGAACTTCCCCGAGAGCGCGTCGAAAGTTGAAACGGTGGACCACAGCGTCATCTTCCGGGGCTACGAGGAGTATCTGCCGGTGTTCAACAGCATCGCCATCGAGACCATGCTCTTCCGCATTCCGGGGCTTTCCGACCACTTCGTGTACATGAACGACGACGTGATCCTTACCGCCCCGCTCACCGAGGAGGATTTCATCGCGGACGGAAAGACCATAGCCTACACCCAGAGGCAGTCGGTCCTGCAGGGGCGGATGGCGCATTTCTTCAGGCCCCGGGTGGACGGCCACAAGGTGCTCACCTTCCGGGACACCCTGCGCACCGCGGCCACGGTGCTCGGCACCGGCCATTTCCAGCGCACCCCGCACATCGCATTCTGCTACAGGCGGGCGTGGTTCGAGGAGTTTTTCGCAGCGCGGCCCGAAGTGCTCGTCTCCAACATCAGCCACCGCTTCCGCAGCCCCGGCCAGGTGAACCTCGCGGCCCTGTACTACACGGCCACGGTCGACAGCGGAGAGAGCGTGATGAGAAGCGCCGCGGGAAAGAAATTCTACATGCGCAGCAGTTGGAAAAGCAGCGCCTACCCCGCACGGAAACTCCGCGAACTCGACTCGAACCCGAATCTCAAGGTGGCCTGTTTCGGCGCGCTTTACAAATTGCCCGAAGACGACTTCGCCCGGTACAAGGAGTGGCTCGACCGTCACCTGGGCGTTTCGGACTGAGAGCGCAGGTACCTGGCGGTGAAGGTATCGGCCCCCGCCATCATGTCTTCGGGGGTACCCTCGAACACCACGGTGCCGCCGTCGGCCCCGGCGTCGGGCCCCAGGTCTATCACCCAGTCGGCATTGCGGATGACGTCGGTGTTGTGCTCCACCACCACTATGCTGTGGCCGGCGTCGAGCAGGGCGTCGAAGCTCTTCAGCAGCTTTTCGACATCGTAGAAGTGGAGTCCCGTGGTGGGCTCGTCGAAAATGAAGAGGATGCGGTCGCTGCTGCGCCTGCCCCCGCCGCCAAGCGAGAGGAAATACGCCAGCTTGATTCTCTGGCTCTCCCCGCCCGAAAGGGTGCTGCTGGTCTGTCCCAGCTTGATATATCCCAGGCCCACGTCCACGAGCGGCTGCAGCTTCAGGGCTATGGTCTTCGCGGATTCCTCGGCGCCGAGCGAGAAGAAATCTATCGCCTCCTCCACGCTCATGTTCAGGATGTCGTCGATGTTCTTTCCGCGGTAGCGCACTTCGAGGATGTCCGGCTTGAAACGCTTGCCGCCGCACTCCTCGCACACCATCGTGATGTCCGACATGAACTGCATCTGGATGGATACCACTCCGTCGCCCTGGCACTCGGGACAGCGTCCGCCGTCCTGGTTGAAGGAAAAATACGACGGCCCGTAGCCGTTTATCCGGGCGTACTGCTGGTCGGACATCAGCTTGCGGATTTCGTCGTACACCTTCAGGAAGGTGACCGGGTTGCTGCGGGAGTTCTTCCCGATGGGGTTCTGGTCGACGTATTCCACGCGGGAGATGCGGTCGAGATTACCTCCCAGCCCCTTGTGAGTGCCGGGGACCACCCCGCCGTCCCCCATACGGATACACAGCGCGGGATAGAGGATGTCCCCCACGAGCGAAGACTTTCCGGAGCCGCTCACGCCCGTCACCACGGTGAGCACCCTGAGCGGAAAAGTGACGTCGATACCCTTGAGATTGTGCTCCATGGCCCCTTCCACGCTCACGTAATAGTGCCAGGGGCGCTTCTCCCGCATGTAACGCTTCCTCACTCCCGAAAGATACTGGAGCGTGAGCGACTTTTCCAGGGCCGGCGCGGGAATCGCCCCGGAGGCCCTGCCCTTGAACACCACCTCGCCGCCGTTGACACCGGCCAGGGGGCCCATGTCCACCAGAAGGTCGGCCGCGCGGATTATATTCTCGTCGTGCTCCACCACGATCACGGTGTTGCCCAGGTCGCGCAGGCGGCGGAGCACCCCTATCAGCCGTTCCGTGTCGCGCGGATGCAGGCCGACCGACGGTTCGTCGAGGATGTACATGCTGCCCACGAGGGAGCTGCCGAGCGCCGTCACGAGGTTGATTCGCTGGCTCTCGCCGCCCGAGAGAGTGTTGAAGGCGCGGCTGAGCGTAAGGTAACCCAGCCCCACTTCCTGAATGTACTGCAGCCGGCTGCGGATTTCGCGGAGAGGCTCGGCCGCAATAGTGCGTTCCCTCTCATCCAGACAGAGGCCGTCCATGAAGGTGATGAGAGAGTCCACGGTCATCGACAGCCACTCGTGGATGTTCCTGCCGCCGACCTTCACGTAGAGGGCTTCCGGGCGCAGCCTCGAACCGTGGCACGAAGTGCAGGCGGTGCGCCCGCTGAAGCGGCTTTCCATGAACTTGTACTGGATCTTGTAGCGCTGGGTGTGCACCCAGTCGAAGAACTCGTTGATGCCCACTATGCTGTCGTCGTCGCCGGGAATGCTGTGGCCGTTCCAGATGATATCCTTTTCCTTTTCGGAGAGATTGCAGTAGGGCTCGAACGGGCGGATGCCGTAGCGTGGCGCAACGTGCACCAGGTGGTCGCGGAACCAGCCCATCTTCTCGCCCCTCCAGCAGGCGACGGCGCCGTCGTAAATGCTCTTGCTCTTGTCGGGTACCACCAGGTCTTCGCTGATGCCGATGATCTTGCCGAGACCGCCGCACACCGGGCAGGCGCCCAGGGGGCTGTTGAAGCTGAGCAGGTATTCGTCGGGCTGCCTGAAGGAGATTCCGTCCAGTTCGAAGCGGCTGCAGAAGGGGGTGGCGGCGCCGTCGGCGACCACCGTCATGTCTCCGCCGCCCCGGTCGAAGGCGTCGCCCACGCTCTGCAGGAGCCTGGTGCGGAGATCCGAATCGGTGTTGATTTCAGCGGGATCGCCAAGCCGGAGGCGGTCGATGAGCAGCATCGCCCCTTCGGGGTAGGCTCCTCCCTGCTGCAGGATGTCGTCGATGCCGCGCACCCGCCCTTCGGCGAAGAGGCGGGAATAGCCCTGCTCCTTGAGCGAGAGCATGAGCTCCACCTTGTCGTCGCGGGAGTCCCAGCGGATGTCGGCAAGGATGTAGAACACCGAAGCGCCGGAGCCTTCCATGAAGCGCAGCACGTCCTGGACGGTGTCGGCCCGCACCTCGCGCCCGCTGACGGGAGAACAGGTGCGGCCTATCCTGGAAAAGACTATGCGCAGGAAATCGTAGATTTCGGTGGTGGTGCCCACGGTGCTTCGGGGGTTCTTGACGCTCACCTTCTGCTCGATAGCGATTGCCGGCGGGATGCCGTCGATGATGTCGACGTCGGGCTTGGTCATGCGCCCCAGGAACTGCCGGGCATAGGACGAGACGCTCTGGGCGAAGCGCCTCTGCCCCTCGGCATACAGGGTGTCGAACGCCAGCGAGCTCTTGCCGCTGCCGCTGATGCCGGTGAGCACGACAAGTTTCCCCCTCGGAATTTCGAGGTCTATGTTTTTGAGGTTGTTGGCCCGGGCCCCTTTTATGCTGATTTTTTCTGCCATTGAGCGTCCAATTTTCCCTTAACGGAGGGAAAGTCTGCAAAATTACGAAAAGATTAGTAAATTTGCCGTATGAAAAAGATAATAGCTACTCTTGCACTCGCCCTGGCGCTGCTCTCCCTCACCTCGTGCGAGAAATGGAAACTCCGCAAGGAATCCTTCTATACCGTCGACGTGGAGAAGAGCTTCACCGACATCCACCACGAATTCACCTTCTATTTCAGGGAATACAACGGCTACGGCGAATGCATCAACGCCAGGCAGCGCATGAAAGTGCAGGCCGGCTTCCACGAAACCTTCTGCGCCGCCGACGACGCCACCTTCATCAAGATTTCCGTCTACGAAGACACGGCCAAGCCCAGATGGGTGAGCGTGGGCTATCCCCTCAAGCAGGGCAAGACCATCACCATCACGCTGAACGACCTCACCCAGCTCGTCGACAAGGAGTCCGACGTAACCATAGTCAAGCTCTGACAGCGCGCGCAAATACCTGCAAATCAATCACATAACCACAACTAAGATGAAAAAGATCCTAAATCTCGCCGCATTGCTGCTCATCGCGGTTTCCACCAGCAGCTGCTTCGTAGGGAAGTACATGTCCAACTACGTCCTCACTCCCAACCCGCACGGGACGGCCGACATCGAAAGGACGCGCTACAAGGCCGATTCGCTGCTTTCCGGAAGCACCGCCTGGTACGACAGCCTGCATGAGCAGGGCATCCTCAGGGACACCGTGATCACGGGCTACAACGACAAGCAGATTCACGCCTGCTACGTTCCCGCGGCCGATCCCGCAAACGCCAACGGCACCGCCATAGTCGTCCACGGCTACACCGACAACCACTTCGTGTTCCTCTATCTCGTACGCATGTACAGGGATGAGTTCAACTACAACGTCCTCTTCCCCGACCTCCAGTACTGGGGCTATTCCGAGGGCGATGCCACCTCTATGGGCTGGTACGACCGCCTCGACCTCCTCAAGTGGATGGACGTGGCCCACGGCATATTCAACGACGACTTCATGGTGGCCCACGGCGTGTCGATGGGTGCCGCCACCGTCATGATGGCCTCCGGCGAGGATCTTCCCCCGTACGTGAAGGGCCTCGTGGAAGACTGCGGCTACAGTTCCGTCTGGGACCAGTTCAAGTTCAACCTGAAGCAGTCCTTCCACCTGCCGGCATTCCCGGTGCTCAACAGCGCAAACATAGTCACCAAGAACAGGTACGGCTGGTCGTTCAAGGAAGCTTCCTCCGTTAACCAGCTCGCGAAGTGCGAGGTCCCCATGCTCTTCATCCACGGCGACGCCGACGATTTCGTGCCCTTCTCGCACCTGCAGAAGAACTACGACGCCAAGGTGAACGGCTACAAGGAGATGTGGGTGGCTTCCGGAGCCGTCCATGCGAACTCCTTCGCCAAGCATCCCGAAGAATACAAGGCCCACGTGAAGAGTTTCCTCGACCGCATCCACAGCGGAGAAATCAAGTAGCGGGAACACCTGCTCCCCAACATTAACCTACACTGACATGAAAAAGATTTTCAGCCGCCTCAGCGATGTGTCGAGGATTACCCGCCGCGCCGCCTTTTCCGACATGGAACAGCAGATAATCAGGCATAAATACGGCTCCGACGCCTTCATGAACATTCTGGAAAGCCGCTATTCCTGCCATTCCTTCACCCACACACCCGTCTCGGCCTCCAAGCTGGAAATGATCCTGGAGGCCGGCCGGATGGCGCCTTCGGCAAAGAACCTCCAGCCCACCCGCATCTGGGTGGTCAAAAGCGACGAGGCACTCGAGCGCCTGCACAAGGTGCACGACTGCTACGGCGCTCCAGTGGTGCTCATCGTGGGCTGCCGCAACGAGGAAGCCTGGGTGCGCGAATGCGACGGAGTGAACGCCGCGAAGACCGACGCCGCAATCGTCCTGACGCACCTCATGCTCACTGCCACCGACGCCGGCCTGGCGAACATGTGGATATGGGATTTCGATCCGAAGAAAATCAGGGAGGTGCTCCCCGAAACCCGCGAGCACGGCATCTACGGCCTCCTGGCCATAGGGCATCCCTCCTCCTCCGAAGGCAAGCCCACCGACCTCCACGACAGGCGCAAGCCGCTGAAAGACCTCGTAATCGAATTATAGGGGGCGGCCTAGCCCCCTTATCGGAAGTTCGCATCAGCGAACCGGCCGGGC
>ERZ842401.1764-NODE-1764-length-30080-cov-49.666211_pt1 | contig 30080 bp, 22 predicted proteins | sample MGYA00521270_ERZ842401 | MGnify/ENA primary metagenome ERZ842401 (study PRJEB31892, sample SAMEA3878208) | bioreactor metagenome | biome: Moose rumen | place: Sweden | collected 2011-10 | study: EMG produced TPA metagenomics assembly of the PRJEB12797 data set... | reverse complement strand
CAACGACCCCGAGATTACAAATCACGTGCTCTGGCCAACTGAGCTAAAGAGGCATGCTATTCAAGCATCCGCTAACCGATTTGGAGTCTTACTATCGGAAAGCGGATGCAAAGGTAGGCATTATTTTTGAATTACCAAAACTTTTCGTGCTTTTTTTTATCTGTTCCTTAATTTTTCTTTGAATTTCTGCAGTTGAACACGCATTGTATCCACGCAAAGATCGGTTGATTCCTCAAAAGTATCGCTGACTTTCTCGACGAAAAGTGTATTTCCAGGAACAGTGACCGTTACGCTGACTTCCTTGTTCTGGGCAGTAGCCGGTTTCACCACCTTGCACTGAACCTCGACTTTTTGAATATCCTCAAATGTTTTTTCCAACTTGGCGACCTTCTTTTCGATGAACGCCTGTAACTTCTCAGTAGCGTCGAAGTGAATCGACTGAATCTTAATTTCCATAGTTACCTCCTGTTTTTAAAGGGTAAATAAATAGGTTAAGCCCGTGGATGGGCATTCTCATAAGCTTTTTTCAAATGCTCAAATGTCGTATGGGTATATATCTCCGTAGCTGCCACACTTGTATGCCCAAGAAGTTTCCTCACACTCTCCAGGTCTGCCCCATGATTGAGCATGGCTGTGGCGAAAGAATGGCGAAGGACGTGTGGCGAACGCTTCTTCAGCGAAGTCACCAACGAGAGATGTTGATTGACCAATGTCCGAACCTGCCAGCGCCCAATTCGTTCCCCTTTATCGTTGACAAATAGAGCGGAGCCATGTTGGGGCCACTGTTCGTCACGCTGACGCAGATACTCCTTCAGGACCTGATTTAATTCATCACCAAAAGGGATGATACGTTGTTTATTGCGCTTACCAGTAACTTTCAGTTGACGCACGCCAAAGTCAACATCCTGATCATCCAAGGCCACCAGTTCGGCCAAACGAATGCCTGTTTCATAAAATAATATAATTATGGTACGCGCGCGAAGGCCCTCGAAGTCCCCCCCCCACATCTGTGGAACGTCTATCAGCCGGTCCATATCCGACTCCCGCACAAACTGCGGCAACGGTTTCTGCTTCTTAGGTCCTTGTACAACATTGGCAGGATCGGCGGTCACCAGCCCTCTGGCGAGCGCAAAACGAAAAAAGGAACGCACGGCACTCAAACGGTTGTTTACCGTGGATGCCATGTCGCCTTTATCCATCAAACTCTCCATCCAGTCACGGATGATATCCGAGTCTACCGACTCCCAAGAGAGATGACCTTCCAGATTTTTGAAATACAATTCAAAGTCGCGCAGACTCCGTTCGTAATTGCGCACAGTGAAATCAGAACGATTTCGCTCGTAACGCAAGTAGTTCAAGAAATCATCTATCATCATATTCGTCGCATCTCTATTTCGGCAACGAATTTACGAATTATTCTTGAAACTACCAAATTTTTTCGTACTTTTTTATTCTTCGTTTGCGCGCAACTTCTGTACGTAAATAGCGTGCTCCATCTTCAGGCGCTTCAGTACAGAGGGCTTGTCGAACTGCTGACGGGCACGAAGTTCCTTAACAACACCTGTCTTCTCGAACTTTCTCTTAAACTTCTTAAGGGCCTTCTCAATGTTCTCGCCTTCTTTTACGGGTACAATAATCATTTGTTTTTGTTTTTAATTCTATAATGTTAATACTATGTTAATATCAGGCTTTCTGGCACAGGTGCCACGAAAAGCGGGTGCAAAGTTACAACAAATTCCCCAAACCGCCAAATAAATCAAGATATATTTACTTAGCTAACGCTTTTTTGCACCGCCGTCACTCAGCACAACAGCCATCTTTTCCCGATTGGCTGCAGTGCTGTCATGACGGTGTGTACTTGCCATGTCGACTACCGACACAATAACGAAAGCTAATAGAATCCAACTCACGTATTACTTAGTGCCTCCGCCAAGGGCAATATATAGTGCGATGACGGCTTCGGCACCTTTGTACATGTTCATGGCCTGACTCAGTTGTGCGTCAAGCAGCGACTCCTGTGCGGTGAGCACTTCGATATAGCTGGCCTTGCCATTATCCATCAGCTCGTGCGTACCGGTGTAGGCCTCATGGAGCACCTGAACCTGACGCTGGTAATAGGTATTCTTCTCGCGGGACGACATACAGTCGGCCATGGCCTCGTTCACCTGGCTGCCGGCATTGATGACCATCTGTACGTATTTCTTCTGCAGGTCCTCCTCAGTGAACTTGGCAATCTTCTTGTTGGCAATCAGCTTCCCACGGGCGAAGATAGGCTGAGTAAGCCCAGCGATAGCGCTCAATAACAGTTTGCCTGGGTCGATGACAATTCCGGCATTATTTGTCCATCCTGCAGAGCCGCTGAGCGTGATGTTGGGATAGAAGGCCGAACGGGCAGCCTGAGTATTATAGAAAGCCTCTTCCATGGCATGGTTAGCCATGCGGATGTCAGGACGGTTTTCCAACATCTGGGCAGGAACACCAATCATTAGGTACTTCACATCGAACATACGTTGCCCGGTATCACCCTGTGCCTGTGCATGATGCAGAGCCGAGCTTCCCCACTTCTGCCGGTTGATATGCTGCGGGGTGGCTGCCAGCAACTGGCAGATGGCATTCTCGACAGAGCGGATGTTACGACGGGTGTCAACAATCTGCGTCTTCACGTTCAGATAGGACGCCTCCATCTGGCTGACAGCGGTGCTGTATGCCTTGCCATTCTCCCAAAGAGCTTTCTCTGTCTCAAGTGATTCGTTCCACAGACTGTCGGTCTGCATGAGAATCTCCAGTTGGCGGTCAAGCACCTGAAGCATGAAATACTGCTGGGCAGTGGTCGAGATGAGGTTGGCACGTACAGCCTCCTGCTGCATCTGAGCCTGTAAAAGCACGGCCTTAGCCGCACGCTTCTGGTTTGTGATGGAACCGAACACGTCAATGTCCATCGACAGCTGCAACGGCAGGTCGTAGGTCTTCGTGGCAGCACTCTTGTCAAAACTGGAGAGAGAGCCCTGAGGGGAAAAGTAGAGCGAAGGCAGGTAGGCCATCTTGGCAGCTGTCAGCGAAGCCTGACTCTTCTCCACAGCGAGACGTGCGGAGTTCAGGTCGGTATTGTTGGCCAGCACCTGCTCAATGAGTTGCTGCAGCAACGGATCGGTGAAGAACTCACGCCATGACATTTGGGCGATGGACTGTTCACCGGTAGACTGTTTGATGTCCTGACTGGTGCCAAAAACATCAGCCGGTACAGGGGTATTCTGCTCGTACTTATTATAAATGCCGCAGCCTGTGAGCATCAGGCTCACGGCTGTGGCTATGAAGATATTGCTTAGTCTTTTCATAATTTATTCCACCGTTTTTACTTCTACATTTTTCATCTTCGGAGCACCTTGATACTTCTCGTGCAACTTCTGGAACACGATAAAGAAGGCAGGAACGACGAAGAGCAGGGCAATGGTGCCGATGCTCATACCGCCTATAACACCCAAGGCAAGGGCACGGTTACCATTGGCACCGGCGCCGCCCTCAATCACGAGGGGAATCATACCGATAATCATCGTGGCCACCGTCATCAAGATGGGACGCAGACGTTCCTTGCATGCCTCGAAGGCTGCATCGCGGATGCTCATACCCTGGGCACGGCGCTCAGTGGCGAACTCGGTAATCAAGATGGCCGTCTTGGCCAGCAAACCTATCAGCATGATAACACCCGTCTGCAGATAGATGTTATTGTCCATGCCCGGCAGGCCCAACAGGCTACCTAAGTATGCGAACACAAAAGCACCCATCAGTCCGAACGGCACACTGAACAGCACAGCACACGGTGTGAACCATGAATTGTAGAGCGATGCCAGGATGAGGTAGATAAGGATGGCACAGATGACGTAGATGAGAGACGTAGCATTAGAGCCGGCAGCCTCTTCCAACTCACGCGACATACCACTATACTCGTAGGTGGCCGTATTGGGCATCTCCTCCTTGAACACCTCGGCAATGGCCTTGTGGGCATCGCCCTCGGTATAGCCGCTACCTGTGCTAATGTAGCATGAGATGCTTTGGAACAGGTTGAAGTGCTCGATGTTGGAAGGACCGACAATCTGCTTAAGACTGACAAACTCGGAAATAGGAGCCATCTTGCCGTTGCCTACCTGCACAAAGATGTTTTGCAGCGACTGCGGGTCAAGACGGTATTCGGGCGAGGCGGCAGCCATGATGCGGTAGACCTTACCAAACTGGTTGAAGTTGCCGATATATGCGCCACCGCAGAAAGTACCGAGCGTATTCAACACGTCAGCCGGCGATACACCAGCACGGTCGCACTGGGCTGCATCGACATCAACCTGATACTTCGGGAAGCGTTCAGAATAGGTTGATGAGGCGGAGGCTATCTCAGGACGCTCAGACAGTTTAGCTAAGAAATGTTCGGTCTGCTTGGCAAACTCCGACAGGTTACCGTCGGTGGGATCCTCCACCACCAGGCTCACGCTGTTACTCGTACCATAGCCAGGAATCTGCGGCATCTCAAAGGGCAACACCCGTACGTCCTTGATTTCCTGGCAGTCAAAGTAGAAACGGTACATGACGAGCGTCAGCAAGTGGTTCATGCCGGGACGCTCTTCCCAGTTCTTCAGTCGGACCACCAGCGTGGCATAGTTAGAACCGGCACCCGACAACATGCCATAGCCGCAGGCGACGGCAAAACTCTCCAGTTCGGGAATCTGCTTCACCTTATCCTCTACCTGCTTCATCATCTCACGGGTCTGCTGCAGCGTGGAACCTTCTGGTGCCTGCAGCTCAGCCAGGAACACGCCCTGGTCCTCCTGAGGCACAAGGCCGGAAGGCAGACTCTTCATAAAAAATACCAGCAATACGGCGGCAAGAGCCAGCAGGCTCCATGCCAGAATGGGGCGCTTGATGAACTTCTGGACACTCTTGCTATACTTATTATATATAGCACTATAGCTGGCTTCGTAGGCCTTTTTCGTATAATAGGTCAGGCTCTTGCCTTCCTTCTTGCCTTCCGTCACGCGCATCATAATGGCGCAGAGGGCAGGACAGAGCGTGAGAGCCGACACGCACGACAGTCCTACAGACGAAGCGATAGTCACACCAAACTGTGTGAAGAAGGTACCTGAGGTACCGGGCATGAATGTCACGGGGATGAACACCGCCATGAACACCAAGGTACATGAGACGACGGCTACCGACACCTCGTTCATGGCCTGACGGGTGGCTTCACGGGCATCACTGATGCCACCCTCCATCTTTGCCATGACGGCCTCGACCACCACAATGGCGTCGTCGACCACCGTACCGATAGCCAGCACCAGTGCGAACAGCGTCAGGATGTTGAGCGAGAAGCCCGCCAATGAGACGATGGCAAACGTACCCAACAGCGACACGATAATAGAGATAGAGGGGATGATGGTGGCCTTGAAGTTCTGAAGGAAGAAGAACACCACCAAGATGACCAGGATGATGGCGATGACGAGTGTCTCCACCACGTTATGGATGGCGGCAAAGAGGAAGTCGTCGCTGGTCATCATGGTCACGAACTCCAATCCGGCAGGCATCGTTGCCTTCAAATCCTCAAATGTCTTGTTGATGCGGGCGTTCACCTCGGTGGCGTTGGCTCCCGGAGCTGCAAACACCATGAAGAGGGCACCTGGGCGGTCTTGGATATTCGAGGAGAAGTTGTAGCTCACGGCACCAATCTTCACTTCGGCTACGTCGCTCAGGTGCAGCATACCGCCGCCACTGGTACGCAACACGATGTCGTTGAACTCCTCGACAGTCTTCAGCGTACCTTTGTACTGCATGGAGTACTGGTAGGAGTTGTCTGACTGTTCGCCCAAGGAACCCACAGCCGACACGAAACTCTGTCCTCCAATAGCTGCGAAGATATCGTTGGGCGTCAGGTTGTACTGTGCCATCACGTCGGGCTTCAGCCAGATGCGCAGGGCGTATGTATTACCCATGCTCTGTACGTTACCCACACCGGTGATACGCATCAGGCGCGGTTTGACGTTGATATCGACATAGTTCGAGACAAAGTCTTCATCATACTTGCCGTCGGCACTCTTCACGGCGAAGATCTGCAGGATGTTGTTCTGTCGTTTCTGCACCGTCACACCAATCTTGTTCACATCGGCAGGCAGCAGGGCTTGTGTACGGGTCACGCGGTTCTGCACGTTCACCGTCGCCATGTCGGGGTCAGTGCCCTGCTTGAAGTAGACGGTAATCTCTGCGTCGCCATTGGAAGATGCCTTGGAGGTCATATAGGTCATGTCCGGCACACCGTTGATGGCTTCTTCGAGCGGCTGGATGACCGACTTCATCACCGTGTTCTCGTCGGCACCGGAGTAGCTGGTGGAGACCATCACCGTAGGAGGTGCGATGTCTGGATACTGCTCGACTGCCAGCGAGCTCATTGAGATATAGCCCACCAGTGCTATCACTATCGAGATGGCGCACGCCATCACGTATTTATTAATAAATATATTGTTCTTCATTCCTTCATTTTACTATTTTACGATTTTACTATTTCACAATAACTTACTGTCTTGAATGGTCAAATCGTGAAATTGTCAAATCAAAATAAGACCTTCTGCCCCTCCGTCACGTTGTTGGCACCGGTGGTTACAATCTGGTCACCCTCGTTCAGACCGCTCCGCACGATGAAGTCCTTACCGTTACCTGTGTCCTCCGTCGTCACGTCGACGGTAGTGGCGGTGCTGTCAGCCTGAACCTTATAGACTTGTGACTTGTCCTGCAGGCGTACCACAGCATACTGAGGGATAACTATCACATCCTTCTCGGCAAAAGGCATTACAATGGTGCCCTGTATGCCGGAGTACAGATGACCCTCAGGATTGGGGAACGACACCTTGACGGTCAGTGAGCCGGTGGCGGAATTCACAACACCTGTCACGCTGACGACACGACCCTTGTGGGGATACTCCGTACCGTTCTTCATGACAAACGTGGCCTCAGGCAAATTGGCAATACGCTTGTCCACATCAGCAGCCGAAACGCCTTCCTTCACCATCTCCTCGATAACGGACTCTGTCAGCGAAATCTCTGCGTACATCGTCGTATTGCCGCTCAGCATGGTGAGCTGTGTCATCGGAGACACTTGGTCACCGACACGTACGGGAATCTCACCGATGACACCCGGCACCGTGGCCGTGATAGTACAGAAGCCGAGGTTCACCTTGCAACGGTTCACCGAAGCACGGGCCTGGGCCACTGAAGCCTGGGCCTGCTTGTAGGAGTTCTCAGAGTTATTCAGCATATAGCTACTCACGATTTTCTTATCAAAGAGATTCTTGTTCGACTCATACTCCAGCTTGGCCGAGTTCTCCTGGGCCAAGGCAGCCTGCAAGTTGGCCTGTGCAGCCTCCAACTCCAACTGGGCATTGCGGGAATCAATGATGAAGAGCGTCTGTCCCTTCTTTACCTGCTGACCCTCGGTTACGCAAATTTTTGTCAACTGGCCACTGACCTGTGGCGTTACCGTCACGTCGTTCTGACCTTTCATTCTGGCACTGAGCCTGTAAGGAATCTCAATGTCTGATTTCTTCACTGTCATTGTCTCAAACGATGTGTTTGTTTCTTTTGGCATGTCCAGACTGCAGGAATTCAATCCAGCCACTGCACAAATCACAAAAATCCAGTTTACATAATGCTTTTTGTCCATTTGACTATTGTTTTATTGATAATGATTATTACGTCGTAGTTACTGCTCTCGTCACGGAGTGGGCTTGCCCGTAGACAATAGTTTCTAACGTGCAAAATTAGTTAATTATCCCCAAAGTACCAAGCCTTTGACGATTTTGTTTCATGATTTTGCTGATTTTAGTACAAATTTTGCTGATTTTGATTGACTTGTACTCCCGAAATGGCACAAAAGGCTATAGATTCTTGGCGGCTTTGCGGGCAGCCTTCTCAGCAGCCTTGCGCTCCTTTTCTGCGGCTTTGCGTTCCCGCTTGGCAGCTTTCTCAGCCGCCTTGCGCTCCTTGGCAGCCGTCTTCTCAGCGGTCTTCTGCTCCCTGATGATGGCCTTGGCTGCCTTCTTGGCAGCCTTCTCTTCGGCCCTGACAGCCTTGCGGGCGTCACGTTCCTGCTTCAGCTGTTCCCGACGTTCCTCCCGTGAACGCTTGTCGGCATCGCTGGCCTTATGTAACTTCAGACCGGGTTTGATCTTCATCTTCTTCAAGTCGTTAGTATTGGTGAAGGAGAAAGAGCACAATACATCGACATAACGGCCATGCATGTTAACCTGGCCTTGGGCAACGGCACCATCACTAGTGATGTGGACTTCGGTATCATGAGTCTTGACGAAGCGGTACGAAGCTTCAGAGACATGGGCATCGACTTTACCGATGGGCAGTTTTCCGCCTAAGCGTTTACGCATCAAGGCTGTACGCGGTTTAGAAATATCGAAAATGAAATCGGCTTTGGCGGCCACCTTACCCAGTTCCGGCATATCAAACACCTTGCCCAACTCCAACGAATCGGTACTGGCGGTACCTGAGACATACTTATTCTTCTCGTCAAGAGAGAACTGGAACTTCATAGCTCCCACACCAGTAGTCAGCCGTCCGACGAAGGACTCGCGCTTCCACACCACGTCGAAGTAGCCAGTATAGTCGATGCGCCCCAGATTGTGAAGTTGATTCATCATGAATTTCTTGACCGTAAACTGATTGATAATCTTTTCCTTACAATTGCCAATGGCCGTCATGCGGCTGACGTTAAAGTGGACATGCAGTTTATATTTGTCCTTGAGACCGCTGATGCTGCCGCCGGCATGTATCGTCAACTGCTTGTCGTCGGTATAGACGGTGACGCTGCGGAACTGCATGTTATCGTTGTCACCACTCATGCGGGTCTGTAGGTTCAAAGGCAGCGTGAACTTATTCAGCACGGGAGCAAAAGGCTTCGATATATCGCGCAGCTGAGTACGTCCGGTTATCATCGACGTACTATACGACAGGCGACGTCCCTCTTTCTTACTGGGCAGCTGGACATCGGCATCGTCGAACTTCAGAACGGTATTGGCCAGAGCTACGGTGACGTTGCTGAGGTGCAGGCTGCGCTTATTGCCCGCCACGCGAAGGTTAAGCTTGTGGACATCAAGGCCAGAACCGCGGTCAACAGCCTGACAGTTATTGACGACTGCCACAAAACTATCTTTTGCCAAGTGTTCCACGTTAATGTACATCTGAGCGACAACATTGAGATGACCAGCGTCAAAGGCACCATGCTTCGGCTTGCCGACATTGGTACGAGGCTTGTGGTTGTCGGTGGTGAAGCAGAGGCTGTCAATGGTCAACTTCTTGCCCTGTTTTGTGTCGAGCATGTCAATAACCTTGACACGGAGACTATTATCGACGGGTCCTTTCTTGCTCTTGCTGACCCACTGGGCGCGCAGTTCATTGATTTCAGCCACATCACGGCCATTACCACTATTCTTATATACAAGGCGGCCCAAATGGGCACGTTTGTCGTTGAAACGTACACGGATGGACTCCAGCGTCACTTTTTTGACCTTGAGGATAAGCTTGTGTGTCTGTTTCAGACTATCTGGTTTCTTCTGCTGAGGCTTGTCACTCTTGAAGGCGTCAATGACAAACTGGAAGTTGGCGGCCGAGTCTGGCGACTCCTGTAACAGGTTAGCTTCCAAGCCGCGGACAGCGGCCTCACGAACATAGATTTCCTTACGGAGAATATACGACATAACGTTGAAGTCGACCATCAGATGGTCGAGTTGCAGCATTTTACGCTGCTGGCGGTCTTCAACGACCAACCCATTAATTTGCGCGTCGAAGGTCATCAGGTCAATACCGATATGGTCGAGTTCTATCTTGGTGTCCAGCTTGTCGGTAAGCAATTGGACGACACGCTCCTTCATTTCGTCCTGAAACCACCCAGTATGGAACACATAAAATGCCGACACCAGCACGACTATCACGATGACAACCAGTGTACAAAGCGAACCGACAATCCACTTCAACGCCTTCTTCATAACTATTTCAGTAATTGTTTGATTTTGTCTTCAAGATCCTGTGGCTTCAGGTTCCGCTCAATGATGATGCCACGATCATTGATAAGTAAGTTGGCAGGAACATCTTCCAATCCCAGCTTTGCCAAGAGCGGTGTCTGCCATAGACGTCCATCGCAAATAGTCTGCCAGGGAACGGAGTCACGTTCCAGACGGCGTTTAACATCCTGTGGGCGGGCATCAAGACAGACGGCCACGATGCCTAACTGACTGCCATACTGCCGTTTCATATGCCGCAAACGAAACATCATATCGGTACTCTGGAAACTCCACGTAGCCCATACCGCCACCACATTAAGTTTGGCCTTGAGCTGGTCCTGCGTCACTTTCCTGCCATTGATATCCGTATCGGAGAATGCGGACAGACGGCTGTCAAGCTGACCATTGCGAAGGTTAGCCAGACGCTTTTGTATTTCCTCCAGTCGTGCATTGGCAGGTTGCTCCTTGACCATGAGGGTAACCAGTTCGGAAGCCTTACGGAAGTCTGGCCTAGCATCAAATATGAAATAGCGCTGAACGAGGTAGTTACTGACGATGGACTGCGGATGCTCACGGACAAACGCCTCGACAACTCCAGGAATCTCAGGCGGCATCGAGCGATTGATGGTCATGCGTAACTTGGTCATCTCCTCGTTCTCTTCGGTTCCTTTGATGTCCATCTCCTTCAAATGTGAGGCATCGCCCTTGATGGTAACACCTTTACCCGACTCGCCAAAAACGGGTATCTCGGAGTAATTGGGGAAGATGACAACAAAGGTGGCAGGATTGCGCAGGTCTGTTTCGTAGCTGAAACGCCCCTCGCGGACGGGAATGGTATCGATGCCTTCAATGCCACCATCCGGACTATACACCCAGAATTCACCCACATTCATGTTGCGCAGACGACCCTCGATACGGAACTTGCCGCTGTCTACGCCACAAGAACACAAAAAACATAAAGCGAAAAAGATAATAAGGCAAAAAGGCAAAGTCTTTCTTACCATACGTCTGAGCGTATCAAGCACTATCACAGCCATTGCACTTTTTACCTTATTACCTTTTCACACCTTACTTTATTTTCCTACGCTGCGCAGTTCGAGGTCGTTGTTAGAATAGGTCACCAGCGAAGGATCCTTTTGAACGGCTTGGCGCAGGAAGTAGCCTGCCATGCCGTCATTACCTTGACGGGCGCAGACGATAGCCTGCAGATAGTCGGTGATGGCATCGCCATTCTTGATAGCCTTCAGTGTTTGGGCTGCCTTGGCATAGTCCTTGGTTAGGAGTTGGGCCAGGGCGGCGCTGTTGGAGACAACGTCTTTCATGTCCTGAGCTGCCAAGGCATAGTTGCCCTGAGCCAAATGCAGGTTACCCAAAGTCTCTGCCAGATTGTAAGCATTGGCAGCCTTACCGATATAGTCTTCGGCATTCCGGATATCCCCCTGCTGCAATGCCAGCATACCGAGGTTAGCGTTGATTTCAGGCAGGTTGGGATTAATGGCGCGAGCCTTGATGAGGTCACTCTCAACCTCGGCAAAATCACCCTTCTTCCATGCCAGCAAGGCGAGGTTATTGTAGGCGCGGGCATCTTTCGACCAGAGAGTAGCCGTCTGCTTGTAGATATTCTCCTTCTCGGCAGCATCGTCAGTCAGCGTAGCGGCATAGAGCATCTCCTCAAGACTCAGCTTGGTGGCGTCAGCCTTCAGCTGATCCTTGATCTGCTGGTCGTCTCGGCCGACGGTCTCGTAGTTGATGGTCAGACGGGCACGGCGCAGTTCAGGCAGAATGCCGTCAGCAAGTTCGCGGAAGCCCTCGCTCATATTCTTAATCTGCTGCTCGCGCTCCTCAGGATCCTGATACATCGACAGCACGCGCAGGATCACATCCTTGTCCTGAATATTGGAAGCGGCCACCAGTTGCTGGAAACCGTCCCAGTCCTGAGCGGTATAGGTAGCCTCTACGGGCTCCGTGAGTTTAGCCTGCTTCATCTGCTGCTTCACATAGCCTTCCGCATTCTGCTGGCGCTTGTTGGCGAGTTTCTCGTTGAGTTGGAAACCACCATCAGGAGAAGCGTAGGCAGAAACCTCCACATTGTTAAGATTCAGACCCTCGCGGTCAGCACTGATACGTTTGAGCATGCTGACAAATTCTTGCACCGAGCCCGTCTTGAGCTCACTCTTGCGGAGCTCGGCCTGCTGAATGAGGAACTTGATATTAGCCTCCTGTTTCTGCGCTACGACACGCTGGAAGCCGTCCTGTGCCATACTGCCCGCAGACTGCAGCAGCGTCTTGCGATAGAGTTCACTGGTAGCGATGACGCCGTCAGCGACCTTCACGGCAGGTACCTTTACCTCCTTCTTGCCAACCTTGGCGTCAAAGGTCAGGTAGAGGTCACTCTTCTGCATGGCATCCTCGTAAGGAAAAGTGGTCTTCATAGTATAGTGACCACCCAGCAGATAGGAGATGCGCTGGTCGTTACCCATCACCTTCTCACCTTGGAACGTGGCAGCCTGTCCCTTGACAGTCTGCTGGACACCATTCTTGGTGAAACGCAGTTCGGGTACCACCGTCACAACAGCTTTCTTGTTCATATACTTCTCAGGGAACGTGCCGTTGATGGTAGCCGTCACCTGTCCAGCTTCTGTTTCCAACGGATTAGGATTTACCTTGAAATTGTTACTCGAGAGTTCGCCCAGCTTGCCTGAGCATGATGTCATTAGCAACACAAGAGCTGCTGCCTGAATCAATCCTTTTGTCTTCATACTTGTCTATACGTTTAAAATGTCTCAAATATCATGCAAAGATAGTCATCTTAATCCGTACCACCGACACTTTACCCCGATTTTTATGTTTTATTTGCAAAAAGAGAGGTATTTTTCTGAAATGCAAGCGTCTGTGCCGTGAGCGGGACGCTCACTGGTGAGCCGCTCTTGCAAAATGCAAGCGTCTGTGCCGCGAGCGGGACTCGAACCCGCACAGCCGTTATGGCCAAGGGATTTTAAGTCCCTCGTGTCTACCATTCCACCATCGCGGCAGCAGACTACTCAGCGTAAATCGGCTGCAAAGGTACGAATAAGCCAGCAAAAAACAAAAGAAAAACGAATTTTTCTTTGTTTTTTGAGTTATTATTGCTTCTTACCGTTTGGTGCCTACCGAGATGAAACCGAAAGGTCCCGTCGTAGAAGCAAGGTACTTCTGCAACCCCACGTCGTCTTTTTCGCCATTCTGGATAATGCCGCCGTTGTTGAGGTCGTACTGTTTCTTGCATTTTCCACAAGTAGCAATACCACTCGTACTCATCGTGACGGGAAACTTGGGATTAAGGGTATTGTTCTCACGGCGGACGCAGTTGGGACACTGCACATCGTATGCCACAAAACCGCCGTATGGCTGAGTGTTGTAAGTCTGGAAGCCCACAATGATACCGTTATTGAGTCCCAGCACAAAGCCTGCCAAGCGTTCCATGTCATTTTCTATCTGGGACGTTATCTGCGTGCTTTGATTGCTTTGGAAATTCAGATAGCGTCCGCCATTCGTCGATTCCCAAATACGGCAGAACACGCCCCGCACGTCAGGAGTCATTGCCGAAGACAGCGTGGGGTCCAGATGCAGGCTGTTGTCATAGCCGAAGCGACACGGCCACGTGCTGTACTCGCCCTCCGTATTGCATGCCGACAGCAGGAGGATAGTGGTTAAAGGCAAAAAGTAAGTGCAAAGCCTTCTCATTCTAACAGGCGTTTCTCAGCGTCGCGGACTTTCTCAAAGGCAAAACCTTCGAGAACACCATCCATCAGTGCGGCGATACGGTCGTTACAGAGGTTGCCAATGCTGCCTTCGTGAGTATGATGGATGTCCTTGTCGGGACGGAACGTGCCAGCCTCAATCTCCAAGCCCACCTGTTTGTAGGCATCCCTGAAGGGTAAACCTTCAGACGCGAGACGGTTGACAGTCTCTACGCTGAACATGGGGTCGTACATAGGATTATCGAGGATATCGTTGCGCACCTCTATCTTATTTATAATGTAGGCAGCCATCTGCAGGCAGTCCTTCAGTTCATCGAAGGCCGGCAGAAATACTTCCTTGATAATCTGCAAGTCGCGGAAGTAGCCCACTGGCAGGTTGTTCATAATCAGTGTCACCTGCTGGGGCAGCGCCTGCAGTTTGTTGCACTTGGCACGGATAAGTTCAAAGACATCAGGATTCTTCTTGTGCGGCATGATGCTACTGCCTGTGGTACACTCCTTCGGCAACTTCACGAAGGAAAAATTCTGCGAGTTGAACAGACAGGCGTCGAAGGCCATCTTGGCCAACGTACCGGCGATGGTGGCAATGGAAAAGCCCACGTTGCGCTCCGTCTTACCGCGCCCCATCTGGGCATAGACCACGTTATAGTCCATGGAGTCAAAGCCCAGCAGGTCAGTGGTCATCTGCCTGTTCAGGGGGAACGACGAGCCATAACCGGCAGCCGACCCAAGGGGGTTGCGGTTGGTCATCTTATAGGCGGCCTGCAGGAACAGCATATCATCGGTCAGTGACTCAGCATAGGCGCCAAACCACAGACCAAAACTGCTGGGCATAGCCACCTGCAGATGGGTGTAGCCAGGCATGAGCACGTCCTTGTACTGCTCGCTCTTCTGGATGAGTTCGTCGAAGAGCACTTTCACGCTGTCGGCCACCTCCATCAGTTCGTGGCGGGTGAAGAGTTTCAGGTCCACCAGCACCTGGTCGTTGCGGCTGCGGCCGGAGTGGATCTTCTTACCCATATCGCCGAGCTTGCGCGTCAGCATCAGCTCCACCTGTGAGTGGACATCCTCGATGCCGTCCTCAATGACGAACTCACCACGCTCGCATACGGCATAAATCTGCTTAAGTTCTGCCAGCAGCAGCGGCAGTTCTTCCTTGCCGATAAGTCCTATCGACTCCAGCATGGTGATATGGGCCATTGAGCCCAACACGTCGTACTTGGCCAGATAGAGGTCCATCTCACGGTCACGACCCACGGTGAAGCGCTCTATCTCTTTATTGATTTCGTAGTTTTTCTCCCAAAGTTTGTTTGCCATATTATTCTTCGACGTTTCGAAATTTCGATACTCCGATGTTTGTTATACAAAAGGAATCTGCGACAGGGCATCGGCGATTTTCTCCACACCGTCCTGCAACGGCCCGCTAACCATACCCTTGAGCATGAAGGGGATGTCGGCCTTGACCGTCACCTTCATCTTGCTCTCCGTAGCAGTGACGGGCAACACCTGTATCCACAGGTTAAAAGGCATGGGCGACTGCTCTGTCTCGAATTTTACACACTTGTTCTCCTCACGTTCCACGATGCGCAGTTTGATGGTTCCTACGGGAGCCACGCTGACCTGCACGGAGTCGCTGTCAAACTGGAAGTCCTGTAACTTATCCTCAGGCACCCGGTCGCGTACACGCTCCAGGTTGCTGAGGTCACTGATATTTCGATAGACATCCTCTACAGGATAGGCTATCTGCTTGACGCTACTTTCAAATTTCGTCATATTATTGATAATGATGCTGATAATTAAACTCCCCAGACACTGGGATCCTTACGCCATTCAGCCAAGACGGCCTTGTCGGCTTCAGAGATATAGCCCGTCTCAGCGGCCTGCTCCAAGACGGCATTGTAGTCGCTAAGGGTGACTAGTTTGACACCGGCCTCACGGAAAGCCTCTTCAGCGACGGGGAATCCGTAGGTGAACGATGCCACCATGCCGATGACTTCGACGCCATATTCGCGCAAGGCAGCAACAGCCTTCAGGCTGGAACCGCCTGTCGAGATGAGGTCTTCAACAACGATGACCTTCGCCCCTTTTTTCAGCTCGCCTTCCACCTGGTTGCCCATACCATGGTCTTTCGGTTTCGGACGCACGTAAGCGTATGGCAAGCCCAGTTCATCGGCCACAAGTGCACCCTGGGCGATGGCTCCCGTAGCAACACCAGCCACAGCCTCAGCCTCGGGGAAGTACTGCTGGATGGCATGGCAGAGTTCGAGCTTGACAAATGAGCGCACATCGGCAAAACCTAATGTTTTGCGGTTGTCTGTATAGATGGGGGATTTCCAACCCGAAGCCCAGGTAAAAGGCTCGTTGGGCTGCAACTTGATGGCCTTGATGTCCATCAGCTTTTGAGCAAACAGTTTCTTGATTGTATCCATATTTATGTTGTTTTTCGGCTGCAAAGTTACGAAGAAGTAAGCAAAAATCCAATTTTTATCTCCATATATTTGCCAGATTAAACGAAAAAGTGTACTTTTGCAAGCTAAAAGAAAGAAAAATCTAACAAAAAGACAATATATGGCAAAGAAACTATTATTGGGCGACGAGGCCATCGCACTGGGTGCCATCCACGCAGGACTGAGCGGGGTGTATGCCTATCCCGGCACGCCGTCGACAGAAATCACTGAGTTTATTCAAGGCAACCAGCTGGCCAAGGAGCGTGGCATCCACAGCCGCTGGAGCACCAACGAGAAAACGGCGATGGAGGCTGCCTTGGGTATGTCGTTTATGGGCAAGCGCGCCTTGGTATGTATGAAGCACGTAGGACTGAACGTCTGTGCCGACCCGTTTGTCAACAGTGGTATGACGGGCGTCAACGGCGGTGTCATCGTCTTAGTGGCCGACGACCCCTCCATGCACTCCTCACAAGACGAACAGGACTCGCGGTTCTATGGTAAGTTTGCCATGATTCCCACCTTCGAACCTTCCAACCAGCAGGAAGCCTACGACATGATGGAGACCGCCTTCGAGTTTTCTGAGCAGCAGAAGCTGCCGGTACTGATGCGTGTCACCACCCGTATGGCTCACAGCCGTGCCGTCGTGGAGTGTGCAGACGAGGCACGTCCGCAAAACGAGTTGAACTACAATGCCGTGGCTGCCAACTGGGTGCTGCTGCCTGCCAATGCCCGCAAGCGCAATGATGTGGTAACGGCCCAGCAGGCTCAACTGGAGGATGCTGCCGTCAACTCCACCTATAATATATATATAGAAGGTCACGACAAATCGTTGGGTATCCTAACCAGCGGCATCGGCTTCAACTACGTCAACGAGTGCTTCCCCGGAGGTAGTCCCTATCCCATCCTGAAGATTTCGCAGTACCCGCTGCCCAAAAAGCTGGTGCGCCGACTGATGGAGGAGTGCGATCAGGTGCTCATCGTCGAGGAGGGCCAGCCCTTCATCGAGGACATCGTCCGCGGTGTGGCCGACCTGAAGAATATACACGGCAAGCTGGACGGCACACTGCCCCGCACTGGCGAGCTCAATCCCGACATTGTCAAAAAGGCCTTAGGCATGGAAGAAGGCCAGTGCTTCAATCCCTGTGCCGACGTAGCTCCCCGTCCCCCCGCACTCTGTCAGGGTTGCGGTCACCGTGACGTCTATGCCGCACTGAACGAGGTGCTCAAGGAGTACGATAATCCCCGTGTCTTCGGTGATATCGGGTGCTATACTTTAGGCTTCCTGCCGCCATTCCGCGCCATCCATTCGTGCGTTGATATGGGTGCTTCCATCACGATGGCCAAAGGTGCTTCCGACGCTGGTCAGTGGCCTGCCGTGGCCATTATCGGTGACTCGACATTCACGCACTCCGGTATGACAGGCTTGCTTGACGCCATCAACGAGAATGCCGACATCACCGTTATCATCTCCGACAACCTGACCACTGGCATGACGGGCGGACAGGACTCTGCCGGCACGAATAAGTTTGAGGCCATCTGCCGCGGTTTAGGACTGAGCGACGAACACCTGAAGGTGGTCGTTCCCCTGCCCAAGAACATGCCTGAGATTACGCAAATTATCCGTGACGAAATCAACTACCACGGCACCAGCGTCATCATTCCCCGCCGCGAGTGTATGCAGACGCTGCAGCGCCATTTGAAGCAGAAGAAAGCACAAAAGTGAAAAGTGAAGAATGACAAATTTGCTACCGATTGGTAGTGTTATAATATCGAAAAATATGAAAACAGACATCATATTATGCGGCGTAGGAGGACAGGGAATCCTCTCTATCGCTACCATCATCGGCGAGGCCGCCATGAATGAGAACCTCTATATCAAGCAGGCCGAGGTACACGGCATGAGCCAGCGTGGCGGCGACGTGCAGTCGAACCTGCGCATCTCGTCAGAGCCTATCGCCAGCGACCTCATCGCCAAGGGCAGCGCCGACGTCATCATCTCCATGGAACCCATGGAAGCCCTGCGCTATCTGCCCTATCTCTCGAAAGAAGGCTGGATCATCACCTCATCGACACCCTTTGTCAACATCCCCAACTATCCCGACATAGAGGTCATCAAGGCCGACCTCGACAAACTGCCCAACGTCATCACCCTCGACATCGAGCAGAAGGCCAAGGATGCCGGCGTGCCCCGCTCGGCCAACGTCATCCTGTTAGGTGCTGCCCAGAAGGCCCTCGGCATTGAGTACGGCAAGCTGGAAGATGCCATCCGCCGCGTCTTTGGCCGTAAGGGCGAAGCCATCGTCGAGGCCAACATCAAAGCACTCGCCATCGGTCGCGAAGCACAGAAATAATATGGAAACACCTATCAAGAAAGAAATCGTTGACGGACTGATTGCCAAGTTAGGCATTCAGGACTTTGCCAAGGCTACCATCCGTGAAGTGAAGCAGGTGGCTGCCATGGCTGAGAAAGAGAGTGGTGTAGAATTCATCAAGATGGAGATGGGCATCCCCGGACTGCCTGCCGCACAGGTGGGTGTCGATGCCCAGGTCAAGTCGCTGCAGGACGGCATCGCCCACTCCTACCCCGACATCCAGGGCTACCCCGAACTGAAAAAGCAGGCCTCGCGCTTCGTCAAGGCGTTCATCAATGTCGATATTGCTCCCGAGGGCTGTGTTCCCGTATGCGGCAGCATGCAGGGCACCTTTGCTTCGTTCCTGACCTGTTCACAGGCAGACAAGCAGAAGGACACCGTGCTGTTCATCGACCCCGGATTCCCCGTACAGAAGATGCAGCTGCAAGTGCAGGGTGTAAAGTACGAGACCTTCGATGTCTATGACTTCCGCGGCGAGAAGCTGGGTCCGAAGCTCGAAAGCTACCTGTCGAAAGGCAATATCTGCGCCATCGTCTATTCCAACCCCAACAATCCCGCTTGGATATGCATGACGGAGGATGAATTGCAGACCATCGGCACACTGGCCACCAAATATGACGCCATCGTGATGGAAGATCTCGCCTACTTCGCTATGGACTTCCGTCAGGACCTGAGCAAGCCCTTCGAGGCTCCCTACCAGCCCACCGTGGCCCACTATACGGACAATTACATTCTGCTCATCAGCGGTTCCAAGGCGTTCAGCTATGCAGGCGAGCGCATCGGCGTGACGTGCATCAGCAACAAGCTGTTCCATCGTCACTTTCCCGACCTGAGTTCACGCTACGAGGGACTGCCCTTCGGACTGGTGTTCTCAACCCGTATGCTGTATGCTTTGTCATCGGGCACGAGCCATTCGGCACAGTATGCTATGGCTGCCATGCTGAAGGCCGCCTGTGACGGCGAGTACAACTTCCGCAGTGAGGTGAAGGTGTATGGCGACCGCGCGCACAAGCTGAAGGAGATTTTCTGCAAGCACGGCTTCCACATCGTCTATGACCGTGACCTCGACAAGCCCATCGCCGACGGTTTTTATTTTACTATCGGATACAGGGGGATGACGAGTGGCGAACTGGCCCGCGAACTGATGTACTACGGCGTGTCGGCCATCTGCCTCATCACCACCGGCTCTCATCAGGAAGGCTTGCGCGTATGTACTTCTTTTATAGAAGACCACCAGTATGCCCAGCTTGACGAGCGCATGCAGATATTTGCAGCCAACAATCCCACATAAATCGTTAACAACACTTTCAAACTAAATAACATGACCAAAAAGAATTTACTGAAAAGTGCGTTTCTCGCGGTGTTGCTGGCCATCTTCAGCAGTACGGCGGCAATGGGACAAGAGAAGAAAGAGTCCAAAGGCATTGACTGGATGAAAGAGCTGAAGAGTCGTATCACCATCAACGGCTACATGCACGCTGGCTACGAGTACAACGACAAAGGCGGGAATACCAACAGTTCTTTCAATTTCAAGCGAGCCATCTTCTGGGGCAAAGCAATGATTACCGACCGATGGTCGTTCCTATTCATGCACAACTTTGCCCTATCGAAAGGAGTACTGGAGTTCTGGACCAACTATCGTTTGACGCGTGACAATGCGCTGAGCATCCGTATCGGTCAGTTCCAGCACCCTTTTTCTTTAGAGAGCCCACTATCACCAACTATGCTCGAACTCGTTGACGTCACCTCACAGGCTGTGACGAACCTGGCCAACGGCAACGAGCCACTATTGGGTCCGAACTACGGACGTGACCAGGGTGTCATGCTGTTGGGCGACCTGTTCAACGACCACTTCCACTACGAGCTGGCCGTCATGAACGGTCAGGGTATCAATGTCGCAGACGGCAACTCCGACAAAGACGTCATTCTGAAGTTAGAATACCGTCCCAGCAAGGAATGGCGCCTCGTAGCCACTGGGCAGAAAGGCCGTGGCCATGCCGTCAACACCTGTGCATGGAACGACATTCAGGTGGGCGATGACTACCGCCGCGACCGTGTCAGCTTTGGTGGTGAAGCGAAGATTCCCACCCTGCTGGGACGTAAGTCGACCAGTGGCGGCATCTGCCTGCGCAGCGAGTTCCTGGCCGGCAAAGACGGTGAGGTAGGCAGCCGCGGTGCCTATATCACGGGCTCGGTAGCCTTGGGCAAGGGCATCGATGCCATCGCATCAGTCGACTACTACGACCGCAACACATCGGTCAGCGGCTGGCAGCAGACCAACATCTTAGGCGGTATGCAATACTGGTTCTACCCCAAGTGCCGTCTGCAGCTGCAGTATACACATAGCTTCTGCGGCCATCTGCTGGGTGAAGACTACAACCGCATCCAGGCACAAGTACAGGTAGCATTCTGACTTTTGAAGTCTGAAATAACAAACATCAAATATCAAACATCAAATGATCATAAAAGTTCTTTTAACCATTATATTCTTCATCGTCATGCTGGGCGTGGGACTGTACAGTCGCAAACAGGCCAGCAGCGTCGATGGCTTTGTACTGGGCGGACGCTCGGTAGGTCCCTGGTTGACGGCGTTTGCCTTCGGCACCAGCTATTTCTCGGCAGTGGTCTTCGTAGGCTATGCCGGACAGTTCGGATGGAAATACGGCCTGTCCTCCGCATGGATAGGCATTGGCAACGCCATCATCGGCTCGCTGTTGGCCTGGCTCATCCTCGGCCGCCGCACCAAACTGATGACCCAGCATATTGAGTCGCGCACCATGCCCGACTTCTTCGGCAGCCGCTTCGACAGTCAGGGACTGCGCGTGGTGGCTTCCATCATCGCCTTCGTATTCCTCATCCCCTATACCGCCGGTGTCTACAGCGGCATATCCAGACTCTTCGAGATGGGCTTCAACATTCCCTACGAGTACTGTGTCATCATCATGTCCATCCTCACGGCCGTCTACGTCATCTTAGGCGGCTACAAGGCCACGGCCATGAACGACTTCATACAGGGCATCATCATGCTCTTCGGCATCGTCGCCGTCATCGCTGCCGTGCTGAACGCGCAGGGCGGCCTCAGTGCAGCCGTTGAAAAGCTCGCACAACTGCCCTCCGATGCCGACCCAGCTGTCAACGGCGGCTTCGCATCGTGGTTCGGCCCCGACCCCTGGGGACTCCTCGGCGTGGTCATCCTGACATCATTAGGCACGATGGGACTGCCACAGATGGTGGGTAAGTTCTACTCCATCACCGACGAGAGTGCCATCCGGCGCGGCACCATCATCTCCACCATTTTCGCCTTCATCGTGGCTGGCGGCTGCTACTTCCTCGGTGGTTTCGGACGTCTCTACGACCCCGTCATCAACGAAGCAACGGGCAAGATAGCCTTCGACTCTATCGTCCCCGCCATGCTGGTTACCCTGCCCGACGTACTCATTGCACTCGTCGTGCTGCTGGTACTCTCGGCATCCATGTCGACACTGGCCTCACTGGTGCTGACATCCTCGTCGACGATGACCCTCGACCTCATCTACCGCGACAAGAAGTCGCTACCCGGCGAGGTAGAGGAAGGAACCATCGACGACGTGGTGGCCGAGAAGGTGGAGCGCCGCAAGGTGGTGGTGATGCGCGTACTCATCGTGTTCTTCATCGTCATCTCGCTGATGATAGCCCTCAACCCGCCGACGTTCATTGCCCAGCTCATGGGTATCTCATGGGGCGCCCTGGCAGGAGCCTTCCTTGCTCCCTTCATGCTGGGACTCTACTGGCGCGGTGTCACCACGGCCAGCGTTTGGGCCTGCTTCATCTGGGGTGTGGGACTGACGGTTATCAACATGCTGTTAGGCAACCCCATCAACCCCATCAACTGCGGTGCCATCGCCATGGTCGGCGGCTTCCCCGTTGTCTGCCTCGTCAGCCTAATGACTAAGAAAATGAACCGTCAGCTGGTTAACAAGATATTCGAATGCTATAACTAAACACTAAAAACTACTCAAGATTATGATTTGGAATCCAAACAAAGAATGCATGAGCCGCGACGAGATGAGCGCGCTCCAAGGCAAGAGACTACATAAAATAGTAGAGTACGTCTACCACAACGTGCCCTTCTACCGTAACAAACTCCAGGAGCTGGACATCCGCCCTGATGACATCCAGACCATCGAGGACATCAAGAAACTGCCCTTCACCACGAAGAAAGACCTACGCGACAACTATCCCTTCGGTCTGCAGGCGGCCCCGCAGAGCGAGATTATCCGCGTCCACGCCTCCAGCGGCACCACGGGCAATCCCACCATCGTGGGCTACACCCGCAAGGACATCGGCGTATGGAGCGAGTGTATGGCCCGCTGTCTGACAGCCTACGGCGTCACCCGTGACGACATCTTTTCTGTGGCCTACGGCTATGGCCTCTTTACGGGTGGTCTAGGTGCTCACTATGGCGTAGAGCATCTCGGCGCCAGCGTCATCCCTGCCGGTACGGGTAACACCGAGAAGCACCTGAAGCTCATCCGCGACCTGGGCATCACGGGCATTGCCTGTACGCCGTCCTACGCCCTCTACCTGGCCGAGACCATGGACAAGCTGGGCATTCGCAAGGAAGACATCAAGCTACGCGTGGGCGCCTTCGGTGCCGAACCGTGGACCGAGCAGATGCGTCAGGAGATAGAAGAGCGTCTGGGGCTGAAGGGCTATAACATCTACGGTCTCTCCGAGGTGATGGGGCCGTCAGTGAGCTACGAGTGCCAGCACCAGCACGGCTCACACATCAACGAAGACCACTTCTACCCAGAAATCATCAATCCCACGACCTTGGAGCCACTGCCTGCTGGACAGACCGGCGAACTGGTCTTCACCACCCTGACCAAGGAGGGTATGCCTGTACTGCGCTACCGCACCCGCGACCTTTGTACACTGCTGCCTGGCACGTGTGACTGCGGCCGTACCAACATCCGCATGGGCCGTATCGAAGGCCGTTCGGACGATATGCTCATCATCCGAGGCATCAACGTCTTCCCGTCGCAGGTGGAGAGCGTCGTGCTCAGTATGCCGGAGTTTGCTCCGCGCTACATGCTCGTCGTCGACCGTGTCAAAAACCTCGACACGCTGCTGGTACAGGTAGAAATCCGTCAGGAGTACTTCACCGGTACCTTCGACACGCCTGCCGCCATCGACGCCTTGGAGAAGAAGCTCGCCTCGAAGCTTAAGAGCGTGCTCAGCATCTCGGCCAAGGTACAGCTCAAGGCTCCCGGCACCATCGAGCGCAGTCAGGGCAAGAGCGCTCACGTGATAGATAACCGCAAACTATAAATAAAAAACATGGAAAATTCATCAAAGTATTTCAACCCTGAACGCGAGACGATGACGCGCGAGCAGATTGAGGCCTACCAGCTGGAGCGCCTCAAGGAAACTGTGCGCCATTGTCTGACTAACGAATTCTATCAGAAGAAGTTCAAGGAGGCTGGCATCACCGCTGACGACATCCAGACGCTGGACGACGTCCGCAAGATTCCCTTCACCACGAAGCAGGACCTCCGTGAGACCTACCCCTTCGGCATGGCCTGCGTGCCCCTGAAAGACTGCGTGCGCCTGCACTCATCGTCAGGCACGACCGGCAACCCCACCGTCATCCTGCACACCAAGAAGGACCTCGACGAGTGGGCCAACCAGGTGGCCCGCAACCTGTGGATGGTAGGCCTGCGCCCCGATGACGTATTCCAGAACTCCTCCGGCTACGGCATGTTCACGGGCGGCTTAGGTTTCCAGTATGGTGCCGAGAAGTTAGGCATGCTCACCGTGCCTGCTGCCGCCGGTAACTCTTTGCGTCAGATCAAGTTCATCAAGGACTTCGGCACCACTGCCCTACACGCCATCCCGTCCTACGTCACCCGCCTCTACGAGGTGATGCAGCAGGAGGGTGTCGATCCGCGCCGCGACACCAAGCTGAAGGTGCTTGCTATCGGTGCCGAGCCGCACTCCGACGAGCAGCGCAAGCGCATCGAGGAGATGATGGGCGTCAAGGCCTACAACTCGTTCGGTATGTCGGAGATGTGCGGTCCCGGCGTAGGCTTCGAATGCCCTGAACAGAACGGCCTGCACTTCTGGGAGGACTACTACATCGTCGAAATTGTCAACCCCGACACCTTAGAACCCGTACCCGACGGCGAGATTGGCGAGCTGGTGCTCACCACGCTGTGCCGTGAGGCCATGCCGCTGCTGCGCTACCGCACCCGCGACCTGACCCGAGTCTTGGGTCGTACATGCCCCTGTGGCCGCAACCACGTCCGCATCGACCGTATGCGTGGCCGCAGCGACGATATGATTGTGCTGCGCGGCGTCAACATCTTCCCCATCCAGATTGAGAAGATTCTGATGAAATTCCCCGAGGTAGGCACCAACTACCTCATCACGCTGACCACCGAGGACAACAACGACCAGATGACCGTCGAGGTCGAGGTCAACGAGGGCACCGACGACTACACGAAGCTGCAGGCCCTTGCAGGCGAGCTGCGCCACCAGATAGGCGACGAAATTCTGCTGAAGCCCCGCATCCGTCTTGTCTCCAAGGGTACACTGCCCGTCAGCGAAGGCAAGGCCGTCCGCGTCGTCGACAAGAGAAAAGTTTACCAATAAAAAACAATACTATTATGACTATCCATCAGTTATCTATTTTCATCGAGAACCGTTCGGGCACGCTCATCAAGGTGCTGAAGATTCTCAAGGAGGCCAACATCCAGATTGTAGCCTCCACCATTGCCGACACGGCAGAGTATGGTATCTATCGTCTCATCTGTAGCGAACCCCTCCGCGCTTACGAGGAACTGAAGAACGGCGGCGTTGCCGTTGCCCTTTCCAACGTCTTTGCCCTGGAGCTGGACGATGTGCCCGGCCGTTGCGCCGACGCCGTAGAGACGTTCTCACAGACCGGCATCTCCATTGCCTATATGTACACCTTCCTGCTGAACGGCAAGGGTATCATGGTATTCCGCACCGAGAATGCCGAGGAAGCCGAGAAGGTCATCATCGACAACAAGCTCCGCTACATCGAGGAGCCCGACCTGTCAAAGATGGTATAGTAGGGCGTTCTCATAATGACCAAAGCAACCGAGCTGACCACTGGTTAGCTCGGTTTTTTGTTGCCCGCCGGTGCCGATTTTATCCTCCACAAATCCCCAAATAATGCCTCCCGGAAATTCAATTTTCCGCGGTTCTTACTAAAAAATCCCGCGATTCCCAACTAAAAATCCAGCGATTCTCCCATTAAATCGCGGGGTTTTTAGTTGGGAATCGCGGGAAAAGCCATCATTACGACCCATAAAATAGCCGGATTTGGGCCATCAATAAACCAAATCCGGCATATCCATTCAACAACAACGGACGCACTTTGTCAGAAAGCGCGTCCGTTGTTTATGGGGAAAGTAGGCAGGCTGTCGGCATCATTTGAGCCAGACAGTTATAAAGAAATATCTTTCACGTAAATCCAATTCTATTCTCTTTATGTTGTTTTTACCTTCAAAAGTAATCTCATTATTTTGGTTAGACACCATTCTATAGCCCAAGTTCTCAATGTCTTGTATGACGGTATTGATGATATTTGAATCCGAAAGATCAAAATAATATGAATAAAAAGAAATCCCTGACCCTTCAAAAGTAATATAACAGCCCTCGGTTCCACCAAAATACCTCAAGCCCCGATAGGCTTTGTCTATATCCACTGTTACACTATTGCTATTCTTCTTCTTCGCATTCCAAGTGGGCTGCTTGCGTTGAATTTCTCGGATGACATCATTCATAGACTGATACTTGTTGTTGGAGGCCAGGGTGGCAGCGGGATGCATGATAAGGTCCTCCATGGTCAAGCTTGACGAAGAAGCTGTATAAGAGGAGCTGCTGTAGGACGAAGAAGAGGAAGAACGACTTCCTGGTACGCCCTTGAAATAGATGAATATGAAGCCGAGTGTATTGCGGGAATTCACGGAATACCCCTCACCATTATGATTACCTCCTTCGAAATCGGTACGAATCATCATCTGTCCATCAGGAGCTGTTGCCTCAATACGCGCCTCCAAAGTATTACGGCCGCTAGAGCTTTTCACAGTATGAGGATTGATGGTCACTTTCATGGTGAAATTAAGTCGTTTGAACAAATCCACCATTTGGTTGTATGTCATAGACCAGTCAAAGCCGAGACTGCTCCAATTATTGGGGAAGCCATCACCCCTACTCGTCAGGATTCTATCCATGTAGCCGTCTTCGTTGTCATCGTAAGCAAAGAATCCAGACGGGGCCTTATAATAGTTGGAGGAAGAAGACTTGGTAAATCCGAGTCCCGAGAGTTCAGAGGTTTTGGTAGAACCCAGCGTTATACCACCATAGGGGAAGAACTTGCTGATGGACGACGAGCCACTCCCCGTATAGCTGCTTGAGCCGGACGAGGAAGAGGTATAGGAAGAGCTGGCATTTGCAGCAGTGTTACCAGTACCCAGATATACTATATGCAGGAACTCCAAAGAATTGCGGGAATCAACGGAATAGCCCTCACCATTTGCATTGCCGAACTCAAAGGAAAAACCAATTCGCAGCTGACCGTCAGGAGACATGGCATCGAAAGCCGCCTTCAGCGTTTTGCGACCACTGAAAGTTTCAACATGCGGTGAAGTCGTCACCTTAATTGTAAAGCCATGACGGCGCATCAGGTTCTGACACTGATTGTAACTAAGCCCCCAGTCAAAGCCCAAGTTTCTCCATTGGGCAGAAAGCGGTTCGCTATTGCTGGTAACTATATAGTCAACATACTGGTCTTTGTTTTCATCGTAAACGTTGATTCCTGACGGACCTGTATAATAGCTGCCACTTGAAGACTTAGTAAATCCTAATCCTGGCAACGCGGACATTCTTGTACTTCCCAACGTTATGTTGTCATAATTCAGGAACTTGCTGATGGCTGACGAGCCACTTCCAGCATAGCTGGACGAAGTACTGCCCGAGGAATAGGAACTGCTGCCGGACGACGATGACGAGGAACTGGCGGCGGTGGTCTGCTTGGTCTGAATCTTTTCCAGATTGCCGATGAGGGAGGCCGTCTTGCCTTCCTCGATGTTGACGGTGACGGTCTTGGGGGTATAGCCGCTCTTGCGGAGCTCTACCTGGTGGCTGCCGACGAGCACGCCGCGGAAGATGTCGGGCGAGGTGCCGAGCTGTTTGCCGTCTATCCATACTTCGGTCTCGACGGGCTGGTAGTTGACGTCGAGGCTGCTGGTAATGGGCACCAGGGCGGGCAGGGCCAGCGTGCGCTGCTCGCTTTCCTTGAGGGTGATGTTCTGGCGGTGGCTACGGTGGCTCTGCAGGCGTGCCTCTACGAGGTAGTCGCCGGCGGTGAGCTCACCCGTCCACGGTGCGGTGCCCCGCAGCTGGTCGTTGACGTAGACGTTGGAGCCGCCGGTAGGACAGGTGACGGTGAGCGTTGCCTGGACGGACTTCAGCGTGACGGGGAGGCTCTTCTTGCCGTCGCCGAGGTCTACCGTGCCACTCTCGGGTGCGTATCCCACGGCCTCTACGCGATAAGTGTGGCGCCCCATGGACAGCCGTCGGCTGACGGTGCCGTTGTTGACCTGCTGCAGCTGGCCGTCAATGTAGACGATGCTGTGTGCGGGGGTGACCGACATGACGAGGTAGCGCATGCCGTCGTCGACCTCCTGGCCTATGAGCTGGGGCATGACGAGGACGAGTTCGTAGGTCTGCTTGCCCTGCACCGACTTGATGCCGTAGTCCTGGAAGGTGATGGTCAGCGGCAGCACGTTGGGGTGCTTGATGCGTAGCATCTGCGAGCCGCTGCTCATGTATACCCAGTACTCGCCGGTCTTGAATTCGGTGTCGCCGATGACGTTACCCTCGAAGCGGGCACCCACGGCAGCCAGCTGCACCTTGATGAGGGCACAGGGTTGGCCGTTGACGTCTTTGCGTTCATACTGACTGGCGGAGATGTCCATGGGTGCTGCTGTCATGGACGAGACGGTGAGTTGTTGTGCCATGAGACTCATGACGGCCCAGCACAGCAGGAAGAGTAGACCTGTTCGTTTCATATTGGATAGCATGATAGTTTGGTTTTTGCATACAAAGGTAGTACAAAACGGGCAAATAGCAAAGAAAAACGCCGTTTTTCTTTGCAGAGTGCGCATTTCTTCGTACCTTTGCAGGCGAATTCAAGGGGTGCTCACGATTGTGGGCTGAGATGATACCCTCTAAACCTGATGCGGACAATACCGACGCAGGGATGAATAGAGTAAACTCTGCCCCCTTATTTTAATAGTATTAATAAATAAGGTAAGAAGAATGAAGAAACTGTTTCTTTTGGCAGCACTGGCAGGTGCTGCGAATGTCAATGCTCAGAACACGAAAGCATTGTATGACTCCACACAGGTGGAACAGCTGCAGGAAGTGGTGGTGAAAGGCGTGCGTGCGCAGAAGAACGCTCCGTTTGCCGTCAGTAACATCAAGAAGAAGACGCTGGGCGACTTCTCGAAGACTGGCCAGGAGCTGCCGTTTCTGTTTTCGCAGACCCCGGGTGTGATAGCCTGGAGCGAGAACGGCTTAGGCACCGGTACGACGTATATGCGCATCCGCGGTGCCGGCGACTCGCGTATCAACGTGACGCTGGACGGCGTTCCCCTGAACTCGCCCGAGGACCAGTGCGTGTTTTGGGCTAATATGAACAGCTACGGGTCGCTGCTCGGCTCGGTACAGATACAGCGCGGCGTGGGCACGTCGACCAACGGCGACGGTGCCTTCGGCGGCACGGTGGCGCTCTCGTCGGCCACACCCCAGCAGACGATGGGCGGCGAGGTGAGCGTCTCATACGGTACGTTCAACACCTGGAACTACGGCGGCAAGTTCTCGACGGGCCTGTTGGGCAGCCACTGGATTCTGGACGGCGCGTACCACCAGACGACGACGGACGGTTTCCTGCATGGCACCAAAGGGCGCAGCGGCTCCTACTACGGCGGCCTGAGCTATGTATCTGACGGTTTTGCCGTCAGATACAAGAACATCGGCAACTTCGAGCGCACGGGCCAGGCGTGGAACGGCGTGACGGCCGGCAACGGCGACTACTCGCTGATGGACGGCTGCTACGACGACGGCTCGTGGAGCTACCAGACGGCGACGGGCATCCACGACTACGAGGACATGCGCAGCGCAGGTCTGGGAAAGTTCAACTCGCTCTATGAATACCTCGTGACGGGCGACGACGGCCTGTTTGTAAGGAATGCCGACGGCAGCTACCAGACGGCGCGCTACCAGATGGCCGACGGCAGCCTATGGGACCGGACGACGGACAACTTCTGGCAGAACCACAACATCCTGTCAGCCTCGTGGAACATCAACGACCGCTGGAGCACCAGCGCCTCGCTGCACTATACCTACGGCTACGGATACTACGAGGAGTTCCGTCAGAACAACAAGCTGGCCAAGTACGGACTGGAC